>JAAHTG010000693.1_pt1 | contig 27650 bp, 26 predicted proteins | sample 6116081 | NCBI WGS metagenome assembly JAAHTG01 (sample SAMN13939989, study PRJNA603662) | sponge metagenome | isolation source: marine sponge | host: Mycale hentscheli | place: New Zealand | collected 2005 | reverse complement strand
GCGGCATCGCGGCTACTCAATGCCATAGCAAGTAAGCTAAGAAAAAAAGATGTTGTTTCATTCTTTCTGGAGGTGCGTTGCGACAATGTGGGTGCCATCGCATGTTATCAAAAACTGGGGTTTGAGCATATCGCCACACGCAAAAACTACTACACTGATAGTGGCGGCACAAAAACTGATGCCAGTATTTTCAGGTTATCGCTGTGAAGTGGTTTATTTGATCACACGGACAATCATTAGTTTTAGGCTCGCCGCCGCGTCGCCCTTCTCCAGCTCACCAGTGTAACAGCCGTCGCTCATAACCTCATGCCCAATGCCGAGGGTTGACCGGGTCAGCGGCTCGTTTGCCGGGCTGTCTTCATAGAGCACATGCATCACTGCGCCGTGAGGCATCTGATCAGCGAACAAACGCAGTTTGACAAATGCCATCGGGCAAAAGCTTCCACGCAGGTCCAGATCAACTTTCTGTTCACCGTCACTCATAGTTAATGACAATATGGGCAAAAGGGCAGCAACGGCAAGGGCGTATCGCGGGTGGTAAATAACCCGTCGTTTCCTTGCTCTTGCTTTCCTTATATGGCATTGTCCGGGCAACGGCTTTATGTGCCAATACAGACTAGTAGGCCGCTTTAGGGAGTATAGGTAGCTTATGCCTAACCAACAGCTAGACATCGAAGAGTTATGCCTGGAAAAAGGCATGCGCATGACTGATCAGCGCCGGGTTATCGCTCGTGTGCTTACAGACGCCACCGACCACCCTGATGTGGAAGAAGTTTACCGTCGGTCAACCGCTGTCGATAGCGGCATCAGTATCGCAACTGTATACCGGACTGTGCGCCTGTTTGAGGAAGCCGGCATTTTGGAACGCCATGACTTCCGCGATGGACGGTCCCGCTATGAGCCCGCGACGGACGACCACCATGACCATTTGATCAACCTGGAAACCGGCGAAGTGCTAGAGTTCCACAATGACGAAATTGAAAAGCTTCAGGAAGAGATAGCAAGGCGTCTCGGTTTTCGTCTTGTTGATCACCGCATGGAGTTGTACGGCGTGCCGCTTGACAAAGAAAAGTAACATGTCTGGCTCAGCCGCGATCGATGATGGCTCGCCAGAAGTGAGTAAATCAAACTTGGCTGATCAGCCGGACGAAATACAGTCAGACGCTGAGCAATCTGAAACCGTTGAATATGGTGGCTTGCGGGCCAATTTGAACCGGGAGGGCTGGTCCCTGATGGGGCTTAGTCGTATAACCGCTGTGGTTCTGGCATCTATTCCTATTATTTCTCTGCAATATGTGATGGTCAGGGTTTCAAAGCGACACTGGTGGCATTTCGCCGGGCTTTGGCATCGAACCATGGCTCGCATATTGGGTATGGATGTGCGTGTGATTGGTGTTGCCCGCAATCAGGGAGCAACACTTTTTGCAGCTAACCATATTTCATGGGTCGATATATTGGTGTTGGGCGGCCACATTCCCAATGCCAGCTTTATCGCTAAATCTGAAGTAGAGGGATGGGGCTTGCTGGGCAGTATGTGCGCGTTGCACAAGACCGAGTTTGTTAATCGGTCGCGTCGTACTGACAGTGCGCGCCAACGCGACGCGCTTGCCGAAAGGGTTAAAGAAGGCCATAGCTTGATTTTATTTCCGGAAGGTACCAATACAAGCGGCGTGCGCCTGGCACCGTTTAAGTCGGCGCTTTTTTCAGTGGCGGAACGGGCGGCAGCACATCGCGAGGAACCATTATATATTCAGCCGATCACGCTTGCATATACTGAAGTCAACGGCATGCCGATGGTCCGAAGCCAAAAGCCATGGGTGGCATGGTTGGGAGATGTGGAGTTGTTCTCACACCTGCGCCAACTGCTGACGCGAGCGAAAATAGTGGTGACGGTGGAATATCACCAACCAGTTACGTTGCAGGATGCTGGTTGCCGCAAAAATGTTGCGCGCTACTGCGAGGAACAGATCGCGTCAGGTTTGGAACGTGCGCACCGCGCCGAAATGCGTTTAGGCCCAACCCGCGGCGCCGCTGATGCCAGCGTTTCCCAGCACGCTTGACTCCTGCATGTTTGATGCTAGTCTCCGGCACCTTTTTCGACACCATTTTTGGTGCTATGCAAGGCTTGCAGCCATCAATGATAGGCGTTGACGCCCCATGCAAGCCTGATGATCGCGATACAGGAGCGAACTTTGAATAAAAAAGTCTTCATCAAAACCTACGGGTGCCAGATGAACGTGTATGACAGCAAGCGCATGGCAGACGTGCTGAAGCCACAAGGGTATGAGGTTTCTGAAACGTCTGATGATGCTGATTTGGTCATTCTCAACACTTGCCATATCCGCGAAAAAGCAGCGGAAAAGGTTTATTCTGAAATTGGACGCTTAAAGATTGCCAAACAGGCCAAGGCCGCAGACGGCAAAGACATGTATATCGCTGTCGCTGGTTGTGTAGCGCAGGCTGAAGGCCCTGAAATGATGCGCCGAGCGCCAGCCATCGATATGGTCCTCGGCCCGCAAACCTATCACCGATTGCCTGACATGTTGAAGTCCGCAGAGGAACAACGCAGTGGTGGCCGTATGAGCGCTCGTGTGCTTGATACAGATTTTCCTGTTGATACCAAGTTCGACCACCTGCCAGAACAAAGTGATTACACTGGTCCGGCTGCGTTTCTGACAATTCAGGAAGGCTGTGACAAATTTTGCACCTTCTGTGTTGTGCCTTATACGCGCGGGGCTGAGTATAGCCGCCCGGTTGCCGATATTGTCGCCGAAGCCAAGCGCCTTGTGGCTAGCGGTGTTGTTGAAATCACTTTGCTTGGGCAAAATGTTAACGCCTATCACGGCGAAACCGCGTCGGGGGAGGCCGCAGGCCTGGGCGCGTTGATCGGCGAGCTTGATAAAATCTACGGACTGGGGCGCATTCGCTATACCACCTCGCATCCACGCGATATGGACGACGAATTGATTGACGCCCACCGTGATTTGGCGTCCTGCATGCCTTACCTGCATCTGCCGGTACAAAGTGGGTCTAACAGCATTCTTAATGCTATGAACCGCAAACACACCCGCGAGCATTATTTTTCCATCATAGACAAGCTGCGGGCTGCCAAGCCCGACTTGGCGCTTTCGTCTGATTTTATTGTCGGTTTCCCAGGTGAAACCGATCAGGATTTTGAAGACACGTTGGATTTGGTACGCCGGGTGAAATACGCCTCGGCTTATAGTTTTAAATATAGCCCGCGTCCGGGTACGCCAGCGTCGGTTATGGAAACCCAGGTGCCAGAAGATGTGAAATCTAAGCGGCTTGCAGCCTTGCAGGCGCTGATCAACGAACATCAGCTTGAGTTCAATAGCAATTCCATTGGCAAAGAGATGGATGTGTTGCTGGAACGGCCCGGCAAATTTGAAGGCCAACTTTTGGGTCGCAGCCCCTATTTGCAGGCGGTGCATGTTGATGTGTCAAAAGCGCAAAACACGCTTGCCGCGAGCGCTGATAATCCATACAGTGAATTTATGGGTAAATTGGTGCGAGTTCGGATATCCGAAGCGGGACCAAATAGCCTGAAGGGTGAATTGGTTAGCGCCCTGCATTGATTGCCGGGCGCGGCCTTTATTAGGAGCCGCAAGCAAATTTCTATGTATGCCAAGGTTAGCTCTCGGAGCGACAAATCTGCTACTGGAACAGGTGCCAAACATAGCACCCAGCATTCCGCCCACCAACGATCTGAAATTCGTAAAAAACTGTTTGAGTTTGAAGACAATCGCCTTGCTGCGGTAGTTTTTGGCCAGCATGACCGCAATTTGGCGCGCATTGAGCAGCTTTTAGGGGTCGTGCTTATCAACCGCGGCAACCGGGTTGCCATCGAAGGCTCGGCGGATCGCACGGAAGTGGCTTATCAGGTGCTGGCTGATCTTAATGCTCTGGCCGGTGAAGGCCGTGAGATTGACACTGGCGAGGTGGACGGCGCGGTTCGTATGGCGGAAGGCGCACCCGCAGCCAATGACGGACTGCAATCTTCGGAGGGCGGAAACGTTGGCCGCACTGATACTTCGCCGAGTTCCACCCCCCGTGGCAGTGATTTGAAAATTACCACCCGTAACCGGGTGATTATGCCGCGCTCCAAGGGGCAGGCTGATTATATTTCAAAGCTGGCAACCTCGGATATGGTTTTCGGCGTTGGTCCTGCGGGCACCGGCAAAACCTATTTGGCTGTGGCTATGGCAGTAGCACGGATGCTTGCCGGTGAAATCGACCGGATTATTCTTTCGCGGCCAGCGGTAGAAGCAGGTGAAAATCTGGGTTTTTTACCGGGAGACCTTAAGGATAAAGTCGACCCTTATCTGCGGCCCCTGTATGATGCGCTTTATGACATGATGCCTGCGGAACAGGTGGAAAAGCGTATTGCCAGCAACCAGATTGAGATTGCGCCGCTTGCATACATGCGCGGGCGAACACTGGCTAATGCCTTTGTCATTTTGGACGAGGCGCAAAACACGACGCCGATGCAGATGAAAATGTTCCTGACTCGTTTCGGCGAAAACAGCCGCATGGCCATTTGCGGTGACCCCAGTCAGGTTGACTTGCCCTCACATGTAACCTCTGGCCTGAAGCATTCACTGAATAAACTCAGAGATATTGAAGGCATTGCGGTTACCCGCTTTGATGCTAGCGACGTGGTGCGTCACCCACTTGTTGGTCGAATTGTTGACGCATACGGCGATGATGATGGCCGGTAGCAAGCAAGCTTCAACGCATTAGCATGAGCGACAGCGACATACATATAGACCCTGAAGACGAGCCACCGTCCAGTATCATCGATCGACAGGACGCTCGCGTCTTTCCCAGTCTGGAAATTGATATTGATATTGTTGATACTTCGCTGGGTGGGCTGGACCTTCTCGCGCCACAGCTTACTAGAATTGTGTCTGCCGTTCTGCAGCAGCAAGCTGTTGCAAACAGCGTGTGCGCCGAGATATTTGTTCGGGTGGTCGACAGCGACGATAGTCAACAACTAAACGGCCAATTTCGCGGTAAAGATTATGCAACAAATGTGTTGTCATTCCCTGGAACAGAGCCAGATGACCTGACGTCAGCTATAATGACTTCTGCCGCGGGTGGCCCGCCGGTGATGTTGGGTGATATAATCATCGCAGCACCAGTTGTAACAACCGAAGCTACGGCGCAAGGCAAGCCGATTTTGGATCACTTTTTTCATTTAGTGACGCACGGCCTTTTGCATTTACTGGGTCATGACCATATAGAAGACACGCAAGCAGAAAAAATGGAAGCGATTGAGATAGTGATTTTGGCAGACTTGGGCATTGCAAACCCCTACGCCGCGCCCCCCTACAGCTCGGGACAAAAGCCATGACAGGTAAACCACCTGCCGCGGATACTTTAGCTGGAGCTGCAAGCACGCGCACGTCAGGCGGTTTCTTGCGGTCCGTTCGGGCATTTTTCGGCGCGAAGTCTGGTGAAGTTTCGCTCCGGGAAAGCTTGGAAGATGCCATCGAAGAACATGAAGAAGGCAGCAACGCCGTCAGTCTTGGCGACAAAGAACGCGAAATGCTGTTCAATGTGCTGGAATACGGCGAACTGCGTATCGATGATGTGATGGTGCCGCGCGGCGATATTGTTGCAGTATCAAGCGATATTTCTTTCCCGGATATGGTGAAAATTTTTGCCGAAGCTGCTCATTCGCGCATGCCCGTCTTTGGCGAAACGCTCGACGATGTTGTTGGTATGGTTCACGTGAAAGACACGCTTAAGCTGATCGCCGACGGTAGCGACCCCAAAACATATAAGATGGCGTCTATCCAACGCCCTGTTCTTTATGTGCCAGCCTCTATGCGAGTGATCGACCTGCTTGCCAAAATGCGGGCATCGCGCACTCATATGGCTGTCGTCGTTGACGAATACGGCGGCACCGACGGACTAGTGACTGTTGAGGATATGGTTGAGGAAATTGTCGGCGAAATCGAAGACGAGCACGATTCGGTCGATGAACCAGACTTGGTACCGCTTAGCGGCGGCGGCTATGACGCTGATGCACGAGTTGATATTGAAGAGCTGGAAGAAACTCTCGGCATTGATCTAACGCTGGATGAACGGTCGGAAGATGTGGATACACTGGGTGGTCTGGTTTTTCTGCTGGTGGACCATGTGCCGGATATCGGCGAGGTTGTTGTGCATGAAACCGGCTACCGGTTTGAAGTTTTGGATGCCGATCCGCGCCGCATACGCAAAATTCGTATTCATCCGCCGACAAAGGCCAAATCCCAAGCAGTCAAAAAGCGCTCTGACCAACAGCAACGGGCCAGCGCAGATGATGCCGCGCAACCCGACCCCAGCGAGGCGTTGTGAGCGGAGACCGCGCCAACAAATCAGGCGCCAGCATAATTTCTAACGAAGAAACAGGAACCCCCGGCAACGAACCCGCGGCGCCTGCAGAGCTCTCAGTTCGGCCGGTGGCTGCGCTCAAACGCTGGATGAACGCTAAACCCAGGTGGCGTTTTCCGTTGATGGCTTTTTTGGCTGGTGCGCTTCTAACCGCAACATTTGCACCGCTTAGCTTTTTTCCAGCAGCTTTTGTTGCCTTTCCATTGATGATTATTTTGGTCGATTGCGCTGCATCGCGGCAGCAAGCGTTTGCTTTTGGTTGGTGGACCGGCTTTGGCTTGTTTTCCATTGGCCTGACCTGGATCGGCCATTCCTTCAGTCAGCAGGATAATGTGCCCCAGGTGCTTGCGCCTTTCGCCATTCTGGCGCTTGCGGGACTGATGGCACTTTATATTGCCGTAACATTTTGGCTCGCACATCGCTTTTGGGTTAAGGGCGCTCTGCGGGTTGTATTGTTCGCTGCCATATGGATGTTGCTTGAATATGCCCGCGGGTTCCTATTTACCGGATTCCCATGGCATCTGGCGGGTAGCATGTGGGCGGACTGGATGCCAGCCGCGCAGATTGCTTCGGTAACTAGTATATATGGTTTGTCGGCGCTGACCGTGTTAGCGGCGACCGCTCCGGCTGTCCTTCTGACGAGTCGATTGAAGCCTCTGATTATTGGGTTGGCCGTTGTGCCTGCAATGGTTCTCGGCGGCGGAGTGTTATGGGGACAATCGCGCTTGGTAGCCAACGAAACCGAATATGATCTTTCGGTCAGCCTGCGAGTGGTGCAGGCCAACATAAAGCAGCGGGAAAAATGGATACCTCATCTTATTGATGACCATTTCAACAAACATTTGCGCCTGTCTCGTACTGGCAGTGACCGCGGCAAAGCAGAAGGCGTGAAGCTGCTGATTTGGCCCGAAGCCGCAGTTCAACGGCAGAATTTTGACCGCGAAGCATCACTACTGCGCTGGCGCATGGCACGTATGCTCGAGTTCGGCTCCTACGCTATTACTGGCACACCCAGATATCAGCAAATTCCCGGCCAGATAAAATATTACAACAGCCTTGTTGCTTTCAATTCACGCGGCCAGCTCCATGCAAGGTACGACAAGGTTCGTTTGGTGCCGTTTGGCGAATTTATGCCGTTCAGAGGATTTTTTAGCGCAATTGGCCTGTCCGCGCTTGCGGGCAATTCGTTTGATCATGGTGCGGGTGCCCAAACCATTTCTTTGCCCGGTGTGCCGTCCTTTTCGCCCATGATTTGCTATGAAATTATTTTCCCGGGCACTGTGCCGACGGGTGCCGGCCGTCCGTCGTGGCTGTTGAATATTACTAATGATGGCTGGTTTGGCCTCACCAATGGGCCTTATCAGCATTTGGGCCTGGCCCGATTCCGTGCCATCGAGGAGGGCCTGCCGATTGTGCGCTCAGCCAATACTGGTGTTAGCGCTATCATCGATGCATACGGCCGCACGGTTCTCAGCCTGGGGCTTGATCAGGAAGGAGTGCTCGACAGTCCATTGCCGCGCCCCATAATGGCACCCGCTTATTCAACTGCCTTTAAAATGATGGTTACGCTTAGTGTGTGCTTGCTCGTTATTCTGGGTTTCGTCGTCGCTCCCATGCTGCGCAGGCGGTCTAAGTAACAGAAAACTCTTTGCCGAAGGCCGTCGGTGCGATATAGCCGCGCTATGACCGATACATCTGATGACATATCTGATTTTCAGCCGCCCGAGCTGCGCTTTTTTGGTCGTCGCAAGGGGCCGTCTTTGTCGGACCGAAAGCAAAGCCTGATCGACGATTTGCTGCCGACCATTTCGGTGCCGGTGGACGGCGAGAACAGCACGGAGGATCAAGCCATTGATCTTGCCGACCTGTTCAAGGGCAAAGCTCAGCGCTACTGGCTGGAAATTGGATTCGGTAAAGGCGAGCATCTGGCGTGGCAGGCACAGAAAAATCCAGATATTGGCCTGATTGGGTGCGAGCCCTACCTGAACGGCGTCGCAGGCCTTTTATCTTTCATTGACGACGAGGCCATCGACAATATCCGCATATACGGCGATGACGCCCGCCATGTGCTGCGCGCGCTGCCGGATGCATCGCTGGAACGGGTGTTTCTTATTCACCCAGACCCCTGGCCCAAACGCCGCCATGCCCGGCGACGGTTTGTTAACCCGCCCAACCTGGATCAGATATCCCGCGTGTTGGCAGACGGCGGCGAGTTTCGTGTGGGTACAGACCACCCCATTTACCGGGAATGGACGGCTTTGCAAATGTCGTTGAGAGAAGACTTTGTTTGGTTGGCCGAAGGAGCGGCTGATTGGCAAACTCGGCCAGATGACTGGCCTGAGACGCGCTATGAAGCCAAAGCCCTTGAAGGAAAAGCAACGTATTTTCGCTACCGGCGCGCTGCTCGTCCGCACCGTGAAGCTAACAGTGAAGCCGGAGTAGCGGGCAAATGACTATTGAAGCCTTCCCGTGGGGCATGATGCAATGGATTGAGCAGGGCCACAAAAGCCTCGGCATTAGCTTTGCTAAAATGAGTTTGCGTGCTGGCTGCGAAACGGACCTGCATATGCATGATAACGCGCATGAGCTTCTTTATGTAGAAGAAGGTGAGGTCGTGATTGAAATGGCGGGCATCGCTAAAGGCAACAGCGATCTATGGCAAAAGAAGACCCTGAAAGCCGGAGGGAAAATTGCGCTGCAAGCGCGCCGCGCGCATAAGATAATTAACGAAGGTTCCACAACAGCAGACCTGACGATTGTCTATACTCATCATGATAGAGAGTTTACCGCTCTTTGAGAGGCATCCTTCGGAGGGTGACTTTTAGGCTACTTGGTGGTTTCGGGGCGAGTTTTGGCGCCGTAGGAGAATAAATCGCCTTACCCGAGTCGTTTTCGCCGTGCTAAATTGTCTGCCAACCATCCATCGCCAAACGCGCGGAAAAACTTGTTTTTTAGCCCTTGCCCCCGGCTTTGCTTGGATGTATGTAGAGGCCACTTCTCCTAGATTGATGGTAAAGTTTAGGGTGGGCCCGGGCCCGCTCAGCCATAACTCATACCTGATGTCTTGCTATGCGAGGTCTTACTATGATGACCAAACAAAGCAAAGGAGGCAGAAAGGATAGAGAACGTGACAGAAGCATCGGTTCAGATTCGGGAACTGATTGAACCGACAGTCGAAGGGCTGGGGTTTGAGCTTGTGCGCGTGACATACGGCGGTGGTCGTAAGCCGACCTTGCAGATTATGGCAGAGCGCCCCGACGGTACTATGGGTGTTGAAGATTGTGCCACTCTGTCGCGCGAAGTGTCGCTTATTCTGGATGTTGAGGATCCGCTGCCGGGCGAATTTTTGCTGGAAGTAAGTTCGCCGGGAATTGACCGGCCGCTGACGCGGGCGAAAGATTTTGAGCGCTGGGTTGGCTTCGAGACCAAAGTCGAGCTGGACAACCAGATGGAAGGGCGCCGCCGGTTCAAGGGCCGGATGACCTCTTTCAATGGTACGGAAGTGGTTATTGATACGGACGAAGGCGAAGTTGTTTTACCGTTTGGCGAAATTTCGAAAGCGAAATTGATCCTGACGGACGAGTTATTGGAAGCGGTGCAAAAACAGGCGCCAAATGAAACCGCAGGCACCGAATAACCGGCGTCAGCGCAAGCCCTAAAGGGCGATGAAAACAGAAAGCTGTCGGGGGCGACGCCCTCTCAAGCGATGGAGTATTAGTGATGGCAACAGCTGTCAGTGCAAATAGGCTGGAACTTCTGCAGATTGCGGAACTGGTTGCGCGTGAAAAAGTTATCGATAAGGAAATTGTGCTGGAAGCGATGGAAGATGCCATTCAGAAAGCAGCACGGTCCCGCTATGGCGCGGAAAATGAAATTCGCGCTCAGATCGATAAGAATACCGGCGATATTCGCCTATTTCGCGTTCTGGAAGTGGTTGAAGAAGTTGAAGAGCCCGCAGTGCAGATCAGCCGCGAAGATGCTCGTAACGACAAGCCCGACGCTGAAGTTGGTGACTATCTGGCGTCTAGCCTGCCACCAATGGACTTTGGGCGCATCGCAGCCCAGACAGCCAAGCAGGTTATCGTTCAAAAAGTACGCGACGCCGAACGTCAGCGCCAGTATGAAGAATTTAAAGACCGGGTCGGTGAAATCACCACTGGTATCGTTAAACGTGTTGAATATGGCAACGTGATTGTCGATCTGGGTAACGCAGAAGCCATTATGCGCCGTGATCAGGTGATTCCGCGCGAACATGTGCGCCAAAACGAGCGCATGCGTGGTTTCATTTATGAAGTTCGCCGCGAAAACCGTGGCCCGCAAATTTTCATGACTCGTACCAAGCCAGAATTTATGGGTGCCTTATTCGCTCAGGAAGTGCCTGAAATTTATGACGGCATCATTGAAATTCGTTCAGTTGCCCGCGATCCGGGCAGCCGCGCTAAAATAGCGGTTATTTCCAATGACAGTTCTATCGACCCTGTGGGTGCCTGTGTTGGTATGCGCGGCTCACGGGTGCAGGCTGTTGTTAACGAGCTTCAGGGTGAGAAGATCGACATTATTCCCTGGTCGCCAGATGTGGCATCTTTCATCGTGAATGCGTTGCAGCCAGCTGAAGTTGCCAAAGTGGTAATGGACGAGGAACGGTCACGGGTTGAAGTTGTTGTGCCTGATGACCAGCTATCGCTGGCAATTGGTCGCCGTGGCCAAAACGTCCGCCTTGCCAGCCAGCTAACCGGCTGGACCATTGACATCATGACCGAAGCCGAAGAAAGCGAGCGCCGCCAGGAAGAGTTTATGGCCCAAAGCGCACGTTTCATGGAGGCGCTGGATGTGGACGACACGTTGGCGCACCTGCTGGTGGCTGAAGGCTTCACTGAAGTTGAAGAAGTTGCCTATGTTGAGCTGCCTGAATTGCTCGCAGTTGAAGGCTTCGACGAAGACTTGGCCGCTGAACTACAGCGTCGTGCTAATGACTTCCTTGAAGCCGCTGCACGGGCTGCTGACGAAAAGCGGGTCGAGATGGGTGTTGAAGATGCCTTGGCTGATGTTGAGGGACTGACACCGCAAATGCTGGTAGCGCTGGGTGAAGAACAGGTCAAAACGCTGGAAGATTTTGCTGGCTGTGCCGCAGATGAGCTGACGAGCAAGGAAGACGGCATCTTGCGCACCTTCCCGCTGACTGAACTTGAAGCTAGTGCGATGATTATGACGTCGCGTTTAGCTCTTGGCTGGATCACAGCAGAAGATGCATTTGGTAACGAAGAAGACGAAACTGAAGAAGCTGCCGAAGGTGGTGAAGAAGAGGCTGTAGAGGTATCGGCAGAGTCGACTGATGATGCGCTCGAAGCAGCAGCTGAAGAAACTGCCGCCGAAGGCGAGTCGGAGACGAAAGAATAAGGCCGGGACATGAGCGGCAAAAGGCCAATCAAGGAGACGCCTGAAAGACTTGGGCCTGAAAGGCGCTGCATACTATCGTCTGAGAGCATGCCAACAGATATGTTGGTGCGTCTTGTGATTGACCCGGACGGAAAATTGGTTCCCGATGTTGCGGCAAAATTGCCGGGGCGTGGGGTCTGGATCGCGGCCAACGGGCCTTTGATCCGTGACGGAATAAAAAGTGGTCGCTTAATAAAAGCAGCCAGCCGGTCTTTGAAGATGTCGCTGAAAAAAGAAGCGATGTCGCCTGACCTGGCAGAGATGGTAAGATCGCTGATGACAAAACGATGCCTTGATCGGCTTGGTTTGGAGCAGCGGGCGGGAAATCTGGTAACAGGTTTCGACAAGATAAAGGCAGCACTTGCCAAAAAAGGTTCGGGTGAACCGGCTTTGGTTTTTGCGGCTAGCGACGGAGCGGATGATGGCCGCCGGAAAATAAAATCTGCTGTTGGGGCCTCGGTGCCTGTGGTGGATTGTTTTGACCGGGACCAGTTGTCAAATGCGCTTGGACGCGACAACGCGGTTCATGTGCTGGTACTGGAAAGTGGCGGTACGGAAAAATTGAAGGCCGATATTGGCCGACTAGTAGGTTTGTCTGCCACCGAGTGACGCAGAGTAAACCCGATAGGCGCTGGCAGTAAAAGCGCAGAGGAACGAAGAACAGTATGAGCGACGAAAAGAAACTAACCTTATCCGGACGCACAACCCTTGGTGTTGGTAGAGGTGTCGAAACTGGCCAGGTTCGTCAGAACTTCAGCCATGGTCGCAGTAAATCCGTGGTGGTTGAGCGCAAGAAAAAGCGCATTCTGACCAAAGGCGGAACGCCAGAAGCGGCGCCAGTGGAACCAGCCAAGCCGGCGGCTCCGGCACCCAAGGCATATGTTCCCAAGAAACCAGTAGGTGCATCATCGGGTTCTTTAACCGATGCTGAAATGGAAAACCGTCAGCGGGTTCTTGATGAAGCCAATAAGCGCGCTGAAGAAGAAGCGAAACAGCGTGAAGCCCTGGAAGCTGTTCGGGCTCAGGAAGAGGCAGAGCGTAAGAGCCGTGAGGCTATAGAAGATGCGTCCCGCGACGAAGAAGCCGAAGCCCGTCAGCGCGCTGAGGAAGATGCAAAGAAAAAGGCGGAATCGAGCGCAAAAGAAAAAGCCGAAGCAGAGGCCGCACAAAAAGCGGCAGATGATCTGGCCGCGCGCGAAAAGGCTGAAGCTGAAGCGTTGCAGAAATCTGAACTGGAAGCGCGGGCAGTGCAACTGCGCAAGGCCAGTGAAGCTCGTACAGCAGAAGGCGGCACCAGTGATGCGGCCGCGCGCACCGGCAAGCCAAAACGCAAGGACAATAAAAAGGGTGGCGCACAGGACCGTAACCAACGTGGTCGCGGTCGTGGTGATGACCGCGGCCGTCGTGGTCGTTTGACTATTTCAACTGCTACAGCGGGCGATGAGCGTCAGCGTTCGCTTGCCGCCTACAAACGCGCGCAAGCCAAAAAACGCGCTGCAGAAATGGGCGGACAGGTTCCACAAGAACGCCAGGTGAAGGAAGTAACAGTTCCAGAGTCGATTACTGTTCAGGAGTTGGCGCAACGAATGGCCGAAAAGGCCAATGCGGTGCTGAAAACTCTGATGAATATGGACGTTATAGCAACGATTAATGACACGCTTGATCAAGACACGGCGCAGTTGGTCGTGGAAGAATTTGGTCACAAAATTAAGCGGGTTAGCGAATCCGACGTTGAGATCGGGCTTGTGGGCGACGAAGATACAGACACAGATATGGAGCCGCGTGCGCCGATTGTTACCGTGATGGGTCACGTTGACCACGGTAAAACCTCGCTGCTTGATGCGCTTAAGAAAACCGATGTTGTGTCAGGCGAAGCTGGCGGTATTACCCAGCATATCGGTGCCTATCAGGTACCAATAGATGGCGGCAAGATCACCTTTCTTGATACACCTGGCCACGCAGCGTTCACCCAAATGCGCGCGCGCGGAGCCAGTGTAACTGACATTGTTATTCTGGTAGTCGCAGCCGATGACGGTGTGATGCCGCAAACCATTGAAGCAATCAACCACTCGAAAGCCGCTGGCGTGCCGATGATTGTCGCGATCAATAAAATGGATCGTGAAGGCGCGGACCCAACCCGTGTGCGCAACGAATTGTTGCAGCATGAAGTTGTGGTTGAAACCTTCCAGGGCGAAACCCAGGAAGTTGAAGTTTCGGCAATTACCGGCGCGGGCCTTGATAAGCTCAAGGAAGCAATTGCGCTGCAGTCTGAAATTCTTGAACTTAAAGCCAACCCAAACCGTGCAGCAGAAGGCGTAGTTGTGGAAGCCAAGCTTGATAAAGGCCGCGGCCCGGTTGCTACAGTGCTGGTTCAGCGTGGCACACTGCGTGTGGGCGATATTTTTGTCGCGGGCGCCGAATCTGGTCGAGTGCGGGCGCTGGTTAACGACAAAGGTGCGCAGGTCAAAGAAGCAACACCAAGCCAGCCTGTTGAAGTGTTGGGTCTGAACGGTGCACCAGCTGCTGGCGATAACTTTGCTGTGGTTGAAAATGAAGCGCGTGCGCGTGAGGTTGCCAGTTATCGTCAGGATCAGATGCGGAAGCGCCGCCAGGCGGCATCCGCCACACCGAAAACGCTGGAAAGCATTTTCTCTAACCTTAAAGACGCTGAAGGCCAGCAAACCTTTGACGTGGTTATCAAGGGCGATGTGATGGGCTCGGTTGAGGCGATTACGCAGGCGCTGGAGAAGGCTGGAAACGAAGACATTCAGTGCCGCGTTATCCACGGTGCCGTTGGCGGCATTACCGAAGCCGACATTACGCTTGCTGAAGCGTCGAACGCGCTGGTTATGGGTTTCAATGTGCGACCCAATAAACAGGCACGCGACGCGGCCGAAGCAGAAGGTGTCACCATTAAATATTATGCGGTGATTTATGATCTGATCGACGAAGTGAAAGCAGCGATGATTGGTCAGCTTGGACCTGAGTTTAAAGAAAACATCATTGGTCGTGCCGACATCAAAGACGCGTTCCAGGCCGGTAAGGCCGGCAAGGCTGCGGGTTGTATGGTTACTGACGGCGCGATCCGCAACGACCTGAAAGCACGTATTCTGCGCGATGATGTGATCATCTATACTGGCCAGATTGATAACCTACGCCGCTTTAAAGATGATGTGAAAGAAGTTAAGTCGGGCCAGGAATGTGGTTTGACCTTTGAAAATTACCATGACTTCAAATCCGGCGATGTGCTTGAAGTTTACGAGCTGGAAGAAATCGAACGCGTTCTTTAAGGGCGCGCGTTCTGCTCCACTGAAAGTAAATTAATGTCCAGATCCCAGCATACCAGATCCCAATCCGGGGGAACGGGCGGGCCAAGCCTGCGTTTGCTGCGCGTTGGCGAAAATGTACGCCATGCTATCGCGGCTATTTTAACCCGCGGCGAGGTACAGGACCCTGATCTGGACGGCAAGTCAGTGACAGTTTCTGAAGTACGCATTAGCCCTGACCTGAGGAACGCTACAGTATTTGTGATGCCGCTTGGAGGTGACCCCAAGGGTGTGATTACCAAAGCGCTAAACAAAAACAGTGCCTTCCTTCGCGGTGCCATGAGCAAAGTGGTACATATGAAATATATGCCGCGGCTTACGTTTAAAATTGATGAAAGCTTCGATGAAGCCAGTCATATCGACAACCTACTGCGTGACCCGAAGGTCAAACGCGACCTCGAAAGTCCCTGACGGGTAAGTTGGGGCAATCAGGTGGCAAGACGCAAAAAAGGTGACAAAGTTGACGGCTGGATAGTGGTTGATAAACCAACCGGCTTTTCCAGTGCCAAAATAGTCGCGATCGTCAAACGAACCTTTAACGCACAGAAGGTCGGCCACGGCGGCACGCTCGATCCGCTAGCGACAGGTATTTTGCCCATCGGACTTGGTGAAGCCACCAAAACCATGCCTTATATTGTTGATGCCACCAAGGAATACGACTTCACAGTAAAATGGGGGTCCGCAACCGATTCGGACGACTGTGAAGGCGAATTTATTCACACTGGCGGTAAGATTCCCACAGAAAATGACATTCTGGCGGTTCTTAGTGGCTTTGTAGGCTCAATCGAGCAGGTGCCACCCGCCTATAGTGCCATCAAGGTGGGCGGCAAGCGTGCCTATGCCCTCGCACGAGCGGGGGAAGATGTTCAGTTAAGGTCGAGAGTCGTTGAAATTCAATCACTTACGGTAATGGGTAACAACCCTGTAGCAGAATCAACCGATTTTCATGTGGTTTGCGGCAAGGGCACTTATGTGCGCTCTTTGGGGCGCGATATAGCGTTGAAACTGGGTACTTTTGGTCATATAACGGCGCTTCGGCGCACTAGGGTTGGTCCTTTTGACTTAAAGGGGGCGATTTCGCTGGAATTGCTGGAGGACTTGAGCCATAGTGCGCGCGCTGCGGGCCTATTGCAGCCTGTAACGACCGCGCTAGACGACATCCCGGCGCTTGCCGTTACGGCTCCGGAGGCCACCGACATCCAAATGGGTCGGTCAATCCAAAATCCCAAAGCTAAGCAGGGCGTCTGCATTTTAATGAACGGCACGGTGCCGGTCGCGATTGCGGAAGCCAAGGCCGATATTATTCGACCACTGCGGGTCTTCAATATGTAAATTTTAAGGAGAAGATCGATGTCGATTACTGCTGAAAAGAAACAAGAACTGATCAAAGAATATGCAATTCAAGAAGGCGACACCGGTTCACCGGAAGTACAGTCCGCTATTTTGACATCGCGTATCGTGACGTTGACCGAACATTTCAAGGATCACAAAAAGGATAACCATTCCCGACGTGGCTTGATAAAAATGGTAAACCAGCGCCGCAAACTTCTGGATTACTTAAAAGGCAAAGACGTCGAGCGTTATAAAACGCTTATCGGACGCCTTGGTCTCCGGAAATAAGCTGATCATCATGGCCGGTCCTGTTGGACCGGCCTTCTTGCTTTTCAGGTGCAAGAAAAACGGCAGACGCCGTTCAATCCTGAGAATCAGCAAATACTTCCAGAACCGGCATGGGGTCGGCTTTGGACACTATACGATAAGGCATACCCATAGGGGGTGTGCAGAGCCAGCCCGGCTTTTGAAAATGCGACATCTGAAAATGCGTATCCGGGGGCTCGTGAAAGGTAAAAAAATATATGTTTGATATACATCGCAAAGAAATTGAATGGGGTGGCCGTACCCTCGTACTGGAAACTGGTCATGTAGCGCGCCAAGCAGGCGGCGCTGTAATGGCAACTTACGGCGATACAACAGTGCTTTGTACTGTTGTTGGTAAACGTTCCGTCAAGCCTGGGCAGGACTTCTTCCCGCTGACGGTTAACTACCAAGAAAAATATTATTCTGCAGGCAAGATCCCTGGTGGCTTCTTCAAGCGCGAAGCTCGCCCCTCTGAAAAAGAAACACTGATCTGCCGTTTGATTGACCGTCCGGTTCGTCCACTATTCCCTAAAGGCTTTAAAAACGAGGTACAGATCATCTGTACCGTTGTTAGCTACGACCTGGAAAATGATAGTGATATCGTTGCCATGATCGGCGCGTCTGCTGCCCTTACCCTGTCTGGTCTGCCGTTCTTCGGCCCGATCGCGGGTGCGAAGGTTGGTTACAAAGACGGCGAATATATCCTCAACCCAACACTTGACGAAGTGAAAGAGAGCGATCTCGAGCTGGTTGTTGCTGGTACTGGCGACGCTGTTCTGATGGTTGAATCAGAAGCAAAAGAACTTTCAGAAGATGTTATGCTCGGCGCCGTTAGCTTCGGTCACGAGGCTTGTCAGCCTGTGATCGACATGATCATCGACTTGGCTGAATCAGCCGCTAAAGAGCCATGGGAACTGGAAGAGCCGGTTGATACGTCTGCCCTTGAAGCTGCAATTGCGAAAGCCGGTGAAGCTGGTGTGCGTGAGGCATACGAAATCACTACCAAGCAAGACCGTGTTGTAAAGCTCAGCGAAGTGAAAGCAACAATCTCTGATGCTGTTGCTTCATTGGTTGAAGAAAACGAAGACTTCACATCGCAGATGGTTGGTGACCTGACCAAGAAACTCGAGAGCAACATTGTTCGCGGTAACGTTCTTAAAACCGGTAAGCGTATCGATGGTCGCGCCCTTGATGATGTGCGCGATGTGCGCTCAGAGGCGGGCATCCTGCCACGTACTCACGGTTCTGCGCTTTTCACCCGTGGTGAAACACAGGGTCTGGTTGTTGCGACGCTGGGTACCGGCGAAGATGAGCAGATCATTGATCAGCTTGCTGGTTCTTATCGTTCGAAGTTTATGTTGCACTACAACTTCCCACCCTATTCTGTAGGCGAAGCGGGCCGGATGGGTTTCACCAGCCGCCGCGAAGTTGGCCACGGTAAACTTGCCTGGCGCGCAGTTCACGCTGTATTGCCTGACGCTGAGGAATTCCCTTACACAATCCGGATCGTATCCGAGATCACCGAATCGAACGGTTCGTCTTCAATGGCGTCAGTTTGTGGTGCCTCGCTTGCGATGATGGATGCGGGTGTTCCGATCACGCGTCCGGTTTCCGGTATTGCCATGGGCTTGATCAAGGACGGCGATGATTTCGCGGTTCTGTCAGACATCCTGGGCGACGAAGATCACTTGGGCGACATGGACTTTAAAGTGGCTGGAACATCAGAAGGCATCACAGCCTTGCAGATGGACATCAAGATCACTGGCATCACTAAAGAGATCATGGAAGCAGCACTAGAGCAAGCTGGCCGCGGTCGTGCCTACATTCTCGACGAGATGAACAAAGGCCTTTCCGGCGCACGCGAGGAACTTTCCGAGCATGCACCGCGCATTGAGACCATGAAGATCCCGTCTGACAAAATCCGTGAAGTGATTGGAACTGGTGGTAAAGTGATCCGCGAGATCGTTGAGCAAACCGGCGCCAAGATCAACATCGATGACGATGGCACAATCAAGATCGCTTCCTCAGTTGCCAGCGAGATTGAGGCTGCTAAAGCATGGATCACTGGCATTGTTGCTGAGCCGGAAGTCGGCACCATCTACAAAGGTAAAGTTGTTCGCATCATGGACTTCGGCGCATTTGTAAACTTCATGGGCAGCCGTGACGGCCTCGTGCACATCTCCGAGCTTGTTGAAGAGCGCGTAGAAAAAGTGACCGACGTGGTCAATGAGGGTGACGAAGTATTCGTGAAATGCCTTGAGATTGATGGCCGCGGCAAGGTGCGTTTGTCGATGCGGGTTGTAGATCAGGAAACTGGTGAAGATGATCCAAACGCAGCACCACCAAAGTCTGGCCCGAAAAAAGGCCCTCGCCGCGACTAAACTGCGCGAGTATGCGACAAGACCATAATGGTCATAAAACAGAAACTGGCGCGAGGTAAGCTCTCGCCAGTTTTAAGATGAGACAGAATTAATTAGGATATGCGGGTGCGTTTGCTATGATCGCACCTGATAATGGTAGGGGCCAACATCTATTGAATACCCTGCCTGACGATGAATGCCAGGGCTAGTACCGACTGTTGTAGGGGACATTGATGAGTTTGAACCTGAATTCTATCAGGGTTGGAGGCAAGGATATATTGCCTCTTATCGAGGGCGGTAAAGGTGTCGCCATTTCAACTGGTGCAAGCTCGGGCCCGTGGGCCAAAGCGGGCGGCATTGGTACAATCTCTGCCGTTATTGCGGATCAGTATGACGCTCACGGCAATGTGGAAACACACGAATATCTTGGTCGCACCCGCTTGGATCGCCATGAGGAAATGATTGAGTACTCTGTTAAGGGCACCATTGATCAGGTACGCAAAGCTTGGGAAATTTCCAAGGGCCAAGGCCATATCAATATCAATATGCTTTGGGAAGTTGGCAGCGCGCAGCGTATCCTTCATGAAGTGCTTGAAAAAACCAAAGGCATGATTCACGGCGTCACCTGCGGCGCTGGCATGCCGTTCAAACTAGGTGACTTGGCGTCAAAATATGGCGCGCATTATTATCCAATCGTATCTTCAGATCGTGCGTTCAACCTTTTGTGGAAACGCGCATATAAAAATGTGTCTGATCTGCTGGGCGGCGTTGTTTATGAAGACCCCTGGTTGGCCGGCGGCCACAACGGTCTATCGAACGCTGAAGACCCGACCAAGCCCGGTGACCCGTATCCACGCGTACTAGAGCTCAGGAACATCATGCGCAAGCTCGGTCTTGGTGAAACGCCGATTATCATGGCTGGCGGTGTCTGGAATTTGAAAGAATGGAAAGACTGGATCGACAACAAAGAGTTAGGTCCGATTATGTTCCAGTTTGGCACCAGGCCGCTTCTGACCAAGGAAAGCCAGATTTCTGACAAATGGAAAAAACGACTGATGGAGTTGAAGTCCGGGGATATTTTGCTGCAGAACTTCAGTCCAACAGGCTTTTTCTCTAGCGCACTTAAAAATAGTTTTATTGGTGAACTGGTGGGTCGCAACGACCGGCAGGTTGATTTTGCACCGAAACCGTCGGAAGAATTCAACACCGAAATGATGATTGACCGCAAAAAATATTTTGTGCGCGGCGCTGACGTGGAAAAAGTTCAGAACTGGCAGACTGCGGGTTACCAGAAGGCAATGAAAACACCGAGTGACAGCCTGATATTTGTTACCAGCGAAAAATGCGCAGAAATCCGTAAAGACCAGGCCGATTGTGTCGGCTGTCTCAGTCAGTGCCGTTTTTCAAGTTGGGCAACAAACGAGAAAAATTCAACCGGTCGCCTCGCTGACCCTCGCAGCTTCTGCATTCAAAAAACGCTGGAAGATGTGTCGCACGAAGGCAGCATAGATGATAACCTTGTGTTTGCTGGCCATAACGCTTTCCGCTTCGGCAGCGATCCTTTCTATTCGAATGGGTTTGTGCCAACGGTCAAGCAGCTGGTCGACCGGATCATGACCGGCGATTAAGCCAAACGACATTAGATCGAAGAAAAGCCCGGCCACCCGCCGGGCTTTTTTTATTGTGTGCTAATCGGCGTGCCTTGATGAAAAAATAGCCGCCAATTATCGCCTGTCAGTTTCCATATTGAGCTGCGCCGGGAACCATTTTTTGGCTGGCCATGACAATCGGTGCGCGCCGCGATCATATAGGTTGCCAACACAGTGTCCGCTCCAAGCGGGTTTAGTTTGAAGTCACATATTTCATAGGGTGTAAAATCGGCCTCATTTGATAGAAGGGCGATAATATCTGACTTGTTGAAGCTGCGGCCGGAGGCACCAAATTCGACGAATTCATCCATAAGCATTTGAGATAACTCGCTCGCATTTTGTCGGGCACTGCTAGCTGCTAACCTCTTTTCCTGCTTGAGGATATGATCCGTTAGCTGGGTGATATCCAAGGTAATACTCCATATAAAGTCAACTTTGACAATACTATCCAAAAGCAGCCGATAATTGTCCAGAGCTACCAGACAACACCTCGACAGCAGCCTATAGCGCGATTGCGGGCAAGAAGCTGTGAATTGTTTGATCCAGAGAGTGATTCTCGACAGCTATTTCGTTTCTATTTTAAGTTGCCAAATATACGCAATGTTCTCTTTATTGATGTATTGAGTCGCTAGAACCGTTGGTGTGCTTGGCATAGAGGCCGACTGGGTTTACTTTATTTTTACGTCCCTCCGCTATGTAGGGGGTTGGGGAGCAGTATTATTCAACCGCAGCTAACAGAGTTTGAACGGAGCATCGGCATATCCCGGCGTGTGCTTGTGTGGGTTATGGGCCTGCTGTGTCTTGCCACAACTTCGATCACCGTTGCCGGATATGAATTTGGGGTTGTTTCTGCCTTTGAACAGGTGATTGGCCCGGTATTTTCGGTCGGAACATTCTTATTCTGGCTTTGTTTTATACTGTGCGACGGCGTACACCTCGCTAAACTGGCGTTGGCGTTCAAGCTGTTTGCCGGTATAATTTTGATAGCTGGTTTCGTGGAAGGCTCCGTTAGCACGGAGAGCAATATTGACTATTATCTTATGTGGGCGCCGGTATTTTACGCCGCACTGATTTTCGCTGCAGCCAACGCCAAACAGCGGCGCTGGGGTTGGCTGTTTTTTGGTGCTTCCGCCGCAAGTGTTGGCCTGGCGTTAACTTTCGGCCCCCTCCCGTTTTTTGATCTGCACACGGTATTCCTGATATCGACGCTATTGGCTCAGCTCGTATTGCTACTGGTTTTCACCGAATTGGCGCGTTCAATACGTTTTGGCGCGGTCGCAGAAAAGCGGTTAACCGTGGTAGAAGACAACGCACGTATTATGCAGTTTGCTGCGCGCGAGGCAGAACAAGCCAATCGGGCAAAATCTGCTTTCATCGCCAACATGAGCCATGAGTTCAGAACCCCACTTAATGCGATGATCGGGTTTTCGCAGGTATTGCAGGGCGACGCGGGCTTTAAAGTATCACCCGATAAAACCCAAGAATATGCTCGCGACATAGAAAAAAGCGCCAACCATTTGCTGTCGCTGATTAACGATATTCTGGACCTATCAAAAATTGAGTCTGGTAAGGTCGATTTGGCACAAGATCGCGTCAATGTCGAACAGATGTTTGATACGGTGCATCAAATGATGGACATGCTGGCGAAAGAAAAAAACATAAAGCTTGTCGTTGAAGTGGTCGGTGCCGTACCGCTGTTGCTGGCAGATGAACGCAGCTTTCACCAAATTCTTACTAACTTGTTGTCCAACGCCATCAAATTCACCCCGCAGGGCGGCGTGATAGTGTTGTTGGCAACAGCCGTGTCCGGTGGCGGCCTCGAAATTTCGCTCACCGACACCGGCGTTGGTATGGATGCTGCAACCGTAACCCGTGTGCTGAAACCATTTGAGCAGGGTGAAACAACTTATAGCCGCCAAAGCGGCGGCACAGGGCTTGGCTTGCCGTTGGTGAAATCTCTTTTACAGTTGCATGATGCCGAGTTTCATATTCAAAGCAAACCGGGCTCAGGCACTGATATACTGATTGTATTTCCGAAGGCACGAACCGTTAATTGATCGTGGCTTCATTTGGCTTTTGCGCCTTGCCATTCCATATAAAGATCGCAGCCGTCATAGTGGCTGTCACCCGGGTTTCTAACCGTGGTAAAATTAAGGTCTTTATATAGGCGCAAGGCCGGTTTCAGCTTGTTATGGGTTTCCAGATAAAGCGTCGTACCGTTGTTTGCGCAGAAAAAATCGATCACTGTTTCGCATAACCAACGCCCCAACCCCAAGCTTTGGGCTGCCGGACTAACTGCAAGTTTGGTCAATTCATATATGCCGCCGCCCGCATTGCGCACCCCCACGGTGCCCAGTACCTGACCGGCCCGAACCGCAAAAAACACTTCGCCGCCACCGGTCACCAGCTCTGCCTCGGGGTTCTCCAGCATTTGCCGGTGGGCGGGCTCGACCGTGAAATACTCCTCCAGCCATGCAATATTCAGATCATGGAAGGCTTGTTTGTATGCGGGGTTATAACCGGTGATTTCAACGAGATTAACCGTCATTTCGGGGCCTGCCATTCCATGTAGTAATTTGAGCGCTCGTAAGGGCTTTCCTCCGGAAATGGTTTTTCCACAAACCCGAGTTTCTGGTACAGTTTGATTGCGGGCTCCAGCACAGTATTGGTTTCCAGAAACAGGGTATCGCCGCCGCGCGCGATAAAGCGCTCGATCACCCGCTCACACAAAGCTGCTCCCATGCCGCCTTTTTGCGCCGAGGGGTCGACGCCCAATTTGGTCAGTTCGAACACGCCCGCGCGTTCGCGTTTCATGGCAACTGTACCAACCGCTTGGTTTTCAGCGATGGCAAAAAATATCTCACCGCCTTTGGCAAGAATTTGATTTTCCGGATCGCTGAGCATTACTTCGTCGATGGGTTCAACTTCGAAATAATCTCGCATCCACCAGATGTTCAGATCGTAGAAGGCTTGTCGCCAACGGTCGTAATATTCTTCAACGGTGAAACTGGGGCAGGGGCTTCCAACTAGTTTTTCCTGAAGCCGGTCATAAACACTGCAGCGCTTCAGCGCCGCCTCCACTCCAGTGATTGCGCCGATGATGTCCACGCTCGATTCAGCGCAGGCGTCTTTGATCATTCCGTCCGCTGCTGTCCACATCGGGCGCATGCGGTCAACCATATGGCTGCCATGGTTAGTAAGCGCGATCTGTTTTTGCCGACCATCATTTGTGGCTTGCGCTTCCACTAGCCCTCCCGCCACCAGTTTTTTGATCGTCTGGCTAACGGCTGAATGAGAGAAGCCTGCCAGATTGGCAATGGCGTTTATGGTTAGCGGCCCGCGCTCGGCCACCGCATAAAGTGCATAAAAATGACCGGTGCGTACATCAACGCCCGCTTCGTCGTAGACCCGTTCCATGCCCGTTGAGATGGTCTCGATCAGTCGCCGCATGCGCGTGCCCAGCCCCATCTCGAAATAAAGTTCATTGTCCATCAAGCTGCCTCATATCATTTCATGCAACTAATTATATAAGTACTTATATATTCGTCAAGAGAAAGAGTGACGGTGTCAGCCTTTCTGGAAATTTGGTTGAAATTGACGCTGGGGTCTAAGGCGGGTTTAGGGTGGGCCGCCCGGTCGTCGGGGTCGGTTTTTCCCCTGTGTCTCTAGTCTATCTCTTCTGTGGCATAAACACCCCAAACATGCCGGCGCTCAATCCATCCGTTGGAGCCATCGATGACAATTTCGCACCAGAGGCCGTCGCACTGGTCTATTTCACCGATTACGCCAGGGTCGGCGATAATTGTTACTGGTGCGGTCAGCTGGGGTGCGTCACGCAGGCTGCGTTGTTTGCCGCGGATCATCACGGTACGCTTACCGTACAAAAGCGAAACCAACATCCAGCCCGCAGTACCCTCATGGTCGCGCACTTTGCGCCAGGCACCGTGTTCATCGATAATCTCCAGCGGCAGGCCGCGCTTCAGGTAAACCCAGGCCACCGGATATTGCCGTCCTGGTCCGGTGCGCAGATTGGCTTTGCTAGCACTCATGGCAACGAATCGGGGCAAGGGGTTACCGCTTGCGCCTACCATTTGTCCTTGGGCCTGAGCTTTTACGCCGCTACTTCCAGCAAGTACTGCCAGCGCCAAAAACGCCATAACGCCTTGTTTTAGGGGGTGTCCAATCACCGCGATGTTCCCTTTGTCCTGCACTTAAATCTGCACCCTGTGCTTGTGGTTTGAAACGCCTGACGTCATCTGCTAGACAACGCATTCGCTGAAGGGCGACCAACCACTAATATTTTCGCCAACACACTGATAAAAAGAAAAGGGTATTTTTTGGCATGAGTCAAATGGGAAACAGAAACCGGCCCAAGGTTATTGTCACACGTAAATTACCCGACAGCATCGAGACCCGCATGGCCGAGCTGTTTGATGTAAAACTGAACCTTGCTGACGCGCCCATGACCGCTGACCAATTGAAAGCGGCTGTGGCAGAAGCCGACGTGCTTGTGCCAACTGTTACCGATAATATTGACGCTGATGTTCTGGCAGCGGCGGGCGAACGACTTACCCTGATTGCCAATTTCGGCGCCGGTGTGGATCATATTGACCTGACCGCAGCCAAGGATAAAGGCATCAAGGTGACCAACGCGCCCGGCGTACTCACGGAAGACACAGCCGATCTGACCATGGCGTTATTACTGTCCGTACCGCGGCGCTTGTTCGAGGGTGAAAAAATTCTGCGCGCAGGTGAATGGACCGGCTGGACCCCCACTTTCCTGATGGGCCATCGTATCGAGGGCAAGCGCTTGGGCATCATCGGCATGGGCCGCATCGGCCGCGCAGTAGCACGGCGCGCGCGAGCCTTTAATATGGCGGTACATTACCACAACCGCACACAGTTGCCGGCGGATGTAGAGAGCGAACTGGAAGCCACCTATTGGGAAGACCTGGACCAGATGCTGGCACGCATGGACATTGTTTCTGTCAATTGCCCGCTTACCGCTGACACTCAGCATCTGCTGGACCGTGCTCGGCTTAAGAAACTGCAACCCCATGCAGTGATCATTAACACAGCACGCGGCGAAATTATTGACGAGGAAGCCTTGGCTGACCTAATCGAGGTTGGCCGCATCGCTGGCGCAGGGCTGGATGTGTTTGAAGCCGAGCCTACCATTAATCCCAAGCTGTTGGAGTTGGATAATGTTGTTTTGTTGCCCCACATGGGTAGCGCCACGGTTGAAGGCCGCACCGCCATGGGTGAGAAAGTACTGATCAACATTCAGGCCTATGCCGACGGCCACCGGCCCCCTGACCGGGTCCTGCCTATCTAGATTTTGTGCCTTCGCTTGCCTGCCGTTCTTAGGGTGCGCAGCAACAAGCTGGCGCAGGTCAACACAACGTATAGTATCGTTGCCGCCAGCACCCAGTATGAGGTTGGTACACGGCCTTCTGCTGCTTGCATGAAAAATACGACAGTGGGTCCAAACGCCGCTACAATTCCAGTGGTCAACGGCGAAGTGATCGCGAGCCCTTTACCCACCAGATACAAGGGCGCTACCATCAATATTAAAATTTTCAATGTCACAAGGCCGATCTCACCCCCATCCATGTCACCCATCTGGCTTTCGCCGAAGCCGAACACTGCAATTGCCCCTACCAACGCAATCATGACAAACCGCAACGCCAACACCCCGGTTGCGGAAATGTCTACTTCGTTCATGCGTTTCGCGAAAACCGTTTCGGCGGTGATCGCCAGCCCGCTACAGGCAGCAAGTGTCAGGCCGAAAACTGCATCAGACAGTGAGATGCTCGCCGTGCCGGCCCGGCCCGACAGCACCACTCACGCCAGGAAGGCCATGGCCGCCAGAATGGCAATATGCAACCGCCGTTCGGCGGGCTGGGCAGCCGCGCCGTCAGCGGACCGAAGGCCCAACAATGCAAATAGCGCTACGCCAATAGGTGACACGCCCGCGAAAATGGTACTGACCACCGATGGTTCGATCAGATTTAGTGCGCCGAAGTAACACAGCCACGCAATCGTAGTGGTAATATTCACGGCCAGAAGGCTTCGCCAATGGCGCAGTAACAGTTTAAAATCTGTTGGCCTTGCCACCGCCAGACATACAGTAAAAAACGCTGTTGCGCTGGTGAAGGCCAACAACACCAAGTCAAAAAAACCAATCGCGCCGAAGGCACCTGCCAGATAAACATCGCGCAAGCCCTGCGACAGCGCGTAACCAACAAGAAGTAATAAGCCGATCGTTCGGGTGGAAGGCATGGGAGTTCCTTTTTTTGGCATGGGGCGCGGCTTGCGCGGTGTTGCACGGCTCGCTTCTTAGCTCTTGCACGGCTGGCATACTCGCTGGAATCGGCGGTGGAGTTGGCTTCGATGTTGGCGCGAATGCAGATGCGCGCTATTGCTTTTGCCAAGGCACGGGCGTGCCGACCGAAACAATGCTCAGGTAAAAGGAGGCAGGAGATGACATTTCAATTAATGGGATTGCCGGCAGAAAGTTTCGCCCCGTATTTCGCGATGTCAGAGGCGGACTTGCAGGTCGAGGGCGCCGAAATGCTGATCGCCGACAACAGTGACCCCGGTTTCCCCTGCCGGGTCAGTGTGCAGCATGCCACCCCGGGGGAGCGGGTTGTATTACTGAATTACGCTCACTTGCCGGTTAACACGCCGTACCGGTCTGCACATGCAATCTTTGTGGCAGAAACGTCGGCGCAGGCGACGCTTGGTGTGAACGAAGTGCCAGCGCCGCTTCTGGTGCGTACGCTGTCGGTTCGCGCGTTTGACAAGGCGCATATGATGATCGATGCCGATGTGGTTGA
>JAAHTG010000686.1_pt1 | contig 27789 bp, 35 predicted proteins | sample 6116081 | NCBI WGS metagenome assembly JAAHTG01 (sample SAMN13939989, study PRJNA603662) | sponge metagenome | isolation source: marine sponge | host: Mycale hentscheli | place: New Zealand | collected 2005 | reverse complement strand
CAAGGCAAGACTTCGTTCACTTGGATCATGATGGTCAGTATCAAATGGGTACAGCTATGGTAGCTCTTATGGAGAGTGCTATTCTAGGAACCACATAAACTATAAGCTATCTAGGATTCCTCGATTATTCCTTTAATCGCCTAGATAGCTTTTTCTTTTAATACAAAAAGGCCTCAGCGATTAAACTGAGGCCTTTTTAATGACATTTGAGGCAATTGGGTTTATTTTAATTCATCTTTTGTAAATACGAATAAAGCGAATTCATTTTTTTTCACTTCTACAATTTCTATTTGACTTCCAATGAATTTACTAAAATCAGTCATTGAATATTTTTTTGAAGCGAGGCGAAAACTCATATCTACATAAAGGTCAGAAACCTCATGTTCGCAGTAATGAGAGACATTAATCGAAGTTGCAATCATTTCCCTTCCTCCTTCTTCTTTTGATTCTCTTTCCAAATTCTAGCTCTTTCTGATGCTTTGGCCTTCTTCTCAGGAGTTGATCTCTTCTCCTTTAGAGCTTCTTTATTCTCTTCATAGTAATTCTTTCCATAAGTCTTGAAGTATTCCTCTTTACCAGATCTGTATTTTTTCTGATAATCCAATGCTTTTTCTTTGTTAGAAGAATACCACTTCTTAGTTCTTTCAGAGTTTGCCTTAGAGTTCAACTTTCTCCTTTCCTTCAAACTTTCAGCATTCTCTGCTCTATATTTTGCTCCGGCCAAGTTACAACAATCCTTACAAGCAGACATGATTCCTAATTTGGCATTCTTGTTTTTAAAATATTCTTCAAAATTCTTATCTTCACTACACTTAGTACAAATCTTAGACTTCATTCTCATCTTATTTTCCTTTAGTTAATATACTATACGCTAAAATATTACATTATTATGCATATCTCAGAGAAATAACATCTTTTATTCGACATGTTGTCAATACACGTAAAAGGACATAGTGGCTCTTTTAGGTGTTTACTATGTCCTTTTACGTGTGAGTATTGTCCTTTTAGGTGTTTACTATGTCCTTTTACGTATGAAAGTGGTCCTTTTACTGCTTACTATAATTATATAAAGTATTCCTTAAGGAATATAACTTTATAAGAACATATACGCCAAACGCTTTGCTGACGCAGCTATGGCTAATGTATCTAAGATCAAAAGCGTTTTGAATAGAGCAATCTCTTAGAATTCTTTTGAATAGAGCAATCTCTTAGAATTCTTTTGTCTAGGTAAAATCTCTTAGAATTCTTTTGTCTAGGTAAAATCTCTTAGAATTCTTTTGTCTAGGTAAAATCTCTTAGAATTCTTTTAAGGCGTTTTAAGGGCTTTTCTTTTATTTAGTGTGAATATATATAGAAATCTTATAGAAATCGATTCTAGCCCAGTAGAAATAGATCTGAATTGAATATAGAACAAATCTAACAGGGCAGATTGATAATGAATTCTTCTGGAATAGCGAAGCTTCCAACAAAGCGAAGCGACTTGGATCTGAGGATAACACGTTAAAGCCGTTAAAGGTGCATCTCAAATACATATTTAAAGCCTGAACAAAACAAGATATGATTTAAAATAGTTAGAAAATGCATTTGACTTAATGATAATGTGAATGTATAATTTTTTTATATTAATTATATTAGTGTGAGAAATAACAAAAATAAAAAGGAAAATAAAATGATGAAAGAAAAAAAGATAGATAGGTATATCAAGTTGTTTGTTTGTAATCAGGCAAAATTAAATTATCAGCAGAACTTCGTATTGTCATGGATACATTCTTACAAAGATACTAAAAACGAGTTTAGAGTATCAATCGAGGCAATTGGTGATTTAGTAGGAATGAAGTATAGGGCAACAGTTGATTTGTTGGCCAAGCTGGTAAAGCTAGAGTTAGTGGAAAAAAAAGAAACTCCTTATGGGAATCCAAATAAGTACAAATCATTAGTTGATTTTAATAACTGTTCATCATTAAATGTTAGATTTGAATTATTAGAATCCGACTTGACACTGGCAGAAGTTCTAGTGTCTTCATCATATAAAGCCATCGGCGAGACATCTATTAGGAATATAAGCATGAATACAAACATGAGTAGAAGAGTTGTTAGAAGTGCCATGGTGTCTTTGGAGATTACTAAAGTGAATGTTGGAACTAGCAATGTCTTAGATTCGAACAATATCCTAGATCTTCAGAATGGTATGATATCGGCAGGGAAAAAACTTAAAGCTGAAAGATTAAAGGTTGAAGAGTTTCAGAAACAGAATGAAGAGCTCCAGAAACAGATTGATGAACTTAAGAAGGAAAAAGAACAAACAGATCAAAAAGTTAAATGTTTAAAAGGCGAAAAGGCTGTCCAAAGAAGAAAAATAGCCTCGCTTCGGAAGGAAAGTAAAGACTTATCGAATAATACTATATTAGAACTTCAGGAAGAACTAATGAAAACTCACAATGTAGGTAAGAAGTTTAAAATAGACAAGCATATCTTGAGGCAGCTTAGTTAAATAATAAATAAAAGTGATATTTTTTTTATATTCTACTGTTAGTGAGAAACAAAGAATATAAACTAAACAAGAATAAAAAGGAAAAATAAGATGAAACAGCTAATTACAATAAACAAAGACCAGAACGGAACTAAAACAGTTAATGCAAGAGATCTTCATGCTTTTTTAGAAATAGGTAAAGATTTCTCAACATGGATTAAGGATCGTATTAATAAATATGACTTTATTGAAGGTGAAGATTTCACATTGACGCTCCCCAAAACGAGGGAGCAAGTTTCTCATGGTGGTCATAATGCTAAAAACTATCATATATCTTTGGATATGGCTAAAGAGTTATCAATGGTAGAGAGAAATACAAAAGGCAAAGAAGCTCGTAAGTATTTCATTGCATGTGAAAAGAAGATGTTAGCTCCAACAAAGCAATTAACTAGAAAAGAAATTCTAATGATGGCTATTGAGGCAGAAGAGAAAGTAGAAGCTCTTGCATTGGAGAATAAAAAGCTAATAAGAAGTAAGGGTCAAATTGCTGATAAACAAACTGCTAGTGCTCTTGGAAAGGCCTCAGGCGCTGTTAGAAGGATTAAGAGTTTAGAGAGAAGACTAGAGCCTCTAGAAGCATTTGATAGATATGTAAGACAGAACACGCCTAGTAAGAAGTTTAAGACTGTTACTGAGATTGGCGCAGCGATTGGTAGAAGTGGAACAGCAATAAATAAGATCCTAACAGAAATTGGTTTTCAAGAAGCCTCTAAAGATAAGGAGAGTTCAGTTGTATTTAATAGTACTGAATTCACTGAAAGACAGGTAAGAGTTATTACAGAGGCTGGGGAAGAGTTTAGTTCTTATGTAGTACACAGAACAGGAAATGGAACTACGAGAAGCATTAAATGGAATCTTAGTGTTTTAAAACAAATAATAAGTCATCTGAACAAAGTTTAAATCTAACTTAACTTTAAAAAAAGCCATTATCTTAATTGATAATGGCTTTTTTGTTTTAATTCTTATCAGCTTTTGTTGCGTAAAGGTCATTTATTGATCTATCATACTTTTGATTTTTATTTTCTATATTAGATTCTATCTTTTCTACGTATTTATCAAGATTGTCAGACATCTTGCTTATTATCGTGAATAAATCTCCAACTCTAGCATCGATGAGGTCAACTTTAGACCTAACATCTCGGAAAGATGCCAGTTCCAGCTTTATTTCATCAATTTCTTTCTCGAACTCTTCCTTTATTAACTTCTTCACCAAATCTAGCTCCTTCTGCAAGTCTCCCTCGTAGGCTCGTCTTTTTATAGACGAAAGCCACTGATTGAAAGCTAGTAAAGATGTAAGCAAGATAGCGACGACTGCAATGCCATCAGTTAAGTTTATCATTATTTTTCCCTAATTGTGTAGTGTAGTGTTGTAGTGTTGTTGTTACCCTTTATAAAAATATCAAAATATTATAACTGCGAAAATATATAATTATTTAATATTTATCATATAATACATTAACTAAAGGAAAAGAGAAATGAAAAAAGAAAAAGCAAAAACTTCACAACTAACAAAATTTGTTGTATTTTTAATCGTTTTATCGATGATTGGATTGATTCTTCCAGATAGATCATCAGATAGATCATCAATAAGTCAGGAAGGATTCAATGTTTACAGGGCAAAAGCTAGGATTGTCAATACACTAGATGAAATATTGAGAGATCCAAACTCTAGAGAAGATACTAGATTCGGAGGTTTGGTTGAACGTGAGGGGGTTTACTACATAATGTGTTCATTCAGATCAAGGAATGGATTTGGCGGCATGAAACGCTCTGAGATTCTCTTTGCATTCGATAAAAATGCAAATATGGTTTCATATAAATGATAATTTTTTTATAATTTCATATATAATAAAAAACCCCAGACATTAGAATTTTGTGTGAGAGAACAAGTTTCAAGGAAAATAAGATTCCAATGTCTGGGGTAAAAGTTATATTAACAAAGGGAATTAAAAAAAATATGAAAACATTTACAACTACAGCGCTGATTATTAATGGAATCTCAAAAGAAAAACATTTAAGTGTTAAATTCGACATTGGAGGAGCCCAAGGTTTAATAATAGACAATTATCATTTAGGAATATCAGTAGGAGTTAGAATAAGTGAAGATGTTGTAGTAATGACTGACCTTGCTTCTAAGTTGGCATTAATTGCTAAGGTTGATGAAAAGTTCAGCTATTATAATGTAATAGATTTATATAGAAAGGTTACAACAAAGCTAGAAGGATGTCTGAATATTGGCATTAAAGAGTTGCTATGAAGCATCTAGTATTGATATCATTAATAATATTCATCATATCTGGCTGCTGTTTAATTCCTAACATATCTGACATAGATATTGATAAAAACAAAACAGAGCAAGTAGATCTTAATACAGCTGAAGGTCAACAGGAACAGTTAACAGTAGAGTTAGGATTAACTATGAGATATGGAGCTATAGTTTGCATTATAGCTACAATAGCTCTGTTCGTACTTAGTTTCAAGATACAGGCCTTGGCTCATCTTTGTGTGTTAACAGGCTCAGGGGCCGTCCTTTGCACGATCACATTGTATTCTCTATCATATATCTGGTTTATAGCAGGAGCTCTCTTCTGGGGCTTAGTGATATATGCTGGATTTAAAATATATAATCTTATTAAAGAAAGAAATGAAGAAAGAGAGTTGTCAAAAGAGTTAGCAATGCATTTTGATGATACTGAAGGGCACAACAAGCTATCAGAAAAGGCAAAGGGTAAATACATTGAGAATAAAGATAAAATAAATGGGAAAAATGAAGAAGTGTGAAAATGGGTTTTGTGCTTAAAAAGTCAATATTTACACCAGTAAAGTAAGAACTAAACAACTAAAGAGAATATTATATAAATGAAAGAAGATAATAAGCCACAAAGTTCATGTGATCGCTGTAATAAACTGTCAGATAAGTGTTGGTGGGTGCGTGATGGCCTTATTTGTGAAGAATGTAAAGAATTAGAGATGGAAAGGCTAAGGAGAGTAATTAAATAAAAGATAATTACTGAGCTTGCATTAAAACTTAAGCGAGGTAGTTATATACTTGAATGTAGCTAGTAACTGCATTGTAGTGATGTTGAATAGAGGTCTATCTGGGAATTAAAAAGCTCAGGTAGACTTTTCTTTTGACAGAAATATTAAATAATACAGAAATATAGTGTATAGTATAGCAACAAGACAATTGCTCATTGTTCTGTTCCTTATTATTGCACTGGTATACAAAAAAGCGTTAGACTTCAGGTTCCTTATGCCTGCCATTACAAGTCTAACGCTTTTTTGTGTCTGGATCAGATGTTATCAACTATTAATTTTTTTATATTTTCAATCTATGTGAGAGAGTTACATAAGGTATTAACGGAAATAGGAAAAAGAATGATGAAAGAGCAATGGAAGGCAATAAAAGATTTTGAGATGTATTATCTAATCAGTAATACAGGAAGAGTTATTTCTTTAGAGAGGGAAATAACTACTAGTACTGGCTGGACAAAGACAAAGAAAATGGCAGAGATGAAAGCAATAGCAGGGAAAGATGGTTATATGAGGATCAATCTGTCAGTTGAAGGCAACAAGAAGAGCTATACAATACATAGGTTAGTTGCCAATGCCTTTATAGAGAACCCTGATGGCCTTCCTCAGGTTAATCATATAGATTGTGATAAGTCTAACAACAATGAAGAGAACCTAGAATGGACAGATGCAAGTGGCAATCAGAAACATGCGTTTGAGAATGGTCTTAATACTCAGGTTGGTGATAAGAACTCTAGAGCCAAGGTTTCAAATGAATTTGTTTTAAATATTAAAATGCTTCACAAGAATGGAACAAAGAGAAAAAAGCTAATGGAAGATTACTCAATTCCTCAGAAATCTCTTGATAGATATCTATATGGTTGGAAGCATTTAAACGAGGCAGTCATCAGTGAGTAATGATTTAACATTTAATTTATTCCCAAAACAAAAGAAGGCAATGCTGTCGAAGGCTGATTGTTTGCTGTATGGTGGAGCTGCTGGAGGAGGTAAGAGCTTTGTTGCCAGCATCACATCCATTTACTTTGCTTACAATCAACCTAACTTGCAAGTTTACATATTCAGAAAGACCTGTCCGGCCATTGACGCAACATTCTTGAGTGGCTCTGCCAGTTTTCAAATATTATTAGAACCTCTGATTAAATCGGGTCATGTAAAGATAAACTATTCCAAAAGACAAATAGCTTTCAGCAATGGTAGTATGATTCATCTGTCACATTGTGCAACTAAAAAAGATTTAGATAAGTATCAGGGTAGTGCCATTGGTTTGTTAATAATAGATGAAGCTGGTCAGTTTGAAGAAAGCATATATACATATTTAAAGAGTAGATTGAGAATAGCGCATGAGATAAGACCTGAATTCAAAGATGTCTTGCCAAAAGTATTATTAACAAGCAATCCAGATGGTGTTGGCTTATCTTGGCTTAAGAGAACCTTTGTTAACTTTTGTCCAGATGATAAGATAAAGAAGTATAAGAGCGAGTTTACCGAGTCTCGTCAGTTCATTCGTAGTAAGTTATCTGACAATCCTCATCTGAGAGATACAGATTATGCGGAACAATTAAAAGGAATGGGTTCACCTGAGTTGGTAGCTGCTTATCTTAATGGAGACTGGAATGTTTCACTGAATAGTTTCTTTGGTAACAGTTTTACAAATGATAACATCAGAGATCCTTTCCAAATACCGATTGGATGGAAGAAGTATAGAATGTTTGACTGGGGTTATAGTAGCCCCTTCAGTGTGTTATGGATGGCTGAATCAGATGGAACTTTAGCAAGTCATAAAGGCAAACAAATAAATTCAAGGAGAGGAGACATATTTATCTGGGCTGAATATTATGGAGATGACAATGGAACAGAGAAGGGCCTTAAATTGACAGCAGAACAGATTGCAAATAAAACTATGGCCTTTGAGGAGTTAATGAGAGGTAGTCTTTATGCAGGAGCAATACAGGCAGGGGCAGCTGATACATCTATTTGGAATGCTGAATCCAATGGAGTATCAATAGAAGCAACAATGAGAAAGCATAAATGTACTTTTGTACAAGCCAACAAAGCACCCGGATCTCGTGTGTTAGGTTGGCAAAAGATCATTGAGATGTTTACCATGGCCAAGAATCCAATGAGAGAATCTGGCGGATTGTTTATATTTAACAACTGTCACAGGCTTATTGGCCACATAAGGGAAGCTCCCAGAGATGATAAGAAGTTAGAGGATATTGATACTAATAGCCATGATCACGATCTAGATTGCCTTAGGTATGGCGTCATGATGAAGAAGAAAAGTTTTAAAGCAAGACAATTTTAAATAAACAACAGGAGAATTAAACAATGCCAAACTTTGTAAAAGAGACTGGAGAGGGTCTAAGTGACTCAAATCAATATATAGATGTCACAGAGGCAAATGCGCTATTGGAAGTAATGAATGCTAGTGATGAATGGTCTTTGGCAGATGATACAGCAAAGAATCAATATATCGTCAATGCTACATCTTACATAGATCAGGTATACGGCCCTTTCTTCAGGGGTTTCATAAAAGTATGCGATCAAGCCCTACAATGGCCTAGAATAGATGTTTACTGCAAAGGAAGCAACTGTTTGACTGCTTCTGACATAGTTCCATTGAATGTAAAGAAGGCAACGGCTTTATTGGCTGATAGATCTGCCAGAACTGGAGCCAGTCTTTACAACACTAATGCAAACAATGAAGTTACTGCTAATGATGGACTGAAGAGTGTTAAATCTAAAGTCGGATCTCTTGAAGAAGCCAAAGAGTGGTTTGGATCAAGCGAAGGTGGATCATCTCAAAGTGCATTAAAGCAAAATGTAGATGCTTACAACATATTAAAGCCATGCATGAATGTTGGTGCAGTTCCGCTTGTAAGGGGTTAAGTCTCTTCGGTTGATGAAGTTAATTTAAATAAAAGGTTAAAACAATGCAGAATAAAACATCACAAATCATTTTTACTGACGAGGGTCCTTTCAAAACCTCGGACAATTACAGAAAAATGAGCCCATTTTGGCAAAAGATCTACGATACTCTTCAAACTACTGAGTATATGAGAGATAGAGGAGAGTTATATCTCCCAAAAGAACCTAGAGAGACAAATCCGGCCTATGAAGTAAGATTAAAGAGGTCTTCATTTAGTCCTTTCTACAAAGATGGAACAAAGACATTAGTTTCAAAGCCATTCAGTCAAGAGGTTAAAGTTAATAATGGAGATTTCGATTCTAGAATAGCTGCAATAGAAAGAAACACAGATTTATTAGGTTCCAATCTGACAGAATTCTTTAAAGATGTAATGCAGATTGGTATTAGATTTGGAATGTGTCACGTATTGGTGGATATGCCTTCTGTTCCATTGGGTCAGAGCTTAGCCGAACAGCAGGAAATAGGTGCTAGACCTAACTTTAAAATGGTAAATCCATATGATTTGATTTGGACAGATACTATCAATCATCCAGATGGAAGTACAGTCCTCTCAGAAGTTCACATAAAGGAAGTAATGAATGTAGATGGAAAGCAAGAACTGTTTGTTCGTGTATATAAGTTAGATTCATGGCAGCTATGGCAAAGAGATGGAGAAACAGGCGAATGGTTTATGGTAGATGATGGAATCCAGACTCTCGGATCTATTCCTTTAGTGACTTATTACACTGGCAAGACTGGATTCTTAACGTCAGAGCCGCCTCTTTACTCTGCTTGTGAGTATAACATTGAATATTGGCAGTCTTATTCTGACCAAAGGAATATATTGAGTCATACAAGAGTAGCTCTTTTGTTCATGAAAGGTATAACTGAAGAAGAGACTGACTTTGCTGTATCGGTAAACAACCTGATAACTTCTTCAAATGAAGGCGCTGATCTTAAATACGTTGAGCATTCAGGTGCTGGCATTGGTGCGGGCTGGGAAGACCTAGCTATTATCAAGAATAATATTGATCAAGTGTTTGGCGCAGCCGAAGTGAAGAGAAGTGGAGCGGTAACAGCAACTGAATCTGTTATTAAAGAGAATAGAGCATCAAGTGACTTATTGGCTTGGACAAATGCATTGAATGATACTATTGGAAAGTGCTACGGTTTGGCTGCTAAATGGCTTGAAATAGAACTGCCTGTTGATTTTGTTGTTTCTGTATTTAATAACTGGGTTGTTGCTGGGTCTGTAAGTGATCTTGATGCTCTAAACACGGCATTTAACTTGGGAATACTAAGTAAAGAGACTCTTTTGTCAGAATATGCCAGAAGAGGACTTCTTCCAAATGCATTTTCTGTTGAAGAAGAGATGGCCAAGATAGCTGATGAAGTGTCAAGTGGAGAATTATTCATTCAGCCTGATGACGGCGACAGTTCTCAGTTCTGATGTGAAAGTTCTTGTTGAAATCTTTAATTATGACAATCTTCTCAATTATTTAATAGATATTGGGAAGATTGTCATCTGTAAGATTGAAATTGTAATTGATGATCTATATGTAATCGACTGTGTTGACTTAGGTCTTTTTAGTATAATTAGGAAGTATATTAGGATTATCAATTATAACGAGAGACATTAAATGGAAGAATGGAAAGCATTAGTTGGATATGAAGGGTATGAGTATTTTAACAAATCTGTCAGATCAGTAGATCGTATAGTCAAGGGAAGATTCGGAGATACAAAGAGAAAAGGCAAGGTGTTACTTCTTCAAGGAATCGGAGATCAGAGACAGTTCTTTAAGTTGAGTAAAAATGGAATACCAGTCAAAGTATATCTTTCAAGTCTAGATAAATAACAACAGGAAATTGCGGGAACATCTAATGGCAACAAGGAATGAAAGACTTCTAATGGCAGATATAAGAAGAACAGTGCGTATAGAGAGAACGAGGAATTCATTGTCGAGAAGAATAAAGAAGAATCTCGATAACAATGGCTTCAATGACATTAAGAAGATGTCTAAAGATATTGATAAGATCACAAAGAAATTAGATGAGGTTACACAGCCAGCAGCTAGAAGGCGTCTTAAAGCTCAACTAAACAAAGCCAAGACAACTATTAAGGTAGAAAGTCGTAAAAGGGCTACAGTGGCCTTAAATGAAGCCTCAAAGGAAATTAATAGGGATCTTAGAGTGTTTGCCAAAGATGAGTTGCAGAAACAGGTCAATGGCTTAGAGAGAGAGTTAGGAAAGAAGATAAACAAGCCAAGTGCATTATCTGTCAAAGAAATAAACGATGTTGACTTTGTACTACCCGGCGGTTTCGACGTTAAAAAGGAAATAACAAAAATTAAATCTTCTGTCAGAAAGAACATAACTAAGTCAGTCAACACAGGTTCTTTATTAACCAAGGGCAGAGATGCTAAAGACCTGATAGATGGATCTATCAATAGAAGTATAGCTCAGATTCAGACAGTAGCCAAGACTAACATGAAAGCTATTGAATCTCAGATAAAGCTTCAGATAATGAAAGACAATCCAGATTTAGTAGATAGATACGTATGGCAATCGGTAATAGACAGTCACACAACTGATATTTGCATAGGTCTTAATGGAAATGTTTATGAAGTAGGTAAAGGGCCTCTTCCTCCTGCCACATATAACTGCAGGTCATCAATTGTTCCATTGGCAAAGTCAGATAGTAATAACCCAAAGCCAGATAAAATGGTATCAGCTGCTTTAAAGGATATATCGGAGAAAGAATTGAAGGAATCTCTGACAGATGCTCAATTTCAAAGGATAAAGAAATTACTATAAACTAACATAAGGGAGAAGTATCATGGCAAAGATAACGGGAATAGGTAGAAAAGATATAGATGATGGTAATGGAGTAAAGCTTTTCTATCATTGTATATTCAATCCATGGGATCAGAAAGATTACATCGAAGAGTTTATTGTTCATGAGTTGTTGTCTGAAAAAGCTCTGCATCGTTACCTAGAATATGATTTGGATATTAGTCTCATTGAGTTGAATAACTCTGGTACTGAATTGCTTCTTCAGCTCAAATACACGATGGGAGTAGTATTGCCGATTAATTTTGAAGATTATATGTAAGAACTAAGCCTTGGCATTCCAGCTGAGGCTTTTTTATGTGTATATATTACGGATTTCGTAAAAAAAAGCCTAATATTTTACGAATTTAGTAATAATTTCTTTATATTATTGTCTAAGTAGAGATTTCGTTGGCAGGATGCCACGTCATCTACACTAAATTAACGGGATGTTAAAAAGGAAAAACAAAATATGTTAAAGCCATTCTATGAAGACAGTAATGAGATTCCAGAGGGATTCGGAGATCACTACACAGAAAAAGACGGCAAGTTTATTCTTGAAGTTGAATCAGTTAATGGATACGCTCTTGAAAATGTATCTGGATTGAAATCCGCTCTTCAAAACGAAAGAAACACACAAGGCCAGCTGAAAAGCCAACTGAGTGAATTCGAATCTAAGTTAAGCGCCTTTCAATCGCAAACCGACAAACTTAATCAAGAAAAAACAAACAAAGAAGGCAGCCTTGAGCAGCTTCAGAACAAATTAAATGAGATGGTCAAAGTTGGAGAGAAGAGAGATTCTGAATTATCCAACATGAAGATTGACAATGTAGTAAACAAAGCTTTGCAAGGTGTTCAGTTAATGCCTTCTGGTCACGAACTACTAGCACCTCATATCAGATCTCAAGTAAGATTAGTTGATGGCCAAGTTAAAGTAGTAGATCCTTCGACTGGAGTTGTAAAACTCACAGCCAACGGTGGAGATATTTCTGACATGTCTGTTGTTGAACTTATAGAAGATATGAAATCGAAGTATGCAATAGCATTTAAAGGCAGCGATGCAACTGGCAGTGGTTCTAAGACAGCCGGAGGCACTTCAATGAGTCAACAAAAGTTTTCAGAAATGAGCTTAGATGACAAATCAAAACTATACAACGAGAATCCTTCTCTATACGAGAAACTTAAATCTCAAAACTAAAAAAAGGAGCCTAACTAATGGCTATTACCGATCTTTCAAATGTTTTTGCACGCGTCCCATTCTCTGAGCAAGTTGCAGAACTTTCAAGAAATAAAAATGCTTTAATTGCCTCTGGTGCAGTTGTTGCTTCCCCTATTATTGGCGGACTTATTACTCAGGGTGGACTTTCTTTCAACATTCCATTCCTACATTCTACAGCTATCAATAGTCCTGATGCTGCTGTTTCTACTGACACATCAGGAGCAATTGTTCCATTGGCAGTAAGCGGCGACAGTCAAGCTGGCGTTAAGTTGTCACGAAATCAGGCTTGGTCTGCTTACAAGCTAGTTGCTTCAAGCAATGGTGAAAATGTCCTCGATTTTGCTGCAAGTCAAGTTGGTGAGTATTGGGCACGTGAAGACAATAAGTCTGCTCTCTCTATCCTTGCTGGTATTGAAGCTGATTCAATTGCTAACCATTCTTCTGACTTGGTAAACAACCAGACTACTGTTGCAGTTACTCGTGATATGATCATCGACACTGCTTATACATTCAGTGATGCTATCGAAGGTCTGATTCTTATCATGCACCCTCAGGTTGCTGCTGCTTTGAAAAAAGAAGACGCTGCTCTTTGGACAAGAGAAAGTCCTTCTGGTTCTGCTCTTGGATTTGAATTCTATCTTGGAATGAGAGTTCTAGTAGATGCAACATTAACTCAGGGCTTCCCTGTTGCTGGCGATTTCAAGACATACATCGTTAGATCTGGAGCTTTTGGTTTCGGTCAAGCTGATCTTGGTGTTGATGCTGCTGCATTAGATACTGATCACGCTGTTGGTAATGGTCGTGGTAGTGACACTCTATATTCTAGACGTGATTTCATTCTTCACCCTGATGGTTATTCTTGGACTGGCGCTACTCAAGCTGGAAGCACTCCAACTAACGCTGAACTGGCGACTGTTGGTAACTATGTTCGTGTATACAATGACCGCAGAAATGTCGGCGTTGCAGCACTTTACTCTGCTGTATAAGCAATAGTTAAAAGCTAAGAACACCTGTTATACTCAATGTGGGGGCTTCGGCCCCCATTATTTCAAAGGAGAAGTAAATATGTCAGAATCACCTACGAATGCAAAGAATAGAAGAATAAGAGAGTTCAAGAAGAAGTGCGCTGAAGTTATCAGAAAGATGCAAAATAGTTCTATCTGGAATGTTGAGATTGTTGAAGTCATTGAAGAGCCTAAAGAAGTCATTGAAGTCATTGAAGAGCCTAAGGAAGTCATTGAAGAGCCTAAGGAAGTCATTGAAGAGCCTAAGGAAGTCATTGAAGAGCCTAAAGGGAAGAAGATTTCTAAAAAAGGCCGCAAGTCTAAGTCAGTAGATTAATTGTAAGGATGGAATATGTCAGATTCGAAGAGAGATGCTAGCAGAAGAGTACACGAGTTCACACTGAAGTGTCGTTTGGTTGAATCAAAGATGCAGGGTGAGGCTATTTATGATGTCAAATTAATTGAAATTCCTGAGGAACCTACAGCAGAACTTACAGATCTTGACATCAATACGGAAGATAAAGGAGAATAAGTTATGTTTCAATTTGGCCCAAAAGAATTAAATATTGAAGACAGAAGATCAAAAGTTGCTGAGCTTAGAGTAAAAGGCTTTAGTTCCGCAGAGATAGCTACATTGCTTGCTGAGAAAGGATTTGTTAATGATAAAGGGAGTGCTTTCTCTAAAGTTACAATCTGTAAGGATATCAAAGCGATCAAGAAGAGTTGGGTTGAAAAGTATGCTGATCAATTCGAGCTAATGCAGAAGAGACACTTTGAAGAAATATTGATGTTGAAGAAAATCTTTTGGAAGGAAGAGGATTACGATAAGATCCTTAAGTTGTTGAGTCATGAAGCGAAAGTTTTAGGACTTACAGATCAACAGAACATTCAAATAAACAATGCGAATACAATGGCTCTGCCAGTTATAACAATTACATGTGATGAGGATCTATAAATGAGTGGCAGTCTAGATAACAATTTAACACAGGTAGCAATAAACCTGATAAACAAATTCGGCAAAGATGTTGTTTATACGAACAGAGTTTACAATGAGCCTACTGACACTGAAATAGCTGAAGGTGATCTTTCGGCAACCTCTAGTGATACTGATCACTCTATTGTTATCTCTCCGCCTGAGCCTTTTGATGTTGCTATGATTAATGGAAATACTGTAAGAACTGGAGATACTAACTGTTTCATACAAGGCCAAGATGTTTCTTTCTCGCCTAACATATCTGACAGTTTAGCAATTGACGGAAAAGTTTATACAGTTGTTGACTTCGCGCCTTTATACAGTGGTAATTTAATTGCTGCTTATAATCTTCATTTAAGAAGTATTGGAAAGGAGTCATAGAAGTGGCCAAGCCAAATAAAATAAAGTTCGAAGGAGTATTTAGTGATATAGAGAAAGAAATACTAAATAAAGCAGTAAACACTACTTATGTTAGTTTGGTTAAGGTTTCTCCTGTTGATACTGGAAATTTAAAATCAAAGTGGACTAAAGAGATAAGCGCAGAAGCTGGTGTTATAGAGAATGACACATTCTATGCTGATGTAGTTAAGAAGAAGAAGCCTTTATACCCTGATAAGAATGATTACGTTGACAGGGGAATAGCCATGGCCAAGAAACTAATAGAAGGCAAGCAATGAGTTTAGTAGATATCACAACAGCACTACAGCAGATTTTTATTGATGAGGTCAGTACTCCTTTGGGTATTGAGTTTAGAATTCAAAACGATTTGAGAGATAATCCAACTGCAACTCCTTGGGCGTACCTTGAAGTTCTTGAGTTGTCTTTCGAACGCCAAGCATTGGGCGTAACAGTAAATGTGTACGAAGAAACAGGTGTTTTCAGCATTCAGCTTTTCTCTGATTTAGGGAAAGGCACTAAAGATATACAAACGATTGCTGAGCAAATAAGAGATGTTTACAATGATCGAGATTTAGCTCCTTCTAGCGATGTTCAACTAAGGCTTGAGTATCCTAATGTGACTATTGTTGGTAAGGTTGCCGATTATTTTCAAGTAAATGTATCATGTGATTGGACAGCAAATGTTCAAAATAATAAATAAATAAAAGGTAAATAAAATGGCTAGATTATCACAAATGGGAACCGGAAGCACTGTTGTTTTTACTTCAGGGTTCGTTGCCGAAATAAAAAATATGACTTTTGCTGGTCCTACTAGAGATGAGGTTGCCGTAACGCATTTCGGTTCTGGGGACTATCTTGAGTTCGACCCAGCTGCACGTGCTGACTTGCAGAGTGCTACAATGGACATCAACTTTGATCCTGAACTGTATGATACAGTTGTCGGTCTTATTGGTTCTACTACAATTGAAACAGTAACTGTTACTTTCCCAATCTCACCTGGAAGTGGTAACACTACTCCAGCTACATTGGTATTTAATGGCTATGTTTCTGAACTTCCATTGACTACACCATCAGTTGGCGGAATTGAAGCAAGTATGACTATTCGTTTGACTAGTGTGTACACATTCACTCCAGAATCTGCTTAATATAGCATAATCATTGCTTTACTTCTTTTAGCGAGTCTGAGAGAAGTAAAGCTTTAATTAAAATTGAATATTTTCACTTAAGTGTGGTGAGTTCCACAGGATGTATAAATAGAAACTAAAAGTATTACGGGAATTAATATGAGTTTTTTTGAACAAGCAAGAAAAAAATTTAACGAGAAGCAATTTGTTTTAGTAAAGTCACTCGACTATCTGAAAGGTGCTTACTTAAAGAAGTTGAACACTAGGGAAGTTTTGGCCATGGCTGAGATGGATGGAGAGCAAGTTGACTCTGAGGACAATCAGGAAGGATTCTCTAAGATCGCTGTCATTATCAAAGAACATCTTTATGACAATGAAAAGAATCTGGCTTTTGACAGTGAAGAAGGTGAAGAGTTCATGATTGAACTGCCAGTTGGCGATCTAATGGCTTTGTTTAAAGAACTTATGGATGTATCTGGTGCTAATGCTCAGGTTGAAGAGCTTAAAAAAAAATAAGAGATGACAAACTACTAAGATTCAAAATTGAATTGTCTCTTAAGCTTTGTATACCAATAAATGAACTCATGGATAGGATAACTCCCCATGAGTTTTTTTTGTATATGAGCTACTTCGCCATGAAGCCTATGGGAGCAGAAGACTATTATCACGGGCAACAAATGTTCCAAATGGCCCAGTTAAAATCAAGCAAGAAGTTAAAACCTCAGGATTTTCATCCCGATTGGTTTGAGGACTATGAGGAAGAAAATAAGCTAGACCCAATGGCATTGCTAGGAAGAATTGCTGCTGTTGGTGGAAAAGTAACATTTAACAAGTAGGATTAAACAATGGCAACATACGAAGTAAAAGTAGATGTAGGATTAAATCAATCTGCTCTATCCGCATCTCTAAACAATGCGTTTGCCCAAATAGCTAAGTTTGTATCTCAGGCAGATAAGACTTTAGGCAACATTGGGAATTCAATCAAATCCTCTAATATTTCTGGAAAGATATCAGAAGGATTAGACAATTCACTTGGAGACATTCAGGCATTTGTACAAGTTGCAAATGAAGAATTTGATAAGCTTGCAAAAGATGTTGATCTTAGCAATGTACGTCCTCCTGAGACTGGAACAAGACGTACTGCCCCTGCTCCATCTGGTGGAGGCGGAGGTTCTTTGTTACAAACAGGCGCTCTGTTGGCAGGAGCAGGCGCAGCCGCTGGAGCTCTTTCAGAGATACCAAAAAGTCTTAAGGCATCTATTTCTGAGGCCAAAGGTTTCGAAAAGACCTTGACCTTAATGAAGACGCAGGCAACTGGTTTTAAAAGAATTTTAAAGAGTTATTCTGAAGAAGACCACTTTAAGGCAATTGGACAATCTGCAAAATCTGCTGGGAAACAGATTGAAGGAGCTCTGTTAGTTACAAAGCCAGAAGATGTAACATCTCTACTAGGATATAAAAAAGCTTTAGATGCTACAAAGAAATCTATAAATGCCACAGCACAGGCTTCAATTGCTTCACGGAAAAGTACTGAAGTTGCAAAGAATGCTTACAACGCCTATAGAAAAGCTATTAAGAGAGCTGGAACTTCTATAGACACTCTTAAAGCAAAAATGGAGGATACAGCAACCAGACTTCCATTAATCGGTGGTAAGCTAAAAAGCGTGTCAGCAAGGTTTGAGTCACTTAAAGCAAAACTAACTGGTTTGGCTGGAAGAATCCCTGTGGTAGGTGAGTCTCTGTCTAAATTAGTAGGAAACCTTAACAAGACTGCTTTAGCTGGCGCTGCAGCTGTTGTTGGAATACTAGCTGTATCAGCTGCCATGTCAAAGCTTGCATTGAGTCAACTGGCAGTTATAAATGGTCAACAAAAGTTTGCTGATCGTATGGGAGAGTCTGTTAACGATATTCGTTTGTTAGAAACTGCTACAAAACTTGCTGGAGGATCAGCCGAAGGCCTTCAAGATGCAATGAAGAATGTAAGTGAAAGAATAGCTGATGCGTTTATAAATAAGTCTGGTACTGCTTTTGATGCCATGAAGAAACTTGGACTTTCTATTGACGAAGTTAATAAGTTGTCAGCAAGTGAACAGCTTTTAGTTGTTAGAGATGCACTGTCAGAAGTCGAAAACGCTGGTGAGCGTGCCTTTCTTGCCATGGAGATAGGTCAAGACAGTTTCTTTGAATTGGGAAACATGATTGGTCTTTCAAAAGATGAAATGAGCAAGCTTCTTGATAAGTCTGGAGAATTAACAAAAGCTCTTTCCGGCCCTCAGCAACAGGCAATTAAAGGTCTGAATGATTCTTGGGCTGAATTCAAATTGTTAATTACACAGTTTGCACAAGATGCATTGGTTCAACTTGCTCCTATGTTTAAAGCTATCGTTATTGAAATGGTTGCATTCTTCAATGCCGCTAAGGAATCTGGAAGTCTACAATTCTTGATTGATTTGACTAAAGTTACAGCTGGAGCGATGTTCGGTCTTCTTAAAGCTGTAAGTTTTGTAGCAGACGGCCTAATGAGAACATTCGCGCTTATAAACTCAGGCACTAAGTTAGCTTTGGCTGGCCTTGCTGCACTTGCGAATGCTGCTAGTAATTTAGTTGGAGGTGGAGATGTATTAGATGTTGACAGTCTCTTAGGTGATGCTGAAAAAGATTGGGAAGCTGCCACTCGTCCAGTTGACAATGCATCTAAAGTGATAGAAGAGGCTAATAAGAAAATAATTGCCTCTTTTAATAAGACTAGAGATGCATTTAAAGCAGGCGCTAAGAATGTTAAAGAAGTAAAATTCGAAATGCCTAAGTCTTTCAAAGAATTCTTCAATGTTGAAGAAGTAATTAAGGCAGACATACTTGGCAATAAGATAACTTCCGAGGTGAAAGCACTAAAGGATAACACTGCTATCAAGAAAGCCCTAGAGGATGTCCCTGAGAAGTGGAGAGGAGCATTTAAGCAGAAGCTTGAAAAAGAGTTTGGTAAACTAGAAAGAGACGTTTCTAGTGCTGTGCAGATCAATAAGATTGTTAATAGTATGGGAAAAACTTTTAGCAAATCTGGAGATGCAATTTCTAGAGGTCTTTCTGACATTTCATCTCTAAAGGGGACTGAGAAAGGTCTTCTGTCAGATATTGAATTATTCAAAGGCGCTGGAGCTACTGGTTTTGCCAAAAAAGCAACTGCTCAATTGAAAGAAGTTCAAGATGCACTGTCAACTCGCTTTAAAGGGCTTAAAACTGAGTCTGATGTTGCTGAAAAGGCATTGCAAGATCTTTTTAAGGCTAGAGGTCTTCTTAAGAAAGGAGGACTTAGCACTGAGATAATTGATGAACAAATTAAAGAGGGTGTATCTAGAGCAAAAGAGTTGGCTGAACAGGCTAGAAAAGAAATAGCTGCTGGATCTGATGCAAACAGAGCACAAGAACGTGAGATGGCTAAAACTAAACAAAACAGAAAGAAGCTTTACAGTGCTCTTAGGTCTGACTTCCTTGAGTTTAAAAGAACTTTCGAATTAGAAGGAATTGAAAAAGGATCTGATTTGGAAAGACAAATTTTGAATGGATCAGCTGCTGACCCACAAGCTCGTCAGTTTGAAAGTCAAAAAAAGGAATTGGATGAAGCAAGAGCTCAGGAAAAGATTGAAAGAGATAAGCTAATAGAATCCAATGCGGCGTTGACGGCTGCCAATAAGTCTTTGTCAACTGTATTTGATAGAGCTAGGAATGAAGGCGTAACATTAATAGGTAAAGGAATATAAAAAATGGCTTTATTTGAATATACACATGAAGTAATAGAGACTCAAGCAAACCCAATTACGGGCGAGTATACTAGAGTTTATATAGTAAAGGTTGACGATAATGATATAACTGTTTCAGCCGATCAATATAAGTATGCCAAGGAAGCTGCCGATAGTCTTGGGTTGACAACTGCCTCTGTACATCCACAGGATGCTTTAAGCTTTGTAACTAGCGCTGACAGTCAGGTTCATCATGAAAACGATCAGAGATATTGGACAGTTACCGTCCAGTATTCTCGTCCAGACAATTCAGATCAGCAAACAGCACCTTGGAATAGATCAACTACTATATCAGCATCGCCTGCTGGAGTAACTAAACAGGCGACTATGAATTACTTAAATGATCCAGATGGAGAGGCTATTCTCAACAGTGCTGGAACAATCTTTCTGACTCAACTGACAATTAAGCTTCCAGTATTAAATATTACTGAGTCAGGAGCGGAATTGAATTTCAATGTTAAGTCGCAAGCTGATAAGGTTGGATTCGTTAATAGTGGAACTCAATCTCTTGGAGGGCAGTCATTCCCAGCTGGAACACTACTTCTTGATGGATTTACAGCTACTGAGCAATTGTGGGAACCAACTGGCCAAGAGTATTTTGAAATTAATGCTAACTACATCTATAATCCAGAGGGACACGTTACTCAGTTCTTAGATGCTGGTATTCAGGAAAGGAAGAATGGTGTACTGGTAGACATTAGAAATGCCAATGGAGTGCCAATAGGAGTACCAGTTGCATTAGATGGCTCAGGAGTTGCCCAAAGAACAGGTACAACGCTCAAGAACCCAGTTACTGCAGCCGAAGCTGTTTATATTCCAATTCTTCCTTATCAGGAGAAGAACATAAACGTATTGTAATCTAAATTAATTGGCTGATGTGTCACGATTAAATACATCAGCCAGTTAAAAACAAATAAGCGTATCTTTAAGGAAAACTTCATTTAATCTTCATTTTTTCTTTATAAAAAGAACCTTAGAAGAACAACATTCAATGGAGAAGGTAAATAATGAGTAATAAATTTTATGGTTTCAAATCAGAGAGCGATATCGATAGGTCTTTAAGCTCTACACGTGCAGTTGAGGGAAACTCAGGGCCTAACTTAACCAATGTTGGGGGCAAGGGTGGTTATTTAGTTGCCAAGGTGACAAGCGTAGTATCTGAGGCTGCCAGTGCTTCTGGGGAAATTGAAATAAAAGCGACTGAAATCTTTATCGAAGAGGCAGTGGGTGGAGCATTGTCATATCCAATTGCTGAAAGTCCTCGAAAATGGGATACAAACCATCCCGACATTCTTACTGACGTAGATATCACGGAAAACCTAAGAATTCTTATGGGCTCTGCCATTCCTGAAGTTGGAGATGTTATATTTCCATTTTTCCGCGACGCTCCATTCGGTCAGACTTCTAATGGTCAATGGTTTTTCACATATTATGGAAAGGCAGCGCCAGTAGAAATAACAGAACCTTTAAGATGTAGATTTCTACTTAAGCCTCATTATAAGTATACATTGCTGACAGATGAAAATCCAAGCGTAATAGCTGGCGATGATATTGTTGATGAGTTTGAAATAATTGAGGGTACTATAAAACTTCCTCATGCTGATTTGACGTATGGTGAATTTATGACAGTAGATCCAATCCCTACGGATGGAGTGCCAACTTTTGTGTATATTAAGATAGATGATTGGTGTTCTACATCTCCTTTGGGGAATTTAATCATGTTCGACACAGAAAAGACTGAGAGCGAGATGAAGACTGATTTGAATGACAACGATGTTTGGTGGATAAAACTGGCTAAAATAGAGTTAGTTGCGCCAGAGGCAAGCAGTTCTGATGATCAATACACCAACAACATGCCTGCCGCTGGTATGACGGGTGCTGTACCTACGAGTTGGAATCATTGGTATATACAGCCATATGAACTTCCTAGTAGTGTTCCAGAAGGAAGAAGGATTCAGACAGGAGAAGGAGCTTCATCTCCAACATGGTTTGCTAAGGCTACTGCTTCTGGTTCTGGAGACTTTTCAGGAGATATCTATGGAAATGGCCCTGACGCTCCTTCAACTATAACGGGAGTTACTATTAAGAATCCAACTTCAGTAGAGGTTGAAAGTGGAGACTTATTGTCAGTTCTTGAATATTGCGGAGATTTTTTTTTAACTAAAAAAGGTGCTGGCGGAGCTACTGGAGAAGCGGGGGCATGTATCGATATCGTCTTTGATACCCCTTTGCTGCTTGCTAAGACAATGATTGGTTCTCATGTTGTTCTTAGAGGTCACACAGAGCCAAATGATTACAATATGATTCCATTCACATTGGATGGAACTTCTGCATTGATCAATGAGTTGGCTATTTGTCGCCGGAATGAAAATCCAGCCTTCGATGATATGCTACCAGAGACTCTAACTGGGAATCCAGAGTATCTTGACAATGAATTTTGCGTAGTTGTAAAATCTTCTTCAACTGACACTTGTGGAGGTGGATTTGGTATGGATGGAGATCTGTCAGGATTGACGGGGTGTTGTACTGGACAACCGGGTGAAACTCCTAATGAATGGATAATTGCAGTGGAACAAGCATGTCCAGAAGGAGGGGCGTAACCATGCCCATATTTGGAATGATAAAAGCGCCGAAACTGTATGAAGATGTTTGTAGTATGCTTAGCAATGCCCCTACTGACCAATGGTCGCCTTATTGTAAGCCTCTAGATCAGTGTAATTCTGGTCCGGGTTCAGAATACTTACCAAGAGTAAAGATGACTATATCATGGACAGATGATACTAAAGCGCCAATTGATGGAGCCTGTAGGCTTAAATATGGTAGTGCCAATCCTTATTATTTCTACAATGGGCAGACAATAATTATGTGCCCATCCATCTATCATAAAACTACAACCACTAGTACGTATACGAATACGTATACCACTCGATATACGTATGAAGTTGCTGAATGGTGGGACGGAGGGGCTTTGAACATGAATAGGTGGGCACAGGCTCGGCATAGCGCTAATTACAATCCAGTTTTTCAGAATAATTATACTTATACCTATAAACAGCATAGAAATCGGCTTGGCCTGCGTAAACAGGGGTACACCGAGACGGGAACTAGAGGTTCCGACAAGAAGACGTGGAACTATACTCGCTCGGTTCTTTTTGGCTCAACTTCGACTTACTATTCAACTACATCTTCAAATAAAATGGGAGTTATGACAGAACCAAAGCCTACTCTAAATGCTTACAATCTTGGAGGCACTATGTTTACATCATGGACTGACCCAGTCACAACTGTGACCTACACATGGGAAAAAGAAAGAAATTGGGAATGTATAGAGGCAGATTTCAGATGGAGTGGTGGCTCTGTGAAAGAGGGCGATTTCGACAATTGTGAAGCAATGTATGGAACAACTACGGCTTAGGAGGATATTATGGGAATAGGAAATTTAATAAAGAATGTGAATATATATGAATCCGTCTGTGACATGATGGAAACTAAGTATACAGACACAACAATTACGACTACAATGGGAACAACACAGGGAGATTTCACCAACTGTGGTCCTATTGTCAATTGGCAGCCGTACTGTGTTCCTCAGGTTATTGGCAATTGCCAAACTGTTCCAACTCCAACAGCTCCTACAATATTTTTTACTGTAAGTTGGAACAATTGCAATGGCCCTGACAGCTTTTTCCCAGAAGGCCCTAAGAACCCAGGTGATTGTAGAGTGACTTGGCTGGGACAAGATTTTTACAATGGTCAAACAATAGAGATGTGCCCTACTGAGTATACAGTTGATCCTAATAGTACTTCTACAACTTTGTCATTGTTTTATTCTAACAAGGAGGAGTGGAAGCGTGGAGGATTTACTGCCAGAAGGGCTGTTAAGAAACAGATAAACTATCATGTAAATACAAATACGACTACAATGGGAACAACTACAACAATAACTAACACTTGTGGTTTCAACTCTGCTGACAACTTTCTTGGCTTTCCACTATTACAGGAGGCCACTAGTACATATACTACAGGAGGAAATAATACATTTACAAATACTTTTAATTCTGCTGAAGACTTTAAGATATTTTCAAACGGCCTAACTGGTACGGAATATTGTAATGGATTAACAACATCTTCGACTGTATATAACTATCTAAATAAGATAGTATCTGAGCCTCCAGCTTCTCAGTTTGACTATAAGCTGAAAGATTCATGGTTTGGCCAGTATACGAGTAGCAATGGAACAACTTATTCATGGCAACGTGGAAACGGATGGGAGTAATAGTAAAATGAGTGAGAAGAGATCATTTTTTGAATCATCAATGTGCATTAGCAGAAATAGTTGTGAGAAATGCAGATTGAGTAAAGAATATAGAGAAGGAATTTCTAAAGTTTTTGATGTACCCAAGATTGACTTTGATTGCCCTGTTGGAAAAGTGGCAGAAGAATATAAAGACATAAGAATGCCAAGTGTATTCGGAATGGCAAAGAATCTAATACAAACTGCAAAGGATGTAGCAGTACATAAAAAGAAGAAGGAAAGAACTTTAGTGCCACCTGAAGTTAAAGATGAGAGAATGGCACTTTGTAACGCATGTGAGTATTATGTTAAAGATAAGTGTAAGAAGTGTGGATGTCAGCTGAGGGCCAAGACACAGCTTGCAGCTTCAAAGTGTCCTTTGGGGAAGTGGCTTACACATGAAAAAAATAAAGGTTAATGCAATGCCAAAAGAAGATATAAGAGCTATGAGAAAGGCAATCAGAAGTGGAATTTCTTTAGAAAAGCATATGAGCTCCGATCAAAAGGCCGCTGTAAGGGAAGATATAAAGGCTATGAGAAACGAAATTCGAGAGTCAAAAATAGTTAAGACGAAAGATATCGGCAAAGGAGGCATTTTAAGCGAAAGATTTGAAGAGCTTATAAATAAATGTGAAGGCAAAGATTTAGACGGCTGTATTGAAAAACTTAAGCGCCTAATTGCTCTTGCCGAAGTTAAAAAGGGACGGGAATAATAATAATAATTGAATTTTTTTCACCTACATAGGGAATTAAAAACTTTACACGGAGATTTACTTTGGAAAATCCATCATATTCAGGAATCCACAGATTAGTACCAAATGGTACAAACACTATGGCTATATTGCCTTCTCAGATTGACATTCAAGAATCATTCAATCTTAAATTAGTCATAAATGATCAGTTTGGCAATCCTTTTGACGCCAGTCTGTCTAACCCACAGTTGTTTTGTAAGCAATTAGATGGCTTGAACTCACCTGTTTTGATAATTGACGGAGTATTATCTTCTTCAACTGATATTGAACAAGACACAGCTACATTTATTGTTGATTCAAATGAGCTAATTAATAAAGTTCCAGAAATTGCAGGAAACTCTGCTCAATTCACAGTAGTATTTGCTGATGGCAATAGTCTTATAAAGCTGTATCAAACAGTGAGTGTAGTTGACAGCTCTGGAACTATACCACCGGGAACAACAGGGAATGAAAATATTCCATATGTTGGAGAAAACGGATGCTATGGAGTAGTTCTTCCTGTGCCTTCCACATTACAAGGCGCTGTAGACAGTATTTCTTGTAGATTAAATGATGCTATTGATGTTGAAAACATAGAAATTACTTCTGGAACATCAACTGGCCAAAATAGATTCTTTAGTGTTGACGATATTGTTTCACTTATAGATGAACATGGTGCTACTGGAGGAACAGGCAATGGTGCTACTGGCCCAGCAGGACCTCAGGGAGCCGATGGAACGGACGGAATCGATGGAACAGACGGTGCTACAGGCCAAGCAGGCGCTGATGGTACTAATGGCGCTACTGGCTCTGTTGGGCCTCAAGGAGAGCAAGGAATTCAAGGCTTACAAGGAGATCAGGGTATTCAGGGTGTTACAGGTTCTGCTGGTTTAGATGGACAAGATGGCGCTACTGGAATTCAAGGAGCGCAAGGAGATCAGGGAATTCAAGGCTTACAAGGAGATCAGGGTATTCAGGGTGTTACTGGAGCTAAAGGAGATACTGGAGCTACTGGCGCTGATGGTAATTCCGTTATTACTCCTGAAATGGATCTGCAGACTGGTGTTACTACTGGTGGTGGTATAGTTAGTGGAACTCTTCCAGATCAATTCACTATTCAAGCTGGTACTGGTATAGTTATTAATTGGATAGATCCTTTCAATCCTACAAGAACTGAAGTTTCTTGGTCTGAATTTACGGATATAACAGTCCCAAATCTTGCGGCATTATTCACATCTGTCATGATTGATGATACTGGATCTCTTGTCTTACTTCAGGGATTAAACGCAACTCCTCAACAATTGAGATCTAATATTTCCCTTGATACAGTTTTACATATTGACAGTATTCAAATTACTGGAATAAGTGAAAGTTCTGTTCCAAGTTATGAAGTTGAAAATTCTATTTTAGATTACGTTCGTAAGTTAGGTCCTATAAATGAATTCAATACTTATTTCGCAAATGGAGCAGGCATGTTGGTCGATAAGACTGCAGGTGTTACTACTTTACCATTTGTAAACAGAGGTATTGACCCTCAGAATCCAACATCTAAGACAAACGTATTACTATCTCCATTGACTAATTACTTCCTTAACTATCAAGATGGCGTAGGTGGAACTGTAATTGAAACTGGCAATACTGTTATTGATCCAAATTCTTGGGATGATGGAACAGGAGTAAAAGCGACAGTAGGTAACAATAAGTGGACTATTCAAAGATTCTTTTTCTTTGGCCAAATTGAAGTTACAACTGTCACCCTTGGACAAACTGAATATTCTTCAAAAGAAGAAGCTCAAGCAGCAATATTCACTGAAGCCCCTGTTTTAGACCCATTCTTATCAGATGCAATACTGACAACTGTGTTGTTGGTCAAGAAAGGAGCTACTGATCTAACTGATTTAGCTGAAGCTGAGTTTGTTACCATATCGGCACAAACAACTAGTGGTTCTGGAGCTGACGGTCCAATAGGTCCTCAAGGTCCTCAAGGAGAACAAGGAATCCAAGGCATTCAGGGTATTACTGGTTCTGTTGGTCCTCAGGGAATTGCAGGAACAAATGGTATTGACGGCTCTGTTGGACCTCAAGGAGATCAAGGAGATCAGGGTATTCAAGGCTTACAAGGAGATCAGGGAGTTACTGGTTCTGCTGGCACAAATGGTATTGATGGAGTTACAGGAGCTGTAGGTCCACAAGGTGATCAAGGAATCCAAGGTATCAAAGGAGATACTGGAGATCAAGGAGCAACTGGTTCTGCTGGCGCTGATGGTGTTGATGGAGTTACAGGTTCTATTGGACCTCAGGGAGATCAAGGTGATCAAGGAATCCAAGGACTTCAAGGAGATGCTGGAGATACTGGAGTTACTGGAGTTACAGGTTCTATTGGACCTCAGGGAGATCAAGGAATCCAAGGACTTCAAGGAGATCAGGGTATTCAGGGAGATACTGGCGCTACTGGTTCTGTTGGGCCTCAAGGAGATCAAGGAATCCAAGGACTTCAAGGAGATCAGGGTATTCAGGGAGTTACAGGAGCCGATGGACAAGATGGAGCAACTGGTTCTGTTGGCCCACAAGGCGAACAGGGACTTCAAGGTATCAAAGGAGATACTGGGGAACAAGGTGTTACAGGTTCTGATGGACAAGATGGCGCTACTGGCTCTGTTGGTCCACAAGGAGAGCAAGGAATTCAGGGACTTCAAGGAGATCAGGGTATTACAGGAGCCGATGGACAAGATGGACCACAAGGAGATCAAGGAATCCAAGGACTTCAAGGAGATCAGGGTATTCAGGGACTTCAAGGTGTTACTGGTTCTGTTGGTCCACAGGGAGATCAGGGAATTCAGGGACTTCAAGGAGATCAGGGTGTTACAGGTTCTATTGGACCTCAAGGAATTGCAGGCCCTTCTGTTATTACTCCTCAAATGGATATGCAGACTGGCGTTACTACTGGC
>JAAHTG010000685.1_pt1 | contig 27834 bp, 18 predicted proteins | sample 6116081 | NCBI WGS metagenome assembly JAAHTG01 (sample SAMN13939989, study PRJNA603662) | sponge metagenome | isolation source: marine sponge | host: Mycale hentscheli | place: New Zealand | collected 2005 | reverse complement strand
GACAAGGAAGCAATGCCGATAGGCATGCGCACCTAAAATCCTACTCCCGCAACCACCATTGTCATACAGTATGACGACGCCCTCGGATTAATATCCGGGGGCGTTTTCTTATTGTATAATTGATCAAGTTAAAATGTATGACATTGAGTAAATCAGGCTCCCGCAACCATCAAAAACTCCCTACCACCTCGTGTGGTGGGGAGTTTCTTTTTTGGCTCCCTGATTAAGCTTTGAACCGTCAAAGGTTCAGACCAAGTAAGTGTTGCAAAGCATAAGCTTACGCAGGGCCTCGGAGCATTGAAGATACATCTTCAAGCGGGCGTAAATCCTACTCCCGTAGCCAATACAAGCCAGTTAATTTATGAGTTAGGTAGCTTTTTCTTTGTGCTTACTAGGCCAAAAACCAAGGTACTTCCCAGTAAGGTAAAGACTTAGTCGGATTGGGAAAATTCTTTTACAGAAACCCCAAATTCAGCTTTGAAAGCCCGGCTAAAGCTACTGCGATTTTCGTATCCTACCATGTAAGCAGCTTCTTCAACAGAATGCGCCTTGCCTGTTTGAAGTATATCTTGCGCGGTCTTCAGGCGTTGATGGCGCACCATTTCCATTGGCGCGCCATACGGTTTACAAAGCCGAAATAGCTTCGCGCGAGACATGCCAATCCCACGAGCAATTCGTTCCGGAGATAATTTGGGGTCAGTAAGGTGCTGTCTAATATAATGCCGTACAGCACGTATCGTCTGCTGGTCAAAAAGATCAGAGTCGATAGCATTGGGTGTTGCGCCAATCATAAGCACAGCACTCAATGCTTCCAATGTAACGTCTGATAGTCTTTCCGCCTCAAGCCGGCCGAGGCTTGGCAAAACCTCAAAAGTTGACCTGAAATGCGCAGACAGAAAGTTTGCCATGGGAGATCCTGCTATGGTCACGCCGTGCAAGTCTTCCAAATTGGGCACCAGATCTCGAAGCTGTTTCTTTTCAACTAAAATACCAATATTGTCATAATGTGCATTCGCGGAAAAAAAGGGCTGGGTCAGATCCATTATGCGAATATCGCCCGGTTCAAACATTCGTTCAGTCTCGAAACTGTTCGCGAGTTCTTGGCCGCTCAGTCTTAACTGCACTGCCAAAACGTCAGCCTTGGCATTGTCAGCATAGGACTTCGTTCGGTCAATACTGCTGGGCTGCGCAACGCTATGCTGGGAATAGGTCATAGAAGATGTGTAATGGGTGTCGTTGAAAGCGGTGAAAGTGCTGCCGCAATTTTCAAGTCGCTCAAACTCTCCAACATCCGTGGCATAGTCGCGCCAGAAAGCATATTGTTCGTGTTGTTCCACTTTCCGGGTATCAAGCCCTGTGCGCAGTACGTTTCTGCCTTCAGGCTTTTTCTCTGAACGGCGTATTTGGCCTGCAGTTTTGGCATCATGCCAGTTGCTGCACCAAGCTTTCGCGTTCATTTCATTCCCCACTTGGTTGCATTATCGCACTCTGAACACTTTGCCAATTTTGAGACGCAAAGCAACATATTTCAGACGTACTGCAACACATAAAACCCTGGCCACTGATAGTTTGTCTGAGGTGTGGCCCTCTATTCCACCAATGAAAACTAACCACGAAATTGTGAGTTTTTATATTTTAAGGCTAGGAAATCATGCACAAAATGCTCCATGTCGACGCATTGTCGATTGAAAAAAAAGATTATACAGATCTGGTTGTCATTGACGCTACCATTGAAGGATATGAAAGACTTCTTGCGGGCGTTTTGCCAGAGGCAGATATAATTTTTGTAGAGAGTGTTTTTGATCTTGATAAGAAATTGCGCCCCTACCGTGACCTCCAGTCGCTAAGCATATTATCCCACGGCGAGCCGGGAAAGCTTCGTATCGGGCACGATACAATTACAACAGAAACACTTGATGAGCATAAAACGCTGCTCTGTGAAATTGGACGGGCACTATCTAATGACGGCGCTCTCTGTCTTTACGGCTGTGAAATTGCCAAAGGCATAGAAGGGCAGCGGTTCGTAGAGGCATTGTCGCATTATACCGGCGCCCCTGTTGCAGCATCAAAAACCTTAACCGGAAACTCTGAGAGCGGCGGAGACTGGGAACTGGATGCCAACGTTGGTGCTTTTGCGCATATAGCTCCCATAGCTGCCGCCAATATGCAGGGTTTCGCATCTGTTCTTGGCGGAACATTTGATCTTGTTGGCACGTCTGGTTCAGGTTCGGATACGCTCACCGAAACGGTTGACGGCGTAACCATGACAGTTACCAATTCAAGCACTGAAACTGTCGGCATAAGCTCAGGGTTTCTTGATCCCGGCATTATGACTTCAGCCCAAACATACACAGTCGCATTTGACACCCCTGTTGATATTACAAATTTGCAATTGGGTGAGCATGCTAACGGAAATTCAGGCAATTATGTGCTGACTGTTACTGCGGGCAATGGCACAACTTTCACCATCTCCGATGCCGATGCAGATTTTGGGGACGCAATTGCCGATGTGTCTCCTGTCGGCTGGACAAATGTTACCAGCTTTACCGTTTCGTACACTGGCACGGAGAATTGGCGACTGGGTTTCGATAACCTTGTGTTCAACCAGAGTGTGACCAACAATGCTCCTACAGTTACCGGCACGCCTGATGACATAACAGTAGCTGAAGACACGGCCAGCAACCTTGATCTATCTGCCGTTTCTGTCGCCGATTCAGATGGTGACAGTCTAACGGTAACGCTATCCGTAAGCGCGGGTACTTTCAGCACTCCTGCGGACGGTGCAAGCGTAGGCTCGGGTGTGACGGAAACCCTGGTCAATGGCACCACGATTACACTTGCGGGCAGTGCTGCTGATATCACCACGTATCTGGATACAGCTTCAAACATTCAATATACTGGCGTGTCAAATGCAAGCGGTGATAATCAGGCCACGCTTACCATTACACCCAACGATGGCACGGCGGACGGCACCGCCGCTACAGCCAACATCGATATCACAGCTGCCAATGATGCTCCAACCGCGACGGGAGCGCCGTCTGCAGTGACGGTGACCGAAGATGCAGCTAGCAATTTTGATCTGTCTGCTCTCGATATTGCTGATGTGGACGGCGACAGCCTAACGGTTACCGTTGCAGTCAGTGGCGGTACGCTCGCTGCCATATCAGGCGGTAGTGTTACAGTTGGTGGTTCTGGCTCAGGTTCTCTGACGCTTGCTGGTACGGCGGCCAACATCAATACATTCCTCAACACGGCTTCTAACATTCAGTATATCGGGACACTCAATGCCAATGGCACAGCGGCAGCCACCTATACGGTGCATGTCAATGATGGAACAGTGAACCCGCAATTGGCGAGCGGCAATGTTGACATTACAGCTGTGAATGACGCCCCAACCTTGACCGGTCTATCAACGACGCTTGCAGTTAATGAAAATCAGACTGTCTTGATCGACAGCGGAGTAACCTTCGCGGATATTGATAGCAATCTTACCGGTGGCACCCTCACAGTCTCAGGCTTGGTGACAGGCGACGTTGTATCGGTTCAAAACACTGGTGGCGGGACGGGCGAAATTGGGTTTGTAAGCGGCACAGGCGTCGTTAGCTTTGAAGGCACACAGATTGGTATATTAACTGGCGGCGCCGGTGCGACCGCAACCATTACCTTTAACGCCAGTGCAACACCGAATGCGGTTGATGCGTTGATTGAGGCGCTGAACTTTACCGCAACGGCAGACGCACCAACTTCCAGCCGTACATTGACAATAAATGTCACTGACGCAGCAGGCGGAGCACTTGATGCGGGCATTTCTTTTTCCGGGGTTAGTGTTAACAGCAACCCATTCAACGGTGTGGACGTTGGTGATTTTTCAATCCCGACCTTTGTCGACATTGATAACGACGCTTTCATCGGCGAAAGTGATGGTACCATTAATTTCTTCCGTAACGATGGAACCACCTCAAGCCCAATCTTTTTGGAAGTAACAGGCAGTAGCAACCCGTTCAACGGTGTAGACGTTGGTAATTTCGCCGCTCCGGTATTTGTCGATATTGACAACGACGGTGACCGAGATGCCTTCGTTGGGGATGGCGATAACAGTATTAACTATTTTGAGAATACGGGCACTGCCAGCAGCCCCGTTTTTTCTTTGATCACAGGAAGCAATGACCCGTTTAACGGTGTAACTGCTGCAGACAGCAGCGCCGTTCTAGCTTTTGTTGATATTGACAATGATGGCGACCAGGATGTGTTTATTGGTGAGTTTGATGGCACCATTAATTTTTTCCGCAATACGGGCACCGTTACCGACCCTGTTTTCAGTCAGCAAACTGGCACCAATAACCCTTTTGATGGGGTCGATATAGGCGAGGATGCGAAGCTGGCCTTTCTTGATATCGATGGTGACGGCGATCTGGACGCTTTTGTTGGGGAAGCCGGGAATAATGTAGTTAATTTTTTTCGTAACACAGGCACCAATCTAAACCCTGTTTTCACGGAAGTTACCGGCAGTGACAACCCTTTTAACGGCGCCAGTGTTGGTACCTATTCAGCACCCGTTTTTGTCGATATTGACGGCGATAGTGATCAGGATATTTTCTTCGGGCAGTTTGGCGGCGCCATTGCTTTTTTCCAGGCGCCGCCCGGGGACACCGCGGTGATCACTGTCAATGTTACTGCTGTAAACGATGCCCCCACGGGTACTGGCCTGCCAGCAACTCTGACAGTGGCCGAAGATGCAGCGAGTAACATTGATCTCAGTGCGCTCGCGCTTGCCGATGCAGATAGTGGCTCCGGGAGCATTACGCTAACGCTTGTAGCTTCGGAGGGCACACTGGCAGGCTCGGCGTCTACCGGCATTACTCTTGGTGGCTCCGGTAGTACGCTGACAGTGTCGGGCACGGTGACTGATGTAGATACCTATCTCAACACCGCCACCAATATTCAATATACTGGTGCATTGAATGACAACGGCACACCAGGTGCAACTCTTTCTGTAACGGTTAATGACGGCGGTAACACTGGTACAGGCGGTGGCACCGATGTCGCCCTTGGCACCGTTAACCTTAACATTACGGCAGCCAATGATGCACCGACAGGTGCCGATGGTAATGCGGCCTTAAACACCAATGGCACAAAAACCTTTGCAGCCAGTGACTTTGGCTTTGCAGATGTGGATACCGGCGATGCCCTTGCCAGTGTGCGAATTGATACGCTCACTCTTGATAATGGAACACTGCAGCTGTCTGGAACGAATGTTACGCTAGGGCAAGTTATCGCACTCGCGGATATTGCGAATCTTGTTTACACGCCAAGCGGAACCGGGGCTGATGAGTTTACCTTCAGTGTTAATGACGGTACGGCCTTTGATGCGGCTCCGAATACCTTTACACTCAATGTAACACAGGGCAACCGGCCCCCATCAAGCATCAGCCTGTCTGGTGGTAACGTAGCCGAGAACGAAGAAGGCGCAGTTGTCGGCACGCTCTCTGGTACAGATCCGGACGGCGACAGTATCACCTTCTCATCTCTTGATAGTCGTTTTGTAGTCGACGGCACAACTCTTCGGCTTGCGGACGGCGTTTCCCTCGATTTTGAGACCGAACCAACCGTGCAGGTCGGGGTGCGTGCAACAGCTGCAGGCGGAAGCCTGGCGGCCTCAGTCTCTGTGACAGTCACTGATGTTGAGGAAGTCGTTACTCAAACTGGCGGCGAAACGAGTGATACTCTCACCGGTGGCAATGAGGATGACAGCGTTAACGGTGCTGGCGGCGATGACAATATAACTACCAGCAATGGCCGCGATACCATTGATGGTGGCACCGGCAATGACACTATTGATGGCGGCAATGACAATGATTTGATTATTGGCGGCGCAGGTGATGACGAGGTAATCGGCAACACAGGTGAAGATACGCTGCGCGGTGGTGCCGGTAATGACCAGATCTTCAGCGGCAACGATGATTTTGGCGATGACACAGTTGGTGGTGATGCTGGCAATGACACCGTTGGTGGTGGGCGCGGTAATGACGCCGTCAGCGGTGGTGACGGCAACGACATTCTCTATGGTGGTCGCGGCGAAGCCGCGGACAATAACGATAGCCTGCAAGGTGGTATTGGGGCAGATACGCTCTACGGTGGGTCCGGTGACGACACAGTCGACGGCGGAGCAGGCGACGATGAGATATGGGCTGGGGCTGGCAATGATGACCTCTCGGGCGGCGCTGGTGCAGACAGCTTTGTCTTTGGTGCCAACAGCGGCAATGACACCGTGCAGGACTTCAGTGCATCTGAGGACACAATAGACCTAACCTTTGCAACCACAGACTTTATGAGCCTTGCGGAGGTGACAGGGGCAGCCAGTGATAGCACTCAGGGCGGGCAGGCTGGTGTGCTCATAGACCTTGGCGGTGGTGATAGTGTTTTCATCATTGGCATTGCTGTCACGGACCTGACAGCATCCAATGTAACTTTCTAGAAGCCAGGCTTTTTGCTTAAAAATACAAGTGAGGTGCCTTTAAATAGAGACTTCAAAGAATTGAACTGTTTTTAATGTCCGCTGCATTTAGTTATAGGCAGCGGACATTGTTTTCTATTCTGTAGACAGTCCAAGTTTTGATGCCAACGTATTCCCAAACAAATTATCTCCCGTCACGACTGTGTGGACGCCTTTCATTAGCTTCACATAGCAGCCATATTGAAATTCAGTGTCTGGAACAACCCCAGTATTTTTACCCAAAATGGCAAAGACATGGAGATTGCCTTTGACGCCGCCTTTGATCCCAAAATACTTATTTGCCTTCACTTCCACCTTATAACGAGTATAGGACAGGTACAAATTGCAATGCTCCTTGAGGTGCCCTGACTGGTTACCCGTGTTGATGATAACACATTTCTCTGTTTCAGTCTCTAGGTTTGGCTCAATCCAAGCACACCAGTTCTCTTCACCTTTGACCGGAGTTATGTTTTCATCTTTTCCGGTAAAATATGCGTCAGACTTGAAGATGTGCGGCACTATGCCGGTATACTGGAACTTTCCAAAGAGTGGAACAGTGTGAGTCGTGGCGTCTTTGTAGGGAAAACCAAATAGCCCAGCAACGTCTGGTCCCGTTGTGAATTTTGCGCCACTGTTTATATATACTAGCGGCTGTGACGGGTAATTATCCATTGCTAATATATTGAAATCATTCTTAAGTTTTCCATTGTCTTCCATAAACTTGACCATATAGGCAACAGCGGTATTGTCGACAAACCCACCATCTGCGAGCCTAGCCAGCCCTTTCGCGGACATATTAGCAAGTTTCATGTCTTTTACTTCAGAGCCTGTTTTGTATTCAGCACCACCTTCATTCGCGAATGTAAAAGCTGGCGCAAAGTTATCCAAAAAAGCTGCCATATGGGCAGGGGCAGCGCGGATATCAAGAAAGGTACTCTTCGCCATATTGGGGATATCAATAAACCCGGCACCTGCAGCTGATGAGCTAGCGGCAACATCAAGAACGCTAGCATTACCAAACTCAACTTCCTGCCGAAGCGTATATGGCTGTATCTTATCTTCTTTCACAAAGGTTTTGTCCCAATGCCCATACTGCAGAGTTACATCGCCACCAGGTACAAAATTTGACGATACATTGGGGATTGTAAACATAACAGGTGTGGCACCCGGAACGAGAGCGAGCCGACCGTCTAGAGAATCTTGATACCCTGCAAGTGACTTTATCTTGATGATACCATTAAGTGCAGGTGCATCGGTAAGTAAGGCACTGGCAAAAATCAGCGATTTATCTTTTGCCCATTCTTGGCGATCGCTTGTTATCACGTTGCTTTTCGCATACTCGGCCATTTCTTGCCAGGGCGCAGTAAATTTTGCCCCGAACACAGCGTTTTCAGCTAATTGGTGCCAGCTGGGGCTTGGTGATGTGGCTTTAACGCCGGACAATAGAAATCTTAAATAGGAGTCTGAGGATTGAAGCTCATTTTTGCAGTTCGTCCAGAAAACCGCGATACTGCACACCTCAACAATATCTATTTTGTGGGTATCAATGTAATCATATGCCTCTCCCAAATAGCCACCCTCAACGTCGCGTTCCGGTCTTTTCGTGTAATTTAGCCAAGCATTTGTTTCTTCGAGGGATGTGCGAAATTTATCCGTATAAGCTGCCTGAGACAAAAACCAGCTGCCACCTGAATTGGAGGAAATGGCGTCAATGTTTTTGGTAATACGAGACATATCAGCATTGTCACCCACTCTGTCCATTAACGACATCATAACGGCTGATGCGCCGGCATGGGCATGGTAACCACCGCCGGAGAGGGCCATATATACTTTTGATGTTTCATCCAATTTGTCATCTGACTGATGATTTTCTGAAGATTCGCTGATCGCATTGCTCGTGCAAAGCATGCACATGAAGACGGACGTACATAAAAATTTAAGGTAAGGAAACATAGGGTAATATCCTCATATGGTAAATCCATGCCCGACGGCGACAGCATAGCTGACGGCTGCCAAAACAATTGTTACCCGGTTGCATTTAGCTCAAGAGAAGGCTTGCCCCCCTCTTTCAGCAAGCTGCACGAATATTACCATGAGATGTATATTTGCACGTTGCAGTGCGTATCAAATTTGTGACTTTGAGTGTCTATTTGGTGCCGTATTTTAACTTTTGAATAATCCGGCTACCGTGGTGCAGTATCCACAAACTGCAAAAGCTTAAATTTTTGTTCCTCAAGAGCACCAAGCACGATACATCACCGCGTATGAAGCCGATCTGTGAAGAAGCAATGAAAGTGCTAAAACTCCTATACGCTGATAGAAGCTATGATAGCCCTTTGGTGTTCCATAGCAGTGACCCGACCAAACCGCTCAAGTTTGACAAACGTATTCAGAAAGCAATCAGAGATGCTGAATTGCAAGACTTCCGCTGACACGACTTGCGGCACACCACCGCTAGTTACCTAAGTATGTTGGGAGCTGGGCAGAAGGAGGTGATGGACGCTTTGCACCATAAATCTCTTAAATCATCCCAGCGATATCAGCATTTATCGAGCGATCACACGCGCCAAATAATGAACAACCTAACCAATACTGTTCTTGGTAGAAAGGAGGCACCGTCCCGGTTTCATGCAGTGTCAGCAACCTGATTATTATGGTTGCATATAAGAGATGTATACAAACCATGATGGTGGATTAAACGATAGGAACGATAAACTTTGACAGGCTGATAAGCGTGGATGATCTGGTCACGCAAGCGCCAGCTTTTAAAAGGGGAACTATTCGTAATTGGCTGTTTCACCGTAAGACCAACATGCTGTCATCAGCTGTCGTGAAAATTGACGATAATGTTTGGATAGATATTGACCGGTTTAATATCTGGCTATCGCTCGATAAAGATATGGTTTCCGATTTTCGTGACCTGCGAACCAAAGAGCAGCTATTTGAGAGCTGTTATATCAATACAAGCAAACTAGAAGACTGGTTGCGCAAACGCCATTGGAATGGCCTTGAAGAGGCGGTGGTTTGAGGATCGCTATACGGTAACTTCTGTGCTAGGAGTCTTGTATGATTTTGCTGTGCTGGAACTGATTGCGGCCATCCTGTTCATCTATTGGCTAAAAGGCTTCAGTTGGCAACTGCCTACAATTAGCTCATCCACTTGGCCACATTGGTCCTGGTCGCATGCTGTATTCCCCGTCTTAGTCTTGATTTGGGGGGGCTTTCCTTATTTGTTTGGTGCGCAAAGCAGCCTCACTATGTTTTCGAACTTGGTCACAGAATCAGAGCGTCAAAATCACCTCTTGATTAATACTGACCATACCAAGATATGGGATTTCGAAGATGACCTAGTGTATGTGGATAACATTCTAACAGACGTGCGACCGCCTAGTCGATATGATCTGCAAGGCTATTATATTCCACGGTCGGAATTTAGCTATATAGCTTCCATATCAAACAAAGATCCTCAGTACCGTCAGTCGATAGAGATTAAGTACCAAGGTCGCGATGAGTTGATCAAAGACTTGGCACAGTTTGAATATGCTTTAAGACCCCTGTCTTCCTATCTTTTTACGTTTAGGCAGATTGATCCATACGGCGTGGCTAAGTGCCGTTGGTAACGACGCACACGACGATTGGCAAACAAGTAAACTTTTGGCCTGGCCAATTAAGTCGACGAATTTACATATGAGCTTGCCACACTGGTTCCACTAATTAAGTGGAGACACCGTGTTAGCGTACTCGCGAAACTATGCCTATATTTGACACGACAAAGTAAGCACTCGGACAAAAAAGCGTTTTACTCATAGCTTGAGCATAAGTTATCCACCATTATGCCTATGAGGATATTCATAAAAACCAGAGCTTGTTTTGAATGCTATACTTTACATTCATCGAGTTTGACTTTTGACATAGATTAGCCTGGATGATGTGTTGGAATACAAACACCCAAAAACCGCAGTTTGTTGATGATGGTACTTTAAAATGAGTTTTGCGAATCTCAAGACTCACACAAAATTTGCACACAAAAAATTACACGATTGAAATATAATAATAAAATCAATATGTTAAATCCCAATCAATCAGGCTCATAACCTGAAGGTCGTGGTTTCAAATCCTACCCCTAGGACCGATAGAAAAACCCGTTAACATAATAAGTTAGTGGATTTTTGCGTTGCAAGACTGTTTCGGGTTGAAGAGTTCCTGCAGATTGTAGACAAGTGCTGGTCATTTGGCGCGAATGCTAAATAGCAGTGTGTACATCACTGGCACAAAGCCAAGTGTCACGACGGTTGCAACAATACTCGCTTCATAATCAACCTTTGGCCTAGAGGGCCAGCGCGAAATGTCTATGTATCCCAGTCCGCCTATAATCGGAAATTGCGATAGTTGGGGTTTGTAGCCTTTAAACCCTGAGTTTGCAGAAAGTGGTGGCACAAAACCGTATTTTAAAAGAACGGACAAGCGTGTAGCTGAATGACAAATCTCGATACTCTTAAGGTGGCTTCAGCTCTACCGAAGTACGTGAAAGCCAATGGCACATCGCTGAAACTTCTATTCTAACGCGGGTGTTTACTCCATTTCGGGCTGTACTTGAGGTCCAATTTATAAAAAGGGGGATGGGAGAAGAAAGCGCATAAAACTCTCTCCTCAGTTTGTATAATCATGTCTTGAATGGCTTGCCTAATTCTTGCAGGTTCGTTTCGCTTCATAACATCTAAAATAACGCTCTGCTGGTCGCTGGAGTATGGGAAGTTTTTGCTGGTACTCACATAAAGCCAGTAAATACGCATCGCCATATCTTCCAATTGGCGAACCCAGTCCAGCATCAACGGGTATCCGGTTTTTTCACACATCGCCAAATTCAGTTGTCTGTTGGCCTTCAGCACTTTCAATGCCGATCGATCACCTGTTATTGGTTGTAAGCTTTGTATCTTTTCGTTCAGTAAAATTAATTTCTCAAAATCTACATTTGCAGCGGCTAACGAGAGTATCTCTGTCAATATCATTTTGCGCAGCGTGAAATTCTGTTTGATTTCCAGCAATGTGAGAGGGGCGACCTGTGTCACTCGTTGGGATACAGAAACGACGAAACGTTTGGCTATTAACTGTTCTATCAGGTTTCTCGAAACCGTTCGACTGATACCAAACATATCGTTGATGATGTTTTCAGAGATCTTCTGGCTGGGCGACAGTTTCTGAATAACAATTGCATCCATAATTAGTCGGTAGGCTTCGTCAGAATCGCTAATTTGTGTGGAATCGTTTGGCATGTTCGCACTCTTTCTGAATACTATTTGCGTGGCCTTTTTATACTGGTTGGATGTCCTTAATCAATCCAACAACACTACGAGGTGACTAAAATAATCAGCTTTATTATATATTAGTCACGTTGTAATTTACAATAAAGCTGTACAATTGAATAATACATATTTATTGAGATAGGTGAAGCTTTGTTCGAATTTGCATGACAGAGAAGAACGACGAAGCTGGCGCCGCAGGGAATCATAGTAATTCCTGAGAGGAAACTTTGTTGAGGAACATTTCACGTAAATATCTAATAATGACTGCGGGTTGCGCGATTGAGCTGGGCGGTGCCACTTTTTTTATCACGGATACCGACAACACGCCCCTGTATAAACCTTATATTTTTCAAAGACTTTATCAAGTTGGGCGTAAGTGATATGTTAAAGATAAGGTTTTTTATTTGGTGGTTTGTTCACTTGAAACTTGACGCGGAAGCAACGTTGAAGTGAACGCTAATGATAAGGATATAAAGCGCAGCATTTTTTCGAGCGTCATGATGCGGACGTTCAATGAAAATGAATCTATACTTCGTAAATATCTTAGGCGCTTTACATCCAACTTTCACGACATTGAAGATATCACACAGGAGACAATTCTTCGTGCTTTGAATGCTGAAAAGAAGACAGACATTGAACAGCCTAGGGCCTTTCTTTTTGGCATCGCTCGCAATGTAGCAAGAAAAGAACTTGAAAAAAGATCCAAGTCCATCATTGACTTTATAGAGGATTTTGACACCAAAGAGTACATCTCTAAGGAACCTTCGCAGGAAGAGAACCTGGAGGGGCGCCAACGGATGTTATTGTTTATGGATGCGGCAGCAACTTTGCCAGCTCAATGTCAAAAAGTGTTCGTTTTGAAAAAGGTGTATGGGTATTCACATCAGGAAATTGCTAAACAGTTGGGAATTTCAATTAGTACAACAGAGAAGCATGTTGCTGCAGGCTTAAGACGCTGTAGTGAATTTATGGATCGAAGAATGCAAGGTGAAGAGCTAAGTGGTAGTTCTTCGTCTATTCTTAAACGGATATGACCAGGAGCGATGCAAGTTTAATTGCACTGATGAAAACGAAATGACTAAAGAAAAGTTTTCGAACAAGGCCCCGGATATTACGGGTGAAGCATGCGGATGGGTTGCGCAGCTTGAAACCGGAAACATGTCTAGAGAAGACTTTACAGCCCTTAAAGAATGGATGGGACGCAGTCCGCAGCATATCAATGAAATTCATAAAATGGCTCTCTTATCAGATGATATGAATGTGCTGATAGAAATGGCAGATTCCATCAATGCCGCAGCAAAGAAAAACAGTTCTGCTGTATCTCAAAGTTCAGGCGGCTTTGCAGTCAAGTGGTACAGTGCATTCACTGCATGTGTTTTAGTGCTTTTTGCCGGTGTAAGTTACTTTTTGGTGGATTCTTCACAGGACCCCAAAGCGCCATTGATTCTAGCAACCGATATTGGTGGCTTTGAAGAAATAACACTTGCCGATAATTCAATTGTTAAGCTCAATACTAACAGTCAAATTGAAGTTGATTTTGATAAAAGTCAGCGCCGTATAAGACTTTTAAAAGGGGAAGCAATTTTTAAAGTTGCTCACAACCCTGCGCGGCCTTTCATAGTGTATGTGGACGATAAATTTGTGAAGGCGGTTGGAACAGCATTTGCTGTGCGTTGGACCGATGGTGACCTTAGTGTAACTGTTTCGGAGGGACGGGTTGCTTTTGCTCCAGTTGTCGTCAAGCCTTATCAAAATCTGGCTGGTGAAGTCGAACAGGTTAAAACCCATCAAGTCTTAGCTAACATTAATGCGAAGAAGCCTCTCTTTCTCGACTCCGGACAGAAACTAGTTTTGTCGAAAAGTGTAGAGCCAACTTTAGTTGCCGCAGTAACTGCGCGTGAACTGAAGAGTGAAATGTCTTGGCAAGACGGTATCTTAGATTTCTCTCCGCAGCCACTTATTGAAATCATTGATGAGATCAATCGCTACACGAACGTTAGAATTGAGATAACAGATCCAAATTTGAGTCAGTTGAAGTTTGGCGGTATTTTTCGAACAGGAGAAACAAAAGCTCTGTTTGATGCCCTTGAGTTAGCATTTGATGTAGAAGTCGAATATGTGTCCGAGCGCTACGTGCGCATTCGAATGACCGAAGGATGAATGTGTAACGCACATTTGTCACAAAATAAGCAAGAACATTGAAAATAATAAAAAAATAAATAGAGGTTTTTGGCAATCAAAGGAACTTCCCTTGTGAGGCCACATTTTGGTGTGTGTTAATAATGAAGCGGGTCACGCAGAGTGGGAGTAGCCATAGAGTGTTTATACGAGCATGGCTTGTTGCTTGTCTTGTAGCTTTCAATGCTGCTTTAGCAATTTCAGCTTATGCGGATGATGAATTTCAACTGAACATACCGTCCTTACCAGTGGCGGAAGCAGTGAAGACTTTATCCTATCAAACAAAACATTCTGTTTTATTCCAGGCAGATCAACTTGGTAACACGCATACACAAGCCATAGATGGAATCTATTCTTTAACGGAAGCACTTAACGTTCTTCTTTGGGGGACAGGTTTAAAGGGTGGCCTCACGGAGAGCGGGGTAATTGTTGTCTCGCTTAATAAAAGTGCGAATGCACTTAGCCGGGAGGAACATATGCCAAACGTAAGCATAAGAAAAACGAAAAAATCGTTGCTAGCCAGTATTTCAGCATTCGTTTTTGGAGTGACTGGTAGCGTTAATGCTCAAACACAAGATGCGGCTGATGATGTATCACTTGAACTGGATGAAATCATCGTCACTGCATCACGCAGGTCGCAAAAGTTGCAGGATGTGCCCATGTCAATCGCGTCCGTTGATCCTGCTGATTTTATTGCCATAGGTCTAACGTCACTTGAGGACATTATTGATTATGTACCAGGTGTGAATTTCATTGGTACGGGTCAAGCGGGGCAGGGCAACATCACAATGCGGGCCGTTAGTCAGGAAAGCTTTATTCCTGTAACGGCTATTTATGTTGATGATGTGCCTTTGACTACATCAACACCGTTTGCCTTTGGGGCTAATGTATTCCTGGATGGTTTGTTGGTGGATCTGGAACGTGTTGAAATTGTATAAGGCCCTCAGGGCACACTATACGGGGCAAGTTCCATAGGTGGTATCATTCGGTACATCACCAAGGACCCGGCTCTTGAAGAGGTGCGCGGCAATGCCTCTGTTGATATATCAACAACTAAAGAGGGAGGGGTCAGTCAATTATACCGGGGTATGATTAGTGCACCGATTGTCAAAGATAAATTTGGTATAACCGTTGCGGGTTTTTACAATGATCAAGCTGGATATATTGACAGGCTAGACCCCGCCACCCTTGAACTGGCTGATGATGATTTTAATGAGTCCGAAGTATACGGTGTAAGTATAACGGGGTTATTGAAGTTTTCTGAAGCCGCAAGCTTGCGGGTTTCTGGTATGTATCAGAAATCGAAAGCCTCAGGTAATAACTTGGTGCGTTTTAATGTGGCCGACCCTGATAATATTGTGCTGGTACCGCAGAACGGCGACTATGAAGTCGCTGGCCCTGACCCTGGATTTAATAATCTTGAATATAAAAAAGCTGATGCGACATTTAAATACGCTTTTGATTGGGCTGAGTTCACTTCTGTAACCGGGTATGCCCAGCATACTAATCCACAATTTTCTGACCCCATATTAACAATAGGCACTGTGATTGATTTTATTTCTGGATCCCCTCCAGGAACAACTACGTCTATTCCTGTTTCTGCTGAAGCCGAAGCTGAGAAGTTTGTTCAGGAGTTCCGCTTATCATCCTTAAACAATGATACACTTGAGTGGCAGGTTGGCTTATTCTACAGCAAAGATGAAACCAGCAACATTCAGCTTGCTGTAGCGCAGCCTCAAGAGCTTATTTTGAATAGCTCCCAGTTTCCATCTAGCTATGAAGAAAAGGCTGCTTTTGCCAATGTTACATATTATGTGACGCCAAATTTTGATGTCACAGCCGGCTTGCGCTACAGTGAACCATCCTTGGATGCCGACTTTAATTTTAGTGGATTACTTGTAACCCCTCTTGCTGGCCAGTTTAGCGTTTCAGAAAATGTAACAACCTATCTGTTCAATGCTCGCTGGCGTGTCGAGGATAATCTCTCCCTATACGCGCGTGTTGCTAGTGGGTACAGACCAGCGTGGGTTAATATTCCCGTAGTCGATGCTTTTACTGGGCAAGCAACCTCTAGTATTGTCGATGCGGATAGCCTGTGGAGTTATGAAATAGGTGCCAAAGGTAGCGTATTGGAAGGTAAGCTTTCCTATGATGTCGCCTTGTGGGCCATGCAGTGGAATAATTTTCAAACTTCTCTCACGCTGAATGCATTGACATCCGGCGGGAATGCCGGTGTTGGTCAGTCATCCCATGGTTTTGAAGGTACATTTAATGCTTTTGTAACCGATCAATTTAGGCTTCATGCCACGGTTGCTCATACAAAAAGTACACTTGATGCAGATAGTGTTGGTCTAGGGGCGGTTGCGGGCGAGGCAACACGTGGTTTGCCTGATTGGACAGCTTCTCTCAGGGCCAATTACGATTATACCATTGGCGATATTAATGCGGCTGTTGGGCTGGGCGTTAGATATGTTGACGAGCTTAATGGGCCCTACCTTGGTGACCCCGCAAGAGGCATAGGTTTTGGGTTAACGCGGCAATTCTCTTTCGGAGAGGTTGTGTTGACGGATCTGAATGCGAGATTCACCAAGGGTAATGTCACCTTAAACTTATATGCGACCAATTTGTTTGATAGTTACGACTTTGCCACTGGGGGCGTTGGCATAGATGGCTTGGGTAATGTGTTGGCAGCTGCTCTGTTGTTAAACCCCGTACTGTCGGCGCCTCTTTAGCGGTTTCTTTCTGACAAAAACGACACCCAAAAATATTATCCTTGGCCCTATTGTGGGGCCGAAGGCTCTTCAGTTTTGTAATCAAAGTTCAATAAGTATGCCTTTGAAAAGGTGAATGCGGGGATGACGTGAAGAAAGTATTAAAAATACTAAAAGTTCTTGGACTTATTCTGGTTGTGGTGATTGTAGTACCGATTATTGTTGGTCTGACGGTGAAAACCTTTAAATCAGTCCCTCCGCCAGCGGGCGAACTGTATGATGTTGGTGGCTACAGGCTGCATATCAATTGTATTGGCCCAAAAGACCCTTCTGGCAGTTACTTACCAACAGTGGTTGTTGAAACTGGAGCAGGTTCTGTGTCGTCCTTGTATCACTGGATACAACAGGGAGTTTCTGAAACCACACAGGTGTGCCTGTATGACCGTGCCGGTTTGGGACGCAGTGATGAAAGTGGTTTGCCGCGCGATTCTGAAACAGTCTCAAAAGCCTTGCATGCACTACTGGATAAAGCTGAAATTAAACGCCCATTTGTTTTTGCGGGCCATTCGATTGCAGGTTTTTATATGCGGCAATATGTTGAACTTTATCCCGGCGATGTTGCAGGCATTGCCTTTTTAGATGCAAGCCATCCCGGTCAAGGTGCTGCTCTAAACATTGACATGGCAGAACAATCGAAGAAAGTGGAGCAAATATTTTTTGTTGCTAAAATATTCAACAACCTTGGTTTGGCGGACTTTTTAAATCTTTTTTCCACTGACCCAACATTACAGACATACCCCCTTGTAATTCAAAAGCAGTTAGAGGCTTCATATCTGCGATCAGAATATATGGCTACATCCCTTGCGGAAATGCGAGATTTTGACAGTGCCGCAGAACAAGCCGCTACAAACACCAGTTTGGGTGATAGGCCCGTTGTTGTTATTACCGCTGGAGGAGAAGGGCCTGAAGGTGCTTTGCCTGCAGGTGTGAACCCTGAAGAATTCCGTGATTTGTGGCTGGGCTTGCAAAAAGAGATAGCAGCTTTATCCAGTAATAGCCGTCACGTTGTGGTGGATACTGCCGATCATAATAGCTTGATTATAGATAAAGCTAATGCTGACACGGTTGTTTCTTACATCAAGGAAATAGTCATGGAAGTAGCTAAGGATCATGAGATTAGTACTAACCCTACGAAGGAAAAAGGCCGGGTCAATTAGAGTGTGAAGACTGAAACGACATAAATACGCGTGAGTGAGAAAAAAGGGAAAGGGTTCAAACAATGAAGAAATTATTCAAGACAGTGTTGATGGTTATGGTGGTTTTGTTGCCACTCAATTCATATGCAATGGCAGCACCTATAGATGTTGACACTATAGAAGCTGCTTTGAAAACCCGGGTCACACACGGTGACGGTGTTGGTGTGGCTGTTGGTATCTTTGATCAAGGACAGCAATATTTTACTAGTGCTGGTCAAGTACGCAAACCAAACGGGGATGCCCCAAATGAGATTAGCCTTTTTGAAATCGGTTCAATCACCAAAACATTCACAGGTATTTTATTGGCCGACATGGTTTTAAAGGGTGAGGTTAAATTGGATGATCCTGCGGCTATGTATTTGCCCAAAGGCGTTACATTGCCAACGTATAACGGGGGAAAAATTACGCTTCTGAATCTAGCAACGCATACATCTGCATTGCCGAGAATGCCGGATAACTTTACCCCTGCAGATATGACCAACCCCTATGTGGATTATACAGTTCAGCAAATGTATGATTTTGTATCTGGTTATACACTCGAACGGGCTATTGGACAGGAAGCCGCATACTCAAACTTAGCTACGGGTTTACTTGGTCATATATTGGCGCTGAAGGCGGGCATGTCTTATGAGGAACTGGTAACTGAGCGCATTCTGAAGCCGCTAGGCATGAATGATACGTCTATTACAATATCGGCTGAGCAACAGCCTCGCTTCACTACTGGGCATGATGCGGCAGGGGAGGCAACATCTCATTGGGATTTGCCGACACTAGCCGGAGCCGGTGCACTGCGGTCTAGTGTTCATGATATGATGCTTTATTTGACAGCAAATATGGGGGTGGTTGATACGCCAATATCTGCAGCGCTTGAACTTAGCCATAAAGTTCAGCACCAATTTGGTCCAGCAGATGCAGGGATGCAGATTGGCCTGCATTGGATCACTACGACAAGCCCAGACAAGGCTGTGGTTTGGCATAATGGTGGCACAGGTGGATACAGAACATTTACAGGGTTTGATAAGGCTAGTAAGCGCGGCGTTGTTGTGCTTTCAAACTCAAGTGACAACTCAGATGCCATAGGGTGGGCTATCTTGAATGATGATGTTGCCTCCATGGTTGTTGAAGAATCCAAAGTTGTTTTGAACGAGGAACAGGTTGCGGAACTTGTTGGTGACTACCAACTGACGCCGGATGTGATTATTACGATTAGCGAGAGTAGAGGTCGTTTCTTTATACAAGTGACAGGGCAACAAATTTTACCGCTTTTTATAAAATCAGAAACGGAACTTTTCCTAAAAGTCGTGGAAGCGTCTATCACTTTTGTATAAGATGACAGTGGCAAGGTAAGCTCTTTGGTGCTGCATCAAGGTGGTGATCATATAGCCGAAAAAATACGATAGTTTACCTCCCCTATCACGCCAATTTCAATTGCCGTAAAGGCAAAAGAGGTTGGCGTGATTTGTCAAATAAGAGGTGGCGAGAAACTACTGATGTTACAGAAGTTGTTGCTTAATGATGGCATGCCTATTTCATGATGAAGCCGAGGTGACAAGCTGAATTGATATTGTAGCTTTTCATACCATTGTTAAATAGTACAAAATATAGCATAAAATCATTATGCAAATCGAAGTCGATATGAGTGGCGTCACGCCCGTCTATAAGCAAATTGTGCATCAGATTAAGCGGGGCGTTTTAAGTGGTGCCTTATCCGCTGGTGATGCTCTGCCATCCATTCGCCAATTGGCGAGCGATCTGGCATTAAACCATAATACGGTCGCCAAGGCATACAAGCAGCTGGAAAAGCAGCATGTTACGATCTCTGCCGGGCGCAAAGGCACGTGTATTCGCGAAAGGGCAATCCGATATATAAGACAGGCCAATAGCCTGAGTGCGGAACTCCAACTTGAAGAATGTGTCGCATCCTTGCGTGCTAAAGGCATGAATAACCGCGATAGCGGTAGCCTTGAGACACTCTATAATTCTCATTGGAACGACCTTTGCGGATATATCCATGCTAAGTTCGGCGCGGGGCCGCCAGAACCTGCCGACGTTGCCCAGGCCACCTTCACTCGTTTTGCCGGGCTCGATGAACCAGAACGAGTAAAAAATCCTAAGGCTTTCCTGTTTGCCACCGCGCGAAACATCGTGATCGACCATTTCCGCCGGGAAATGCGATTTGACGCCTATGTTGATGACGTTGTGAATTGCTCTGCTGAAATTAGTTTGGAAGCAATCACTCCCGAACGCGTCTCACTAGCAAAGGAACGTTTCAGAATTTTGAATGAAACAGTAAAACGCCTGCCCCATAAACAGCAGGTAGTGCTGTCTCTGAGCCGCTTTCACGGTTTGAATTATTCGGAAATTTCGAAAAAGACCGGTTGGTCAATGAGTGATATCAGTCGTCAAATCAAGAAGGCAATTCATGCGCTCGATAAAGCGTTGAGATAGATATTCATCGGAACAAAAACACCAATTTGGACACAGTAGATGACGAAAAATGGCAACATCAAAGAGCACACAGCGCAAAAAGCGGGTGAATGGCTGTCTGTGGTGCAATCGGGTACGGCCGATACTCAAACGCTCACGGAGTTTGATAGTTGGTTACATGAGCACCAAGATCACATGAATGCCTATGCGCAGGCCGAGCAGGTCTGGCGCGACCTGAGCCTTGTCAGTGTGCTCGGTGATGTTGATGTAGCCACGGCGCTCCAGCCGTCGCGGGCAGCCGCTTTCAGGGTTTGGTTCGTTGAATGGGTTATGAGGCCGTTTAAAAAACCGGCTGGACTAGCTGTTGGCATGGCGTCGCTTGCCTTGGTCATCTTTTCGGTCTGGTCAGTGGGTGAATTTTCGGAATTTGATGGGTCGGGTCACGTAACTTATGCCACCGACACCGCTGAAACCCGCGAATTGTTACTGGAAGACGGGTCGATGATAACGCTTGGGGCAAAATCGACGATTTTGACGGACTTTTCATTCGAGGACCGCCGAGTAGCTCTGATCGCAGGTGAGGCATTCTTTTCGATCAACAAAGATCCCTCCCGTCCCTTCTTTGTGACTGCAGACGAAACTATTGTGCGGGTAGTGGGCACGCAATTTGAGGTTAAACAAAGCGCTGAAAAGATACACATCGTTGTTCTTGAAGGCGTCGTGGAGGTCATCCTCACAGATAGCCTGGTAGACGCCGCCTCCGTGGATAACACCTCGGATTTACCGAGGCAGGCCCTCATTGCGGGCCAGAAAGTCGTAACCGAAAAGTCGAAGCGGGCCTTTGATGTGGTTGAAATAGCGCCTGATCAGTCCGGCGCCTGGCGATCAGGATTTCTTGTTTATGAGGATGCCAGCCTTGTAGAAGTGATTGCAGATGTGAACCGCTACTCTGAAATTGAAATCCGTCTAGGAGAGCCAAGTCTCGGTGATATTCGTATAACGACTGCATTCGGGGTTGACCAGATTGACCAAATGCTAGCAGGCCTTGAGGGGTCTCAACCGATCCGGCTTGATCGCTCGGCACCAAACCAGATTGTCCTGCGCCGCTCGCGGAACAAATCATAAGATATAGTCCGCCTTTTTGAGGGTCTCGCCCGCAAGTCTTTCGTTATTCGTCAGTCTTTTCCAAATTTTCTGAAAAAAACTCTCTCTCCAACGCCCAATCCCCTACACTGCCTCAGAACCTATGTCGGCACGCCCACTTGTGTTGCCGGTTCTGGTTACAAACATCGAGGGGCGAACCGAGTGACTATCCGGGACAGGTCGGGCTCAATTCGAAACCGAAACATCTGCAGGCTGTGCTTGTATGTTTTGGTGCCCGTATTGGCGTTTATGTTTGCTGCGCACACCGCATCCGCCCAGATGTCTCGCCAATTTTTCGATATTGATGCCCAGCCGTTGGCGAAGGCACTTGTCGAATTTGCCAGACAGTCCGACATACCGGTAGTGGTCTCCGTCGAGTTGGTCAGGGGTAAAACAGTCGCATCCGTATTTGGCGAAATGGTGCCTGACCGGGCATTGGCGGCGCTGCTGAAAGGTACGGGGCTTTACTTTCGCCGCACCAACGGCAGTATAACGATTGCTCGAATCCCCGCCAGCCGCGACACATCCGTCTCACCTCAGTCAGACCAATCCGGCCAACAGTCCGGGGCTATTGAAGCTCAGGGTGAAATCGGGGAACTTTCCCTTGACGAAATTATTGTAACGGCGGCCAGGCGCGCGCAAAATCTTCAGGATGTTCCGGCGAGTGTCACCGCGATTGGCTCAACAGAAATTGACCGAAAAAACATCATTGGTGTTGGCGATCATCTGCAAACGCTGCCGGGGGTAAGTTTCATTGACCGCGGGCCAGGGCGTAACGCCGTCATAATTCGGGGTGTCACCGCCGACCCACAGGCAGAGACATTCGCGTTCGGTCCAACTGTTGGCGTCTATTTGGGTGACTTGCCGCTGACCACGATTGGTATCTTTGGCACGGCGGATATCAAGCTGATCGATATTGACCGCGTTGAGGTTCTGCGCGGGCCGCAGGGCACCCTGTACGGATCGAACTCGCTGGCTGGTACTGTCAGAAGCATCCCAAATGCACCAAACTTCAATGCGCTCGAAGGCAGTGTTAAAGCGGGATACTCCAACACCACTCGCCAGGGCGGCGACAATTATCTGGTACAAGGCGTGATCAATGCGCCCCTTGTCGACGATGTGCTGGCCATCAGGGCGGTTGCTTACAGACACGAAAATAGTGGGTATATCAACAATATTGCAGGCTCGGACCCGGGTGCACAGGCGAGTGCAGCTGCCTTCAATGCGGCGGCTTTTGCCATTGATCAGGACCAGGTTGGCACAGATACAAGTCAGGGTGGGCGTATCTCGGTTTTATGGCAACCAGCCGAGAAATTTAAAGCAAATTTCACTTTCCTGATGCAGGACCTGCGGCAAGACGGTCTGGCTGAAGTGGAACTGGACAAAGGCACGTACGAACAATCGCGCTTTCAACTTGGCCCCAGCATAAGCGGCGGCGAACGGCTGGCCGATGATATCCGGATCGCTAATCTGACACTGGACTATGATTTGGGTTGGGCTGGCCTCACATCGTCTTCCTCATGGCTGAATGAAGACACGCTGCGCAATAGAACGCTGCCCGTGTTGTTCGATGGTGTGCCGTTGGCGCAGACCGATGCCATAGTAGTCAAATCACTGGTTCAGGAAGTTCGGCTTGCGTCCCAAACCAGGGGGCCGTTTCAGTTCGTGGCCGGGGTATATTATGAGGATATCGAGGCGGTATTGAATGAGTTTCTGTTCTGGGGCGGCGAGGATGTGGCAGATAATATTTTTGTCCCCGGCGAAGCCACGTTGATTGATTTCCAGCAAGATGAGTTGACAAAACAGATCGCTGTTTTCGGCGAAGTATCTTACGATTTTTCCGCGGAGTTCAAAGCAACTGTTGGCGGTCGTTATTTTAACTATGACCGCCGAACCAAACTGGCGCAGGGCGGGTTTTTCACGGGCGCACCGTTAACCGATCCCGCAGTTTTTGATACTCCCAGCGAAGATAACGGCACTACTTTCAAAGCCGGTTTGAGCTATACACCTACCAGTGAAACACTGGTGTATGCGCAGTGGTCTGAGGGTTTCCGTTTGGGGCGCTCTGTCAATCCTGCCCCCGCAGATATTTGCGACCTGAACAGCGACGGCATATTCGACGGTACAGGTCTTTCCATCGACACTGATAGAACCAGACCGGACGATATTGAAAGCGTTGAAGTTGGCGGCAAGTTTCAGTTCTTCAACCGAAGGGTCGTGCTCAACACGTCAGTTTATTACAATAAATGGACCGATATTCCGGTGAATGTCGCCGGCACATGCGGGCTGTCACTGCAAGCAAACGCAGGAAAGGCCAGAACACAGGGGCTGGAAATAGAAAGCAGGATGCTCCTGACCAACCAGTTAAGTGTTGATGCGGGCTTTTCGCTTGTTGATGCTGAGTTAACCCGCGATGTGCCAAATGTGGGTGGCGCTAACGGTGACAGGTTGCCGGGGTCTCCCAGTGCAACCATCAACCTCGGATTTCATTACGAGTATGAACTTTATGGCTTCCCGGCCTTTATCCGCGCTAACTACGCATATGTTAGCGGGTTTTACAATAATTTGGCCGAGGTCGGCCAGAAGGCAGGCGACTATCATCGCGCAAACCTCAAAGCGGGGGTGCAACTTGGGCGCGTTAGTCTTGAACTGTTTGTCAACAACCTGAGCAATAGTGACGGGCTGACCTGGGTGGATAGTATTTTACCGGGCGGCAATGCCAACCGCATGCGTCCCAGAACAATTGGTTTCAGCACCAGCTATATATTTTAACCGGTATCGGTTGCGGCGCAAGAAACAAGCGCCTTGTTTCCGAGCCTGACAGCCGTTCGTTGGATCTATATTTTGTTGCTTCCCAATTTTTATTGAAAAAGTTTCTCTCTCCAGCGTCTCACCTACATAAGCCGCTTATAAAAACCTGCTATCGATGCCGTCGACGCTGGTCACGTGCAGCAATTTTATCGGCCACTAACGGGTGGACTCAGAGGGAGGGAAACTATGCCAGAAGATGACGAACCAACGGGTAACATTGACACCGAAATTAGCGTTGATGTCGGCAGCAGTTTTGCCGGTGAGATTGAAGTTGAAGGCGATACTGATAGCATCGCTGTCATACTCACCGCCGGTGTTACCTATCAGATTGATCTTGAAGGAATAGAAACAGGTGAAGGCACACTGTTTAATCCCTTCCTTTTCGGTATATTTGATGAGAATGATATGCAGGTTGCCGATGCAGATAATAATGGCGGCGTTGGCCTCAACAATCGCATTCTGTTCACGCCTGATGAGACAGGTACCTACTTTATTGGGGTAACAGCATCCGGTGCCATTACCGGCACCTACACCCTGTTCGTGGACGAAGAGGCATTGTCGACCCGGCCTGACCCGATTTCTCTCGACTTTGTAGAGCTGACGGGAAATGCGCTGATTGACGGTCTGACTTTTACAAACGCCTGGCCAGGAACGGCGGAAGCTACCACTGTCGTAACCTTCAGCATACCGGGGGAAGATGCGGTATTTCCCGTGCCGTATGTGTCAGGCGGCGTCAACCTTACAGCCAGTTTCACGCCGGCATCCAGCGAGGCCGTTGCTATTTTTCGAGACGGTCTCGATTTCATCGAAACGATCGCCGATATCCGGTTCGATGAAGTTACGGAGACGGGCACCGAATTTGGCACGCTCCGCCTTTCCGCGACAACCACCACAGACGAGAGGCGCGGTGACGTACTCGGCAATGCCGCTTTTCCAGATGACGGGACGATTCCAGGTGATATTAATCTTTTTGAATTCAGGATTGAAGCCGGAATTGCGGCTTTTGAATTTTTCGCCGGGCTTACCCCCGGCAGCACCAACGGTCTGCAATTCGTAACCCTGCACGAGGTGGGGCATGCGCTGGGCCTTGAACATGCAGGCGACGGCCGTACAGAGTTTCCTGATGCCTTTTTCGGTGTTGAGTATACCTTGATGGTGCCTTCGTTTACTTCCGCCTTCTTCCCAACTGCTTTTGTCGCCGACTTTGGCCCCACCACCTTTAGCTATGCCGACATACTGGCGCTGCGGCATATGTACGGCGAGGTAGATACCGCAAGCGGCGATGATACCTATACATTCGACCTTTCCGAGCGCTATTTCGAAACCATTTTCGACACCGGAGGCACCGATACTATTCGGATTGTCGGTGAAGGCGGCGGGGTAAACATCAACCTGACACCAGATAGCACAGCACTGGGCGGCTCGTGGATTGATGTCGGCACCACGGTTACTCGTCCCTTCAGCCTGTCGGTACCCGCACGGAGACGGTTTTCCTGACGCCAGAGACCATTATCGAAAATGTATTCACATCTGCTGGTGATGACCGGATCGTCGGCAATACGGCAGACAACTGGTTTGTAAGCAAGGCGGGCGATGACCAGCTGTTGGGTGGGGATGGTGCTGATATCCTGTTTGGGGGCGAGGGCGCGGACACGCTTTTCGGCGGCACGGGTGATGATGTCATCAACGGCGACGATTTTGTTGATAGCGTCGGCAGTGACGACCTGATAGGCGGCGGAGCCGGGGACGACCAGCTGTTGGGCCATGCTGGCAATGATACTGTATACGGTGGGGCGGGTTCAGACGTGTTGCGCGGCGGCGCTGGCGCCGACCTTTTGTTTAACGGCGCGGGTAATGACGTTGTAGACGGCGGTACAGGCAACGACACCCTGTGGGGCGGCGGCGGTGATGACATTCTCACCGGCGGTGCGGGGGCTGATGTGTTTGCCTTTGGTACCGGCAACGGCAGCGATACCATCACCGACTTCGACGTTTCGGAAGATGTACTCAACTTAACTGCACTTGGTTTTGCTGACGCTGGCGCGGTGCAGGCAGCGGCAACTGCGACCATTCAGGCCGGTGTTTTCGGTGTGTTGATCGATCTTGGAGACAACGACAGCATTTTTCTTGTTGGCCTTACGCTGACAGAGTTTTCAGGTGCCAGCATTTCACTCTAGAGCGAGTTGGAAACCCAGCGGCAGTATGGCCGGTTGGGCAGTTTATCAGTTTTAGTTGGGAGTTTTTATTTCATATAGAAGGAGGCTTTCAATATGACTACCATTCTTGAGTTCAAACAGACCAATGTAGAAATCATACACTAGGACCTGCTCGTTTCAGACTTGGAAGCTTTATTTCCGACTGGTTGGTTCGACGGTTCGAACAGTATCACCGATCCTCGCTATTGGGCGCAATCCATCATGCGTTACGTCGCTCAAAATGGCTACGCTATTGGGCTGCCCAGTTGGGAAACCGGTACAGATGGTGGCGGTAACGAGGTCCCGGAAGCCTTTTTATTTCCAATAGGCTTCGCCTGTACCTTGGCTAATGCGACAGAAATGGCTTTGTTGGGTTGCCTATATGAAAGTTACAACCTCGATGTCGATAATCTCGACGACCATCGACGTTGGGCTGCTGCCGTTCATCTCTTTGCAAAATCTGAGCAAGCGGCAAGTGCTATAACCCAAGCATGTGTTTCGTCGAGTTTCGTCTGGGACTCGTCAATTACTTGAGCTTTACCAGGAACTCCCCTATATTCTGGAGTTCAAAAGTTGATAGTTGAGACAAAAAAGTGTTAGCTCAAGTTTTTTTGTGTGGCAGCGAAAATTGTGGCAATTGTATTTGCAATTGATAAAGATTCCTCTCTAATTACTATTAAATCAATTTGCCGCATTGCTCATTGAAGTTTATCGATACATGGTAGAGAACTTGGGTCAATACTAATCTATTGTTCGGCGTCATGTGAAATGGGACCTAGATTGGCTTCCAAGACGTTTGGTCTTTTATTAGATGCCCAGAAGTTGGATATGAAAGAAGGAAGGGGGTTTTCAACCACAAACACCAGCCTCTTCGGAAGTTTCTTCAATTTTATCATGGCTGATGGAACACAGTCCTACTTTGAGCCATTGAAATATGAATTGCTGGAATATGTTCATGGGTCGAAGTTTAACGCGCAAGTTACTGGCAAAGGCGGCAATCGTTTGAACGAAGTGCCTGTTGATCAGAAACAGTATTTGACGCGTACTGAGGTGATGGAGAAGCTTCACATCTCGGCTGCTACCTTTAGGCGGTTATTCAGAACAGGTTCGTTGAAAGGCAAAATCTTACATATGGGAAAACAACATGTTTACAGCGTAGAGGCGGGGTCAGTTTTAAAGTATAGACAAGAGTTTAAGGTGGATTGATTCTTTCCGAGATGGTCGTGCGGTGTAAATTCTGGTTACCTGTTAGCCTGGCACTATTGAGTTTGTGTTTTTGTAACTGGTTGTATTTGTTCTTCTAATAATTTTCCTGTG
>JAAHTG010000684.1_pt1 | contig 27869 bp, 22 predicted proteins | sample 6116081 | NCBI WGS metagenome assembly JAAHTG01 (sample SAMN13939989, study PRJNA603662) | sponge metagenome | isolation source: marine sponge | host: Mycale hentscheli | place: New Zealand | collected 2005 | reverse complement strand
CCATGCCTTGCGGTGAAACCGGCGCTGATAGCAGTGTATCAGCACCTGAACCAGACGAACTTGCCTTGCTCATATCTGTCCAGCCGAACATGACACCTTGGTCTGATGGGTTGATGGGGGCAGCCTCGACCTGAACAATCACTTGGTCAGACGTTGGCGTGGGCATTTCCTGTTCCATCAGCTGCATGCGCAGCTCGCCGTCTTTTGTGACGGTTGAGAACATTTTCAGGTAAGTGGCAGGTAATGACATGATGAACCTCTTCGGATGGCTGAAAGTTAAAATAGCAATTCAGTATACAATTTGCGAATGCGCGACGGTTTACAGACTAACTAGTGCTTTTCGCAGGAAAGGCACGGCACTTTCCAAAACAATGGCAATGTAGGGGCGGCATAGTTTCGTCCGGCAGATTAACGAGAAGCAAGCAAATGACTGCTGCAATGGCCGCAGTCACTGCTACCAAAGCCGGGGATTATGGTCTGAAATTGGCCCAAATTGGTCAGAACTTTACGGAGTTCGCATTCGTTGCCGCCGGGTACAGCAATGGCACTGACGCGTCCGGTTTTGGTTGTAAGTTGGTCTACATGCCAATGAAGTTTTTTGACTGGTTTGAAGTGACGGGTAAGCCGAGCCTTTATGCCGCCTGGACCATTGGCACTACCCACATACAGATAGGTGCCGGGGACCAGAGGAATGCAGCGCTGACCAGGTAAGTTGATTGCTACTGCATCATCCAGTTTTATTACCAACACATACGCACCTTTTATTGCACCCAGACTGCAAAGTTCGCCGGGCCGTGCAGCCATGCCAGCAACATTTGCGTTCCCGAGTAGCTGGGTAAGCTGGCCCAAAGTGTCAATTTCACCGTCTTTGCGCTTACCCAATTGAGCCCCTGCTTTCCCTTGTCACTTTGGTGCGTGAGTTGCCTAGTCCGCCGCGAATACTGATCGCTCTTTCATTTGCGTCGCCACATGGGCGGAAATGGCCTGAAATGCTGCAACTTGCAGATCTTTCTTGCGCGGCTCATTAGGGTCAGTGAATTTCAGGTCTGACGATGTTTTTGCGATCACCACACCCGTAGTCGGGTCGATATAGATGTACTGGTAATAGATGCCCGCAGCGAAAAAGTCGCCGTGCGGTTCAATGGGTGTCCACCACTGGAAACCATACCCGTTGGGATTGCTGGAGCCGGCGTTTTCTTTGCCCGGCATTAGATGCGGTGCATCGGGTGTTTTTGACGCTTTTACCCAGTCCGTTGGGACAATCTGTTTGCCGTCTATCATGCCTTCGTGCAGATACAAACGGCCCATGCGTGCCATGTCGCGCAGCGCCACATTCATGCCGCCCATGGCCATTTCCATTTTTACGCCGTCGGTCAACCATTGGCCGTCAAACTCCATGCCTAGCGGCTGCCAGATTTTTTCCTGTAAATAGCTGGAAAGGCTCTGGCCCGTAACTTTTGTCAGCAACATGCCCAGTACATGGGTGTCGACGCTGACATAATTATTATAAGTGCCAGGCTGCCACTTGTTTTTCAGCGACAGGGCAAACTCGTTGAGTGAACCGCCAGTGGCAATGGTCAGGCCCATTTGGTTCACGTCCGACAATGGGTCGTTGTAATCTTCGTTGAAATAGACACCCGACGACATTTGCAGAATGTCTTTTATCCGTACCCCGTTGTAGCCGGAGGCGGACAGTTCAGGCAGATATTTGGTGATTGGATCTTCAATACTGTCGATTTTGCCTTCATCCAGCGCTATGCCAACGAGCGCGGAAACAAACGATTTGGACACTGAAAACATGATGTGCCTGTCGCTTGCTTTTTCACCTCGATAATATTCCTCCAGCAAAATCTGGTCATCCAGCGCCACCAGAAAGCCGGTGGTGAAGGTGGCGTCAAGCATGCTCTCAAGCGTGTGCGTTTCGCCTTCATACTCAAATGTTTCGGGTAGGGTGATGCCGTCTAAGCGCCGGAAGGCCAGCGTGCTTTCTGGGGCCTTAATTGTGGTGCCACCAAAAGTTTGAAAAGCCGTGCGGAAACTCTCTGTGAGTGTTTCAGGGTCTGTGAAATCCTGAAACGGTTTGATTTTCTGGTAATAGTTCCAGCCCCACGCACCAGCGCCGACCACAACAACTAAAGCTAACAATCCAGCGATCTTTTTTCCGCTCACAGGTATTTCCCCTATTTTTATTTCCCCATCATCATATGGCGCAAACTATAGTGCAGACAAGCTTCGGCTAGACAAGTTAAAGCCATTTCGCTGGTTCGGTGCCCAGTTCGCATGCCGGTCGCTGCCATGTCATGGGTGTGCCTTCAATTTGCAGGGGTGGTTTTAATCTGTGTGCCGGTCCCCAAGGTGTGATTTCAGGAGGACCCGAGAAATCGTTGGCGGCGGGCTCTGTATCTAATGAGCCTTTTGCCGATTGCGGGTGGCTAACTAACAATTCTGCGGTGCGAGCAAGCGATAGGCGCGCATTTCTAATGCTTGCGCGGTCCGCAGCCTCTGTGATCGCCCGCACAACCGCGGCGGCCATCAGATACCCCGTGGCAAAATCCAGTGCTTGGACCGGCAGTGGTGTTGGTTTGTTCGAACCCGTCCATTTCGTACCTGCATCGGCAATGCCGCAACTCATTTGAACGAGACTGTCAAACCCGCGCCGCTTGGCCCAGGGGCCGGTCCAGCCATATGCGTCAAGGCACACCTCGATCAGGTTGGGTGCGATGTTGCGGCGCACCACTTCGCCCAGGCCCAAACCATCGAGCGCACCGGGACGGTAGCCATGAACCAGAACGTCCGCCTTCGATAGCAAATCTTCAAAAATTGCTCGGTCCGACGGTTTGTCGAGCGATAGGAAGCTACAGCGTTTGCCCAGCGTAATGTCGGGCACAATGTTGGCCTCGTCCCAGCCGGGTGGATCGATGCGTAGTATTTCTGCACCAAAACCAGCAAGGGTGCGCGTTGCCACTGGTCCGGCTAATACCCGGGTAAGATCAAGCACGCGCAGACCAGCCAATGGCCGATCAACTGAGCCTGCCCATTTCCGCATGGTACCGCTGCAGGCATCACTCCAGGCAATCAGGGGCTCGGCGGCGACCGCAATGCCCTGTGGGTGGGCCTGCCAATCGGCCCGCGACCGCATGGCGGCGGCGACACCGCCTGCGCCAACAATGACTGTTTCCAGCTCATCTGAACCCCAGGCGTGAACTGCGTCTGTCACTTTCTCTCGAACAGCTTCAACACCCAAAACAGAAAGGGCCGCGGCGCGGTGGTGAGGCAAATTTGTGTGGAGCTTAATCCAGCCATCTTTCGTTTTGTAGTCACCGGCAATGGCGTCCCAAATAGGTGGTAGATCCCAGCCGATGGGCTGAATGGACAGAGAGAACCATCTCGAGGCCAGCGTTTGATCTACAACCGATTTGGGCGCGGAGGCGGCGTAACCAAGGTCATTGATCAGGGTTGAAATAGCACAGCCAACTGCTCCAATGGATGCTGCAGCCAATGGGCTTACTGAGAAGCATGATGGTAAAAGTGCGTCACCGATTATCTCGGCATTGCGGTCGAGTTGAAGCGCGGAAAGAATTTCTTGCATGGAAGGAAGCCTAGCATTTCGTCGGCGTATTTGTCACTCTGAGAGACTGTGCGATTGCGGACACTTGTGTGTTCGAAAGCGAACAGAGACAGGAAAACAAGGGTAATATCTACTGCCAATTCATTGAAATATTTATGAATTTTGTCATGCCTATCGTTGGCATGGAATCTGCTGTTAGAGGGATACAAAAAGAAACGACCGAAGGATAGACGCCATGCTTAGCCATTATATTACTACTGCATTTCGGGCCCTACGCCGCGATAAGCAATATAGCATCATCAATGTTGTTGGCCTTGCAGTGGCGCTGGCGGCTGCGATCTTGATCCTGCTGTTTATCCGCGATGAGCTTTCGTATGACGATTGGGGCCTCAACGCAGATCGGCTATTCCGGATTGAGGGGGCGATTGGCAGCCAAGATGGCAGCAAGGAATTTGTAGGTGTGTCACCGGGGCGATTGCGTGATCCAATTGCAACTAGCTTTCCCGGCGATATCGAAGCCATTAGCAGGTTGAATTTTGAAGGGCACCTGCTGCTGCGTGACGGGGACGCCTTTATTGAAACCGTCGGTTATGTCGATCCGGGCTTCTTCGAAATGTTTGATATACCGGCGATAGCTGGAGATCGTGATGCGGTGTTCGCGGACAATACGTCTTTGCTGATTACCGAAAGCAAGGCCAGAAAATATTTTGGCGACACTGACCCCATTGGCCAAATTATGGACCCTGATGATGTTGATTATGCTTTTAAAATTGTTGGCGTGATTCCTGACTTACCTGAAAATACACACTTCCAGTTTGACTTTATTGCTTTGTTTGACCCGGAAAGGTATGTCGACAGACCGTGGGTAGCGACCTACTGGCAATCGCACAATGTCCATACTTATGTGAAACTGTCGGAGAACACAGACCCAGCAACACTGGAAAATGAGTTTCCAGCTTTTCTGGACCGTAGCGTGGTGAGAGAGGAAGCGCCAGGCGTGGAAGGTCCGCTTAGCCAAACCGTAAATTTGCGGTTGATGCCAGTGAGCGATATTCATTTGAAATCAACGGGTCGATTCCAGATGAAAGCCCCTGGAGATATGCGGCTGGTGATCAGTTTTGGCATCATTGCCGGACTTATTATTTTTATAGCCTGTGTGAATTTTATTAACCTTGCGACCGCGCGTGCCAGCTTGCGTACCCGGGAAATTGCTCTGCGCAAAGTGGTGGGTGCACGGCGCGGCCAATTGATCACACAATTTTTGCTGGAAACGGGGATTACGGTGGGTGTGGCTCTACTGTTGGCACTTACACTTGTTGAGTTTGCTCTCCCCTGGTTCAACAGCTTCATCGCGAAATTTTTGGCACTGAATATGGCCTCAGATCCGATGGCTATGCTGATGGTTACCGGATTGCTGGTTGTTGTGGGCCTGGGTGCGGGGTTGCATCCGGCATTTCATATCACGCAAGTGCGGCCAGCTCTCGTACTGCATTCGTCCGGTGCGGCAAAATTACAAAGCGGAAAGCTGCGCACAGCCTTGGTAACTATGCAATTTGCCATATCGATCGGATTGATTGCCATTACACTGATTGTAACAAGCCAGACTAATTATACGCGTGACAAAGACTTGGGCTTCGAGATCGAAAATAGGCTCCGTATCACAAATATGAGCTACAAGAGCATCGAACCCGTTGCCAATGCTATTCGTCAGGAAATTTCTGGTTTGCCGGGTGTACGCGCTGCTGCCTTTTCTCATCGCAATTTGCCGTTGCAGGGGATGTGGGGTTTCAGTTTCCAGAAAATTGGCGACCCCACTAACACAACATACAATCTCGAAACTGTGCCAATCGACCATGACATGCTCGATTTTGTGGGCGCTAAATTGATTGCGGGCCGCATGTTTGATGAAAATCGCGCCCTGGACAGAACATATAAATCTGAAATTGACGGCGTCACTGAAACGCCGAGCATACTGAGTAGGCAGGCGGTAAAATATATGGGATTTGAAAGCCCTGAGGAGGCGATTGGCGAAAGTTTCAGTTATGATCTTTCTGGCGAGATACACCGTGTTGCCATTATCGGGGTGGTCGAAGATATGCATATGCGTAGCTTGCGTGACACCTTGGAACCGCTCAGTTTTTATATGCCCAATAACGATGTTACCGTGCTGAATGTGAACGTTGCCGAAGGTAGAGAGCTTGAAACTCAGCGCGCTATCGAATTGCTTTGGAAGCGGCATGTACCTGCGTTCCCGATTAACTTATCGTGGTACGAGGAGAATTACGGCCAGCTATATGAGGCGGATCGGCAACGCGGCGAATTGTTCGGTGTGTTTGCGCTGTTCGCAATTTTTGTATCAGCCATCGGATTGTTCAGCCAGGCGGCGTATAACGCTCAGCGCCGAACCAAGGAAATCAGCCTGCGCAAGCTGATGGGCGCAAGTACCTTTGCAGTTGTGCGCTTGATGGTGTGGCAATTCTCGAAGCCGGTGTTGATAGCCAATCTGATTGCGTGGCCCGCCGCGTGGTTTATCACCCGCGATTGGCTCGCCGGTTTTGCCTACCGCATTGATCTGACACCAGTGCCTTTTATGGCAGCGAGCACAATTGCTCTGATGATAGCGGTACTAACAGTGATGTATCATGCTGTGCGAGCATCAAATGCCAGCCCAGCGGTTGCGTTAAAATGTGAGTAAAGGGCAGCTTTTGCGACGCGATTAATACGGACTAAGCGGCGGCGTTGATGCGAATGATGTCGCCGTAGCCGGGGCTTATTTCCATATCCGGGCCAAAGCCTTTGGCCAACATAATTTTGTGAACTTCCGGCAAGCGCCAGCAGGGCACAAATGGCACCATATGATGCTCAATATGGTAATTGACGAAATAGGGCGCGAAAGTCATGCGTTCAAACCAGCCGGCCATTATGGTTCGAGTGTTTTTCAGTGGGTCAACAAGGTCCGGCACTGCGGCATGCTCGGCAATATTGCGAATGCGCAGGAAAAACTGCTGGGTTGTCGCCAGCGGTAAAAGCCACATCAGCAAAAATAAATCTAGTCTACCGGTCGCGGCGAACGCACCAATAAACAACGTGTAAAATCCGATCGTGGCACCGTAGTAGGCTCGCAGGCGCGCTCCGCGGCCTTTGGTTTCGCCCCAAAGAAAACGGAAAATGTTAACCTGGGTGCGGACAAAAACAATGCCGGTAAGGTCGCGTAATATCTTGCGCCCCATACTACCTTTGCTGACAGGAAACGGTGTGTATAGGTAATTCTCCGGGTCTTTGTCAGTACGGGTAAAGCGGTGGTGCGCCATATGACGGATGCGGTAATTCTTCATATGAATCAGGTTTGGCGATGCTGCAATCCATTGCCCTAGGCGGTCATTCAATGCGCGGGAACGAAACAGCATGCCGTGGCTGGCCTCGTGCTGAATAATACCAAGGCCAAGCTGACGGCTACCGATTATAATGATTGCAATGATAAAAGTGGCAATATTTGGCCAAATAGCGAACAGGGCCATTGCTGCGGCGATTACGCCCCAAGCATGAAATAAAAGCCACGCACCCATCAGGTCGGACCGCTGCCGCAAGCGGTGTTGCTCCTCGCTGTCCAGGATATTTGACGGCTTAATATTTTGCCACTGTGTCGACATGGGCAGTTTTCCAAAAAGGCACTTCGTTACTATTCTTATCATAAAAATGGGGCGAACGCGATTTTGGGCAAATTTTATCCGTACGCTGATATATATGGAAGTCACATATTGGTCACGTAATTTTGCCCTTGAAATACTTTTCAGCCGACGATTGCTCGTGATAAAAATTGCCTATGGTTTTGATTCGGCGAATTTTCATTTGTGTTTGGTTTTTTTTGTCAGTGGATACCGTTCTGCATGCCGAAGGGAACCCGGTTCTTTTAAAGCAGCTGACAGATGCACCGAAAGTGGCGGCGGCGGCGCTTTCCTCATATGGTCATTATATTTCAGCGCTGGTTCGCGGGCCTGACGGCGACTCTCAAGTGGCGGTTTGGCGCGCGTTCGGTGACCGTAGTGACGCAGATATGTTGCCCTACACCCGGTCTGATCTGAATTGGTTTGCCTGGGTCGGTGAGGGCAGGTTACTGTTGTCCCTGCGCGATTACGGTCTTGTTCTATACGATGCCCATATTGGCAGACTGAGGCCACTTATTGAAAACGATGGCCCGCGCCCGCTCGGGCTGACGCCTGTTCTGCTCAGCGCACTTCCTGATGACCCCAGTAATATTTTGATGCAATGGGAAGACCCCGCCGTGCCGGGTTACCCGGCGGTATTTCGGGTCAACGCCATCACCGGCGTGTCGACCAAAATTATAGGTGCCTGGCGGCCGATTATCCGCTGGTGGGCCAGCCCAACCGGCACCGTTGAAATTGGCGAAGCATATAGGGGCCGCCGCCAACTTCTGTTCGGACGTCGCGCAGAAGGAACTTGGGAAAAAATATCCGAGAATGACTATTTCAGAGGATCGCCAATCTCTATTGTTGCGGTTGAGGCTGGCGGCGCAACGGCGGCGGTTATCTCGGGTCATGCAGGCAATACCCGGTCGTTGTGGCGCATGGACGCACGCACTGGTGGTTTTCTGCGGCAATTGGCCAGTAACGACCGCTTTGATATTGATGCCGCCATTTTCGATCCCGAAAATAACATGGTCGTCGGGGCAACCTTTGTTGAAGACCGCACCGAGCAAATTATCTGGCAGGCCCAGTTCAAGAATGAACTGCGGGACGTGGCTGCGTCGGTGGGCGAGACCAATATGTCCCTTGTGTCCCGCAGCCGGGATGGTCGGGTAAGCCTTTACCGTAGCAGCGAAAATTGGCGTTCCAACCGGTATTTTCTTGCGGAAAAAGATAACAACAAGCTGGTTGAGGTTGATGTTAACGACGAATTCCAGCAGTTGCCAAAACCAGACAAGCGCGGCGTGTGGATTCAACTGAAGGGCAAGCGCACCAAAGGTTTGGGCCCCATGCATGCTTTACTGTCGACGCCCGCAGGCGGCAGCAGTGGAACGGCTTCCGGCAAGGCGGTAGTGTTGGTGCATGGCGGCCCGGTTCGGCGGGTTTCAAACGGCTATAGCCCGGTTGTCAGCTGGCTAACCGCGCACGGTTACACTGTGCTGCAGCCCAACTTTCGAGGTTCTAGCGGCTTCGGTGAAGCCTGGCGACGTGCGGGTTACGGCCGGTGGGGTACAGATATGCAGGACGATGTGCGTACCGCTGCAGAGTGGATGCTGGAGGCCGGTTTTGCCGCCAAAGACAAAATGTGTGTGATGGGCGGGTCCTACGGCGGTTATGCCGCGCTGCTGTCATCAATGAAAGATGACGATCTTTTTGAGTGCGCCATCAGTCTGAACGGCGTGACCTCGGTCTATCATTTGGTTGAATATCTGGAACAAAACCGCTTTTATCTGCTGAGCGTTCCGCGCATTAAAGGCAACTTGTCTGACCGCACATTGAAACGACGCTCGCCGCTCAATCGCGCTGATTTGGTGCGGCTTCCTGTGCTGCTGTTGCATGCAACGCGCGACACCAATGTGCCGTTTGATCACGGCGTGCAAATGGCTAAAACGCTGCGCTGGAAAAAGAAAGACCATGAATTTATTGTGCTGAAAGGGTCCGAACATCAGCTGCGTCGACCGCAAGACCGAAGAATCTATTTCGAAGCATCGTTACAATTTCTGGAACGCCATATCGGTGACGACCAATCAAAACCCTGAGGCATAATCACAGGCGTTTGCGACGAAATGCATGTCGAAAGACTCGCATTCGCGTTTCAAATATGGTTTTTAGGGGTCGGGAGAAGATTGGCGGGTGATACAATAAAAATGTTGCCGAACCAGTCATCAAAAAATGGGGATGGTGCACCGCATCAGGGTGTGCCCGAAAATAATTACATGAGGTGGACATGACCGAAACAGTTGTTTCAACCGAGGGATCCCAGGAGCGGGAACTGCTCGGCCATCCAATTGGGCTGGCAATTTGCTTTTTCACAGAAATGTGGGAGCGTTTTTCTTACTACGGAATGCGCACAATATTGGTGCTTTATCTGGTGAAGTATCACCTTTTTAGCGCTGAAAAAGCCAGCATGATATACGGTGCTTATGCCGGCCTGGTTTATATGATGCCAATCATTGGCGGCTATATGGCTGACCGATATTTGGGCAGCCGAAAAGCGGTGACATACGGCGCTATTCTATTGGTTCTCGGCCATGGTTTAATGGGTTTTCACGGCCCGCAAGCCTTTATGGACGGAACTACCGTTGTTCGTGATCCATTCTTTTTGAATCTGTTTTTTCTTTCGCTTGCGCTGATTATTACTGGCGTAGGTTTTCTGAAAGCCAACATTTCTACTATCGTTGGCGCATTATATGGCCCGAATGATCCACGCCGTGATGGTGGGTTCTCAATTTTTTACATGGGCATTAATGTAGGTTCGTTGTTATCGACGGCAATCGTTGGTTACGTGGGTGAGACATATGGTTGGAATTATGGTTTTGGGCTGGCTGGAATTGGTATGCTGTTCGGTTTGCTGGTGTTCCTGTGGGGCCAAAAATTTCTCGACGGACGTGCTGAACCAACTAATCCAGAGGTGCTAAAAGAAGCCTCGCCTATTGGCCTGAACAAAGAATATTCGATTTACATATTCGGCATCCTGCTAGTGGGAATTAGCTGGGTCATGATGCAGTATCAGGAGTTGGTTATTTCTCTGCTGGGTATTACCGGAATAGGGATGCTGGCAGTAATTATCGGCTACGCGCTGATGAATTGCACAAAAGAAGAGCGGGACCGCCTGTATGTGGCGTGCTTTTTGATTGCGGTGCAATCAGTATTCTGGGCTTTGTTTGAGCAGCAGGCGGCCAGTCTGACATTGCTTGCGGACCAGCAATATGATCGAAATGTCTTGGGCGTTAATGTGCTTGCGTCTCAGGTTCAGTTAATGAACCCATTGTTTATCGTAATGTTAGCGCCTGTGATGGCCTGGCTGTGGGTTCGGTTGGCAAACAAAGGTGTCGAGCCGTCAACGCCGGGTAAGTTTGGCCTTGCGATGCTGCTAATTGGCATAGGTTATATCGTTTTCGCCTGGAGCATCACACTTGATGACAGCACTAACAAAGCCTTTATTTGGCTCGCGTTTATATATCTGTTCCTTACTCTTGCGGAACTGTGCCTCAGTCCGGTTGGCCTCTCCATGGTGACCAAACTGAGCGTCACCAAAATTGTCGGCACAATGATGGGAACCTGGTTCCTGTTTACAGCATTAGGCAACAATGTCGCTGGCTGGATCAGTGCACTGACCGGCAGCGGAGGTCACGGTGCTGATTCTGGACAACTGGATATCGTTGCTGTTGTGGATGTTTATTCAGTCATTGGATATGTTAGTGTGGGCGTTGGCCTTTTGATATTTGCGCTAACGCCCTTGATGAAAAAGAAAATGCATGGCGTTCACTAGATCGGACGCAATTGGTTATGGGCGAGGGCATCATTGCCCTCGCCTTTTCAGTTCCTGAGGCGATTAAAGTGGCGAATTTCCTCGCGCAAATTTGTTATCCTGACATCAGCACGCACTGGGTCGAATGCACTGGTTAATGCCATGACACGCCATCCCAAAATTCACTGTGACTATGAATTGTTTCACGAGTTGGAAATCTATGCCGACGGCCCGTGCCCGTTTAGCCTTGAAGAAAGGGACAAGGACCAATGGCAGTTCTTGGATACCGTTATGGGTTGGAGCAAGCAGCGTTACCCCAAGAAGAAAATCTATGGTTTTAAGCTGTTTTTTGACCACAGCCAGGCAGTTTATGATCAGATCATAGAAGACATCAGCTGGAGGAAAATTATACTGCGCCGCAGCAATATTCTCGATCAATTTACCTCCGAGCAATTGGCGTTTGCCTCCAACCGGTGGCATTCTGACGCCGGGCAGAACAAACCAACACCAAGCAAGGTTGATATCGATCTCGATGAATTTGATCGTTACCGGCAGTATATTGCGCGCCGTTACCAAAGGGCAGAAGACAGCCTGATCGCTAGCGGTCAGGACTATCTTATGCTTGACTATGAAGATGTTGCTGCGGGCCATTTTGACAAAGCATGCAGGTTTCTGTGTGTCTCTGCTTCCAAACAAGTGAAGACACATCTCAAGAAACAAAACCCGCTTAAAAGCGCAGATAAAATCGCTAATGCTGCGGAGGTCAGGCAATGGCTGCAGGACAAGAACCTGTCGCAGTGGTGGGTTGATTAGACGGACTTGTCTCTGCTCTCCACACGCTAAACCATGGTTTATTGTTGAAGTGCGTGACTCCGGCAAGGGTGCTTGTTAGGCTCAACGCTTCCGGACCAACGGCTACCGAAACAGGGGTGGGGCCGTCTGTATGTCCGAGATACTTGGGAGAATATCAAATGAAAATTAGAGGTCTGAACAGCACCATGCTCAAACGTACCGCAGTAGTTGCGGCACTTGGGTTGGTTGCGGCGGCCTGCACGCCGGGGGACGGTGAACAGGGCGAATTTGTTGACATTGACCGGGATCCGTTCCCGTCAAGCTATACGCCGCTACCGAGCAGCGCGACGCTGATAACCGGAGCAACCATTCTTGACGGTAACGGTGGGCGCGTTGAAGGTGACTCCATCCTGATTGAAAATGGCAAAGTGTCGGCGATTGGCGCGGACATAGCGGTGCCAGACGGTGCGACGGTTATTGATGCTGCTGGCCGCTGGATCACACCGGGTATTATTGATGTGCATAGCCATTTGGGCGTGTATCCAAGTCCTGGCGTACAAGCGCATTCAGACGGTAACGAAGTCGGTGCGCCAGTAACTGCAGATGCATGGGCAGAGCATGCCTTGTGGCCCCATGATCCGGGTTTCATCCGCACAGCGGCTGGGGGTATAACCTCGCTGCAACTGTTGCCGGGCTCGGCGAATTTGGTGGGTGGCCGTTCGGTTACAATCAAGAATGTACCGGGCCGCGTGGCGCAGGACATGAAGTTCCCTGGCGCACCCTACGGTCTTAAAATGGCTTGCGGCGAGAACCCCAAACGGGTTTACGGTGATGGGTCGCGCGGGGGTAATTTCCGCCCGCATACGCGTATGGGTAATGTGTCGGGTTACCGACAAGCCTGGGCCGACGCGCAGGATTATCAGCGCCAGTGGGACAAGTATGAGCGTGACTATAAGGCTGGCAAGGATGTGTTGCCGCCTGCGCGCGACTTAAACCTTGATACATTGGCTGGCGTGCTACGCGGTGAAATCCGTGTGCATATGCACTGCTACCGCGGCGATGATATGGGCACCATGCTGGATGTGATGAAGGAATTTGATTATCAAATCGCTTCTTTCCAGCATGCGGTTGAAAGTTATAAAATCGCTGACAAGCTGGCCGAAAACAACGTGTGTTCTGCCATGTGGGCCGATTGGTATGGCTTCAAGATGGAAGCTTACGATGGTATCCGTGAAAATATTCCGTTTGTTCACAAGGCGGGCGCTTGCGCGATTGTCCATTCCGATAGTTCCAGTGGTGTCCAGCGCCTTAACCAGGAAGCAGCCAAGGCACTAGCCGATGGCCGCAAGGCGGGCGTTGATATCTCAAAAGCCGATGCTTGGACGTGGCTGTCGCTTAACCCTGCAAAATCGCTGGGCATCGATACCAAAACCGGCACTTTGGCTGCAGGTAAAGATGCAGACATTGTACTCTGGTCCGGTGATCCGTTCAGTGTTTACAGTAAAGCAGATCTGACGTTCGTAGACGGCGCTGTGGTTTTCGACAGGCTCAACCCCGACAATAATCCGGTGATGGACTTCGAGCTCGGTCAACCCGGTGAAGGAGACGTGAAATGAGAAAGCTGATTTCAATCGCGGCGATTGCCGCAGCGTCCTTTACTGCAACCGTATCTGCCGAAGATATCGCCATCACTGGCGGTAAAGCCTTCACAAACGGGGGGAGCGGCGAAGTAGAAAACGCCACCATCTTGGTTTCGGACGGCAAGATAACTTCGGTTACACCTGGCGGCTCTGTACCTAATGGCTACAGGGTAATTGACGCCAGCGGCAAATGGGTAACGGCAGGTTTTATGGCAGCAGACACTTCGCTAGGCCTGACCGAAGTTTCCCTGTCTGGCGGCATCAATGATGCTAGCGCACCGAAGGAAAAAGGGGCGATCGGCCTCAGTGTTGTTCCAGCGTTCAATCCGGCCAATATCTTCATCCCGAACACGCGTATTGAGGGCGTAACCCGCGCCATGACTCGCATGACCACGTCCAGTGACATGTGGCTTGGTTTAGGCGCGGTGTTGAAGCTGACCGACGATGATATGGTCGCACAGGAAAAAGCCTTTCTTGCCATTGAGCTGGATGAAGGGTCCGCCGGTAAGGTTGGGGGCAGTCGTGCGGTTCTTTGGAGTAAGCTCCATGAGAAGTTCCAGGCAGCGAAAGACAAAATGGATGCCGCAGCCAAAAAAGACGACGATGACAAGAAAGATGCAAAACGTGCATCTGCGGCTGATGCCACATTGAATGCAGTGCTTTCTGGTGACATGCCGATATACGCTATCGTCAACCGTAAGGCTGATATTTTGCAACTGATCGCGTTTCAGAAGCGTTTTGGCATCAGGGTTATACTTGGCGGCGCGGCAGAGGCATGGATGGTGGCAGACATGCTAGCGGCCTCTGGTATTTCTGTGGTGCTTGACCCAACCGCGAACCTGCCCGGCAACTTTGACGTGCTGGGTCAAACCAGTGCGGCGGCGGGCCGGTTGCACGCTGCGGGCGTGAAAGTGGCTTTCATTCCGCCGGGCACACATAATTCGCGGCTGGTGGTGCAAAACGCTGGCATCGCTGTTTCCATGGGTATGCCCTGGGCAGCGGCGATGGACGCTTTGACCGTGAACCCTGCTGAAATGTTTGGTGTTGGTGACAGCTACGGCAAGCTTGCCGCTGGCATGGACGCGGACATTGTGGTTTGGGACGGTGACCCGTTGGAGCTGATGTCCAGCCCTGATGCGGTGTTAATCGCCGGCACTGATATGCCGCTGGTGTCACGCCAAACCAAGCTGCGTGACCGCTACAAGGACCTGGACAGGTCGCCCGCGTTTCATCGTTAGGGCGGGCAATAGCAACAGATATAAAAGCCGGGGCATGCCCCGGCTTTTCAGTAAGGGACAGAGATGAAATATCTATTTCGAAACCTTTTGGCGCCGTTGGCATTGGTGTCTTTCGGAATGCTCTCCGGCGCGCAGGCGACACCTGAACTATTGTCTGTCGCTATCGAAGGGGCAATGGAAGACGGTAACGAGCACACCGGCTATTCTTTTTATGTGATTGATGGTGACGAGCGTTATCGCGCGGTCAGGGGTAACGCCGCGCATGACATGCCGTTAAGCGACGAGCATATGTTCCGGATTGCCAGCATTACCAAAACCTACACCGCAGCTACAGTACTGCGGCTGATAGAACAGAACAGGCTTGACCTGGATAGGGCGCTGGCTGGCTTGATCAGCACGGAATTTGACACCCTATTGCGCGGCGACGGCTACAACACAAACGCCATTACGTTGAAGCATGTTCTGAGCCATACTGCGGGATTGTATGACCATGGTCAAAGCCAACATTACATCAACGCCATATTAGCTGATCCACAGCATGTTTGGACCCGAATTGAGCAAGTCACAGCGGGGATGAAATGGGGTGATCCGGTCGGTGCGCCGGGCGAGAGGTTTTTCTATTCAGACACTGGATACCTGTTGCTGGGTCATATGATTGAGCGAACAACTGGCAAGCCCCTGCCGCTGGCAGTTCGCGAACAACTGCGGCTAGACAAGCATGACTTAACGGCCACCGCTTGGGAACGCGGCGACAATCGAGTTGTGCCGCAAGCCAAACGAGCGCATCAGTTTTTAGCGGGTCAGGACACCCACGCCTGGGACCCATCGGTTGATATGTACGGTGGTGGTGGCTTGGTGGCGACGATGCAGGACGTAGCCCGCTTTTATGAACTGATGTTTGCGGGCAAGATTTTCGAGAGGTCGGAAACGTTTGCGACAATGCTGTCGCCAGACGACTTGCCCGCTGCCAGCCCTTACCGGCTTGGTGTTTTTGAAAAAGACTACGGCGATGTTCATGTGTATGAGCACGGAGGGTTTTGGGGTACGTTGGTGTTCCACGAGCCATCATCGGGCATCACGATCGCTGGGGCGGCATTGCAACAGGAAGACTACCCAAAGCTGGTGAAAGCAATGGCGGCCTTTCTTGCGGGAAAACCCCGTAAAGATTGACGCTGTGTTGTTGGGTTATTTCTTCAGTTTGCGGTGGGCCGCAATGCGCAGCCCCAGTGCGACAAAACCGATCAGCGGAATAATTGCACCCATGGGCCAGGATAGTGGAATTTCTGGTACGGTCGTGGCCATAAAAATTAGCCAGATATAGTAGCTGCCAATCTTATGCAGCCGTTTCCAGTTTTTTGCTCCCAGTTTGCGCACCGATGCGTTGTTGGAGGTGATCGCCATCAATCCCAAAAATACATAGGCAAGGCCGCCGCCTGTCAACACAGGGGCGGTGCGTGTTGCTTCTGTTAACAATAGATTGGATAGTACCAACCCGGCATGAACGAAATGCACAAGCGCGAATGACAGTCCAATATACCGACGATTTTTCATCGCCCAGCGGCCATAGTTGCCGGGGTACAAGATTTGTAGGCTTGAGGCCGTAAATGCTGTGATGAACAGCGCGAAAGCCAACCAGGCGGTGGGTTTCATGACACCTGGCAACATGCCCAGGTAACTGCCCCACACATTCATTGAACCCAAAAGGAAAACCGCCAGCAGTACGCCAACGCATGCAACCATGGTTGCATGCGTTGGTTTAAGGACAATCCGCCTGACTTTTGTGTCTTTTGTTCCGTCATTGATTACACCCGTTCGAGCCTTCAGCGCACTAATAGCTGGACTTATGTTTCTTTGTAATAGTTTCATACGGTAAGTGATTTTACCAGAGCGTAGCGTGAAACACAGACAGGATAAATTGTGACATTAGAACTCAGACCAGTTCCAGACGAAGATTTGCAGGTGTTTTTTGACCTGCTGAACGATGAAAGTTTGGCAGTACACACAGGCACAATACCGCACCCCATTAGTCTGGAATGGGCGCGGGAACGCCTGGCACAAAAGCGCGCTGGCGAAGAGGCAGGTACTTTGGTGGATCGCGGCCTGTATCTGGACGGTGTAATGGTCGGTAATGCAGGTTGGTTTACTGAAGACGGCGAACTAGAGATAGCCTATGCGATTCACAGAGATTACCGCGGCCAGGGGCTGGCCACCAAGGCTGCACAGTTGGTACTGGATATGTTGGTGGAAAGTGGCCACAAAGATCCAATTTATGCGGTTTATTTTGCCGACAACCCCGGCTCCGGGCGCGTGTTGGAAAAGCTTGGGTTCAGACGCATCAGCGAACTGATGGGAACAGGGGCGTCACGGGTCGGTCAACATGCGCAATATAAAATGATTTGGGACGGCTGAAAGCGAAAATTTAGGCCACCAAAAAGGGGAAAATTCAATGAAGATAGGGAAAGCTTTGATTGGCGTAGCGGTTGTGGCTGCGGTTCTTGGCGGTGGCTTTTTTTATGCCAAAGGTGATATAAAAAAGGGCGTGCAGGCGTACTTGTATGCCTACCCAGTAGTGATGATGTCGGCCACCCGAGACGCGACGGTAAATAGCGCACGCTATAATGCTATAAACCATAGCCGGACTTTTCCCGACCATAAATTTCGCCGTGTTGTGCGCCCCAATGTGGACACTCTTTATTCCACGGTTTGGTTTGATCTTGCTGATGAACCTGTAGTTCTGGAATTGCCGGATAGTAACGGGCGCTATTATCTTATGCCCATTCATGATGCATGGACCAATGTGACCACATCTATTGGTAGCCGAACCACCGGAAACGACGCGCAGCGCTATCTGGTGACGGGCCCTGCCTGGACGGGTGAAGTGCCGGACGGTTTAACGGTTGTTAAATCGCCTACTAATACCGCTTGGGCGATTGGTCGTTCGGACACTGGTGCAGCTAATGCGGACGGTTCACCTAGTGATGACATGCGCGCAACATATGCGTTCCAGTCTGCCATGAGTGTTACGCCGCTTTCGAGCTGGATTAAGGGTGATCGTGACAAGCAGGAAACTATTGAGTCTATTGCGGGCGCAGACCGCCAGCCCGCCAAAATCGTGGCAGCGATGGACGCTGAAACATTTTACGAGACTTTTTATGCCTTTCTTCAAGGCAATCCCGCGCCGGTTGAGGATACTCCTTTCTGGGATAGCGTTATGAAACCGTTAGGGTTTATTGACCCCAACGCTCGGGACGCCGCCGCGGATTGGTCCTATAGCGGATTGTCGGCACTTAATCGGTGGGCGCTGGAGGCGGCGTTTGACCGTATTCCCGCTGTGATGGAGATGATAGGCAAGGCCCGGAAGTATGATGAGACTGGTTGGGCCAATATGCCCGGTGCAGGTGTGCCGCTAGGTCGCTACGGCGTCAATTACGGTCTGCGGGCCTATGTGGCACACATCGGTCTCGGGGCCAACGAACCGATTGATGCCGTTTATCCGGGTGCCAACCGTGATTTTGACGGCCTGCCGCTGAACGGGGACACCAAATATAAGCTGCATTTCAAAGCAGGCGAAATGCCACCTGTGAAGGGTTTTTGGTCGCTCACGCTCTATGACGCGGATGCCTATTTGTTTAATAGTGATATCAAACGCTATGCGGTCGGCGGACGTGATGCATTGCGCTATAATGCAGATGGTTCGCTGGACCTGTTCGTGCAGGCTGAACCACCCGCTGATGCGACTGATTATGCCAATTGGTTGCCAAGCCCTCAAGGAGAGCACTTTGCCCTGACCATGCGCCTGTATTGGCCCAAGGACCGGGTGCTGGAAGGTGATTGGAAAATGCCCAGTGTGCAGGTTGTGGATTGGTAATTCAGTCTTTAGGTCTGTCAGGGCGGGTGAGCACAAAAGTGGCAGCGCAGGAAAGCACTACCGCCTGAATAATCAAGACCGTATTTGAGGCCTCCAAAAGAAAAGACAGCAGGAAAGTAAGCGCCATGACAACAGCGGCGCTTATTTTGGTGCGTTTGCCGATGCTGCCGTCGCGTTGCCAATTGCGGATCAGCGCGCCAAAATGTTTGTGGTTCACTAGCCAGTCCTCAAGCCTAGGCGAGGAGCGGGCGAAGGCAAATGCTGCCACTAACAAGAAAGGTGTTGTTGGTAATAAGGGTAGAACTACGCCGACAAAACCCAGTGCTAGCGCAGTCAGTCCGGCTATCATCCATATCAGTCGTGCTGGCATAAAGGCGTTTTTCTGTTGTTTGGAGTTAATTGAGGTCGACTGTTTTGATGTGTGAAAGAACATATTTGTATCGACCGCCATCGCCGTCTGTCACCGGCAGTTCCAGAATACCAATATCGCGGTATTCTTTGCCGAAATTTCTAAGGTCACGCCGGTAATAACGCAAGCGACGTTCTTCGATTTGGCTTTTCCATGATAATTCACACAGGCCCGCCGAAAAAGGCGTGGCTTCCATCAGGTCGACACCTTTTAACGATTTGCCTACAAGTTCCTCGACGCCGGACCCTGCAAGGCGTAGCTGCGCTGTTCGATCAGGCTTGCACACCACAAGCCCCAGGTTTTTGGCGAATTTGGCCATTTCCCTGAATAACAGGTCCGATTTCTTCGGAGGTCTCCCATCCACCACCATCGTTAGCCGCCAGTCAAATACCTCGGTTGCCTCAACACAGCGCAGTGTGCTCTTGAAGACCTTGAGTTGCTCTATACTGGGCATGGTGCCGATAAAAGACGGCCCGACATAATATTCCTTGATGGCGGGGTCCTTCTCGCCGTTTTGAATATAATCCAGTCGAACAATTTGCATCGTAGGCGTGTCCCTAGTTGGCCCAAGTATGGCACGGCAATGGAGAAAGATTAAGCGCCGCTGGAGGTGAGACTCGACCTCGTCTGAAATACTAGCATTTCATCTCATATTGCCGCTAGGACGAAGTGGCAGAGCTTTTAATTGCGGCACCCAGTGCCTCGAATGTTGCGGCACGTGGATTTGTCGGTCGCCATACCAGTCCGATCATCCGGGTCGGCGTAGAATCTTTAAATGTAGCGATATCCACGGCCATATTTTCTGTAATGCCTGCGTCCAGCGCCATGCCCGGCAACAGAGTCATGCCCCGGCCTGCTGCGACCATAGGTAAGATGGTGGCAAGACTGGTGTTGGCCAGCGCCCGCTGACTTCCTTGGCCGAGCAATTGACAGGCGCTCAAAGCGTGGTCGCGCAAACAGTGTCCTTCGTCCAATAGTAGCAACTTGTTTTCGTCCAGATCATCAGTGCTGATTTGTGTCCCCGGTGCTTCGCCCTTTGGATACACCGCAATAAATTGGTCAGAAAACAGCGGCATATCATGGACATTTCCACATTCAAATGGCAAGGCGAGTAAAACAACATCCAAGTCACCGGCCCTGAGCAAATCGCACAGTTCCGCTGACTTGTCTTCGCGCAAATGAAGATCCAGATGGGGCAGGTCTTGGCTGATCGCAGGGATGATTTTGGGCAGCAGGTACGGCGCAATTGTTGGGATGACTCCCACACGGATAGTGCCGCGTAGCGGGTCTTTGGCTGCTTCGGCCATGTCGGTCAGGTCATGAATTTCATTGAGAACGCCCTGCGCCCTTTGCACCACGTCATTACCAAGACTGGTGAACATGACCGAGCGTTTTGTGCGTTCCACCAACTGGGCGCCAAGCAGATTTTCCAGTTCCTGAATGCCTGCCGATAGCGTGGATTGTGTCACGTGGCTTGCCTCTGCCGCTTTGCCAAAGTGGTGGGTTTTATGCAAGGCAACCAGATAGCGCAATTGTTTCAAGGTTGGCGGAAAACTCATCGACTAATCCGATAATAAATATATTTTGAGCGTGTATGGTCGATTATAGATCGAGAATTACCAATCACAATTAAAATCGGCTGACAGGTGCAACTGGCATAATCAGCCGAACTGGTTCAACAAACCGTCCGTCGCAAAAAAAGCGCTAAATGTTCCAAATATGACCGTGTGCCCGATTGTTGCCATATTTCCTGTCATTGATACGGATCACGAGCTTTCAAGGGCCAAGACATGTTCTGAGTATCAGGTCCGTGGCGGTGTTGTTGCGCAAGCAACGGCAATGCAAAAGCAGCGGTTTGATGAGTGCCAACATTGACCGAAATTTACGAGTATTGAGTGTGGCCCAAAAAAATGGCCGGGTAAAAACCCGGCCCGAGTCACGACAGCGAGGATAGTGTGATCACGTGAAACGCGATCACAACAGGAGTGGGCACAACTGAGTCGCGCCCTCTCGCACCTCCTAAAAGACCAAATTATGACGGATTGGTCAATGATTCTCTTGCAAGAATCGAAGAATTCATCTGATTTGCCGGTTTTTTCTACACATGCGATTAAAATATCCCGCTTTAGGGTGCGCCGGTGCGGCACCAGTAAGCGTTGATTGTCGGCGACTTGTATTATAATGGGACGCCCGCTAGTGGTTGCAGCGTTTGATTCGCCTGCATAGCGGTGACAGAAGGCCGAGCGATGAAGGTTGCGGCGCAACCCAAGTTCAGGCCCAGTCTAGTTTTTGACGATGAAATCATCAACCACCTTGCAGGCGGCAGGACCCAAGAGCACAACAAACAATGTGGGCAGGATGAACAGGATAAGCGGAATGGTCAGCGTGGCGGGCAGGCGCGCGGCTTTTTCCTCGGCTTGCATAAGACGTTCGTTTCTGAACTCTGCGGACAATACCCGCAGGCTGGTGGCAAGAGGTGTACCGTAACGCTCGCTTTGCACCAATGTGGTCACCACGCCGCGTAGAGCGGGCAGATCAACCCGGTCAGACAAGTTTAAAAGCGCCTGCCGCCGTTCGGGCAGGAAACCCAGCTCAATGGATGCCAGCGAAAATTCGTCAGCCAGTTCCGGAGTCGCCCGGCCCAGCTCTTTGGCAACACGGGTAAGCGCACTGTCCAGTGTCAGGCCAGCCTCGGCGCAAACCACCAACAGATCCAGCGCGTCGGGTAGGCCCTTGCGGATCGCGGCGGTGCGCTTTTGTTTGGTATTATTGACAAAAATATCCGGCATTTTAAGGCCCAGAAACACCATCGCCGCCGCCATAATTGGATGAAAGGTCTCATATTTGGCCAGTACACCCATGCCATAAAATAGCAGAATGCCAATCAGCCCCATCACCAGCGGCATCGCCAGGCGGGCGACCTGATATATCACCAAGGCGTCTTTGGAGCGAAATCCAGCCTGCTGGAGGCTAAGGGTAATTTTCTTGGTTTGCTCGGTTTGCAGTAGCTTTAGTTTCTCGGCCAGCGCGCGCAAATGGCCAACACCGTCTACTTTGTTAATTTGTGACTTGCGTTTGGTGGACCGGACCAGCCCCGCTTTCAGTGCGTCGCGCCGGTCCTGCAGGGTTTTTACCCGGCCTGTCATGGGGTTTTTGGCTAGCGCGGTTTGGTATACAGCCAGCAACACCATAAAGGCGACAACGCCTGCAAACATCGACAACAGGTCGACCATAGGAATACCCAGAAAGTTGCTTTCACCGCCCATTGTTACACCTCGAACCTTATCATTTTGCTCATCACCAGCATGCCTAGACCCATCCAGATCAAACCGCCAATTCCGGCAACAATTGCTTTGGGGTGGGTAAACAGAATGATGCCGTAATCATAATTCAGCATCATAATCAGTCCCAGCATGATGAAAGGCAGAACACCTACAATCCATGCACTGGCTTTGGCCTCTGATGACATGGCGCGAATTTTCAATTTCATGGCTTGGCGCTGCCGCAAAATGCCTGACAGGTTACCCAAAGTTTCCCCCAGGTTGCCGCCGGTTTCACGCTGAACGACCAGTGAAATGACAAAGAATTTAAAGTCGGGGGTGTCCAGCCGGTCCGCAGTTTCCCACAAAACATCTTCTAGCTGTTTGCCCAGTCGCATGCCATCGGTAATTTTACGGAACTCCGCGCCCGTTGGCGCGCTCAGTTCCTGGCCTACATTGGCGATACATTCGTTAACCGGCAGGCCGGATTTCAGGCCGCGCACCATCAAGTCAATGCCCTCGGGGAATTGTTTGGTGAAGCGTTCAATGCGAGATGCAATGCGTTTTCCTATGTAAAAATGCGGCAGCCCCACACCGGCAATCACACCCAGTGCCAATGACAGAAGAAACGGGAATCCGGCTAAGAGCAGCAGTACTAATGCGGTTATGCTCAATGCTGCACACAGGGCAGCGTATCGTGGAAGCGCAACATCAATACCGGCTTTCGACAGCCGAATTTGTAATTGTTCGCGCCTGGGCATGAGCATGGAGAGACTTGCCGCCAAGCCGGTTTGTTGCTGGTTGACCCGGATCGACGCAGCCTGGCTTGTTACGGCACGGCTTTCGCTGAAACGGGTTTTGAAACTATCCAACTTGGCCCGAATTTGTTTTTGTCCTTTGCCCAAAACACGTCCAAGCACCAATAGCGCGATGACCAAAATGGTGATCATCAAACCGGCGGCAAAAAGTATGACAGTTATGTTTGTGTCTTGCATGGCGTGTCCGTTCTGGCTTCGTGGTCTATTATCTAAATTGGGTGTTTAAATCGTTTTCTGGCCTCAGGAATTCATTGCGTCCATCAAGGCGCGGTCGAGGCCAAAATACTCGGCGTTGGTCAGGAAGTGGGGCCGCACTCCAGTTGAATTGAATGACCCCAGCAGGCGGCCGCCTTCGTCTTCTCCGGTGAATTCATACTTGAACAGGTCCTGCGTCGTGATGACTTCACCCTCCATGCCGACAACTTCGGTGACATGCGTGGTGCGGCGCCCGCCGTCACGCATGCGCTGGACTTGTACAATCAGGTCAAGCGAGGCGGCAATCTGCTCGCGGATCGCCTTGGGTGGCAGATTTAGGCCCGCCATATTGACCATATTTTCCAGTCGGGTTAGCGCCTCGCGGGGGCGGTTGGCGTGAATGGTGCCCATGGAACCATCGTGGCCCGTGTTCATTGCCTGCAGCATGTCGATGGCCTCGCCGCCCCTGATCTCGCCGAGGATAATACGGTCTGGCCGCATCCGCAGGGCGTTTTTTACCAGGTCGCGCATGTCAATTTCACCGCTACCCTCCAGGTTTGCCGGCCGTGTCTCCAGCCGCACCACATGCGGTTGTTGCAATTGCAGTTCGGCGGCATCTTCGATTGTGACAACGCGTTCGCCCTGCTCAATCATCCGTGAAAGCGCATTGAGCATGGTGGTTTTACCAGAACCGGTTCCTCCGGAAATCAGGATGTTGAGACGGCAGGCACCTGCTATTTTCAACACTTTGGCTAGCGGCGGCGAAATACTGCCGAAATCCAGCATTTTATCGAGGGTAATTTTGTCTTTGGTAAACTTTCGGATCGAAATCGACGCCCCATCGATGGCTAGCGGTGGTGCAATCACATTCACTCGGCTGCCGTCAGCAAGGCGGGCGTCACATATGGGCGAGCTTTCGTCTACCCGCCGTCCCACCGCGGTCACGATGCGCTGGGCAATATTCATCAAATGCTGATTGTCGCGGAAAGTAACGTCCGTCAGGGTCAATTTGCCCTTTTTCTCCACGTAAACCATCCGCGGACCATTGATCATAATGTCCGAAATGTCTTCGTCGGCCAACAGTGGCTCCAGCGGCCCCAGCCCCAGCATGTCGTCCAGCAACAGGGTGACCAGCTCTTTTTGCTCGCGCAAATTCAGGTTGATCTTTTCCTTTACCAGCAGTTCGCCGACTACCTCGCCCACTTGCTCTGCGAGTTCGGGGCGAGGCAGTTCAGCGGCAGCGACAGGGTCAATATGCTCCATCAGCAATGTCTGTATGTGGGTTTTAGCGTCCTGCAAGGCCTTGTGTTTGTCTTGTTTGCTTTCCTGCGCGGAACTTTTTGCTACATTGTTGACGTCTGAGTCGCCAATAGGGCCAATACAAGTCTCAACCTCATTGAGCAAATAGGTGGCTACATCCTTTTTCTCGCGGTCGGAAAGCTCCAGTCCATCAGCTTCAGACAGATCTGAAACAACGGCCAAAAGCTTTTTGGTCACGTCGCCTTTGGTTGACATGCGCAGTTCGTCAGGGGTGAAGCATTTATCCAGCGCCTGTTCGCCCAGGCTGGCGGCACGATCGACAACAGTGCCAGACGATGCCGGTGCAGGTGCGACCTCATCGGGATGATCATTTGCAGCACGCGGAGCGAGCTCAACAATTGGTGCGCCAGCGGCACTGTTAAGGCTGCCACCGCCCTCTAGCGGGATATTGCGGCCAAAACCGTTTGCCTGACCGTTTGTCGGCGGTCGCTTCAATCCGGTTTTTCTTTTGCCAAATGCTTGTGGTTTCATGTCCTGAAGCCTTACTGGAACCTATTTCCTAAACAACTTGCCTAACCAACCGGACGCTTGGTCGGCGTCTTCGTCTTCGGCGGATATGGCTGCAAGTACATCTTTGTATGCAGCGCTTAGTTTGCTGGCGGCGGCGTTGTCAGTCACCAATTTGCTTTGTTGCGCGGCGGCCATGATGGTTTTGGTGTCAAAGGGGATAGTTGCGCCGATCGCCTGCTCGATAGAGTTCTCGAAATCCTTTTGCTCAACTTCCTGAGGGATGCTGCTGGTTTTGCTGGCAACCACATGAATGCTTGCAGCTGGCGCCACTTGCTTGATGTGAGCGATAAGTCGGATGCAGTCACGGGCAGCAGTTAATGAATAGTCTGTTACCAGAACGATGTCTTTGGCCGCGGACAGTATATCCGAATGGCCGCCAAGCATTTGTCGGGGTATTTCGACGACCACATTCTTAAAATTGTCCGATAAGGAACCCACCAGGTGTTGCAACGCGCCAGCAACTGGTTCCTGCAAAGTTCCAACTGGGGCCTCTGAACCTAATATCGCCAGATTCTCCTGCGGTTTTAAAACAGCGCGCTCCAGAAACAGGCCATCTACACGGTCTGGGTTTTCCAGCGCATCGGAAAGACCTCGGCCCGGTTCCATATCGAATTGCATCGCTGATGTACCGAAATACAGGTCCAGATCCAGCAAGACAGTGCTTTGCTTTTTCTCAGCCATCAACCAGGCCACATTGGAAACCAGTGTGCTGGTACCAATCCCGCCGCGCAGGCCAATAAACACCGCCCGTTCGCCGGTTGACAGGTCTTCTGGTTCGCCGTCCTGCACAGGGGCTTGGGTGGCTTCCTGTGCTGTGGCAATGGCGTCTTGCAGAACTGTTGCAGTCAGCGGTTTTACTAGATAGTCGTGCACGCCAGCGTTCAGAAGGTCGCGGTACAGAGTTACATCGTTAATGGTACCTAGTGCCAGTACCACTGTTCCTGCTTCACACACATCGGCAAGTGCCTGCATGTCTGCGCGCGGATCGCTGCTGTCTGACAGGTCCACTACCATAAACTCGGGGCAGGGCATGCCGCCCAGCATACGCACGCCTGCGGCAATTCCGCCGGCAAAGATCATCTCGGGGGCCCATCCGCGTTCGATAACAAGTGGATGTATAATCTGGCTCGACATCTCGTCGCACATGAAAGCGGCGAACGGCGCGCGAGCGTTGTCTGTACTTTGATCCTGATCAAGAATAGATGCGATGGCATTCATTGGTCTACTCCCTATTTCTTGTCGCCGCCGCCAGATGGGGCAGGCAAATCTGCAAGCCCATCAAGCGACAGGGTCATGGTTGGGCCAGACGGAGTGGTGGACGGACTGTAGAGTGCGCCGACGGCTGCTGCGGTTGAATTGCCGCTATTCTGGCCTGCGATCAGGTCGCGAGGGTTAGCAATCATCAGGCCCAGGTTGGCAATGGTAGAACAGCCGTGATGGGCGGAGGCATTATTAACGTCGTTGCCGGTGGTCTCGACACTCCAAGTGCCGCAATTTGGTGGCACAACAATGTGACGTTCCACATAGAGCGTGATCTCGCCGTCGGCTGGTTTTACCCCCAGCGCACTGGTGCCTGCATAAAGCAGCCCGGCAGTTTTAATATGATCAATGATCGCATCGATACGCTCGGATGCAACATCGGAGGAGTCCAGCATTATCACATCTGCATGGCCGGCGTTGACACTGCGCAGGAATAAGCTGATCCCATTTAATGTATAGCTGGACGGTGTATCTGTTTCGTCGTCTTCTGCTGCTATGCGGAAGGGCAGGCGAACCATTTTCACTTCGTTGCGCATTATTTTTTCTGATGGAGCCGGGCTGGTAGCTGCTGTATGATTGCACGCGGCGAGCGACAACCCAATGCCAGCTATAAAAGACAACTTAATCAGGTTTTTTGGTTCTCTCTTCACGATTGAAATCCTTTCTAATCAAGCTTGAAACCGGCGCGCTGCTTCAACGAAGGGCCCGCTTTCTGGTCTTTTTTTTTCATGTGCTGCCTGAATTTTCCTGCCAACGTTTGCCGTGTAGGTAGCGGTCCATATCGCTTGGAGCGATATAGTGGTCCGTGGGCAAGGAAAGTTGGCGGTCGCTTACCGGGCGTACAATGTACGGCGTAATGACAATCAACAGCTCGGTTTCCTCGCGGCGAAATTCTTCCGATCGGAACAAAGCCCCGATGATTGGTATGTCGCCCAATCCTGGAAATTTATTGCTGTCTTGCACAACATTATTTTCAATCAAGCCTGCGATCGCGAACGATTGGCCGCTGCCAAGTTCCACCGTGGTTTCCGCGCGGCGGGTACTGATCGATGGTACGCTGATGCCTTCCACGCGGATTGCACCGGCGGTTGAAAGGTCGCTGACTTCTGGCATGACATGCATGGATATGCGACCCGTGCTCATCACCGTTGGTGTGAACTCAAGCTTGACGCCAAATTCGTGGTATTCGATGCCTAAACCATCGCGGCTGGGGATCGGGATCGGGAATTCGCCCCCAGCCAGGAAATTAGCGGTCTGGCCGGTAAGGGCGGTCAGATTCGGTTCAGCAAGAACCTTAATGAAGCCTTCTTGGTCCAGCGCATCGATGGCATAGTTAAGGTCAACGCCGCCGGTGAAAATTTCGCCGAATAGCGAGTTGCCCACGTCGGGCCGATTGAATATTTCAAGCGGTAACTGGGTCACCGGGTCGGCAATGATGTTGGATACGTCGCGGCCATTGGCGATACCAAAGCCCACGTTAGAGCCGGTATAGAACCCTTCCCCATTGACACGCAGTTGCTTGAGCACGGTGCGGCT
>JAAHTG010000293.1_pt3 | contig 27911 bp, 27 predicted proteins | sample 6116081 | NCBI WGS metagenome assembly JAAHTG01 (sample SAMN13939989, study PRJNA603662) | sponge metagenome | isolation source: marine sponge | host: Mycale hentscheli | place: New Zealand | collected 2005 | reverse complement strand
AAGAACAAAAAGAAACTGCAGCAACACAATAATGGCATATATATCACAATATAAATACTACGCAAATGAGGGGGCAACTCCTGAAGATGAAAACTGGGGTTCATATCAATATGTGAGTCTTTATGATATCGTTAACAACTTTATGTTGATGTATAGCGGCAATCATTCATTAGTAAATAATGAGGAGAGATATAAGATTTTGTTCCATGCAAAGAGAGGTGTACAAGAGCTAAACTACGATGCATTTAAAGAGATAAAAGTTCTACAGCTTTCTGTAGGAGACAATCTAAGATACATTCTTCCATCTGACTATGTGAATTGGGTTAGAGTAAGTTTATATAAAGATGGCGTTCTTAGACCACTTACAGAGAACATACAAACAAATTCATCTGCAGAGTATCTTCAAGACAATACAGGTAGAATACTATTTGATATAGATGGCAACATACTTAAGCCTGAGTTTTCTGACATAGATTATGATAGAATAACAGGGCAGACTAAAAGTATATACTTAAATGGTAATAGCCAGTTTGATGGTGTAGCTGGATATAACTACAATGGTGATTGGTATTTTGATTATGCAGTAGGACCTAGATTTGGTCTTAATACTGAGACAGCTAACTTTAATCCAACATTTGTTATAGATAAAAAGACAGGTGTAATTAACTTCAGCTCAGATATGGCGAATGAATCTTGTGTTCTTGAGTATGTGTCTGATGGTATGGAGGGAGGAGATGACTCTAAGATTACAGTAAACAAATTATTTGAAGACTATATATACGCTCACATTGAATACTCCTTGCTTAACAGTAAACTAAATGTGCAAGAGTATGTTGTAAGAAGAGCACAGAAAAGAAAAACTGCTTTGCTTAGAAATGCTAGAATAAGAATAAGCAATATCCATCCTGGAAGATTGTTAATGAATATGCGAGGAAAAGATAAGTGGTTGAAATAATATGGCGAATATTACAAGAAGTTTTATAAAAGGGAAGATGAACAAGTCCGTTGATGAACGGATTTTACCTGATGGAGAATATATAAATGCAGTAAACGTTAGAATGGGTTCTACTGAGAACTCTGAGATTGGCGTTATTGAGAACGCTAAGGGTAATGTTTCTTTAACCAAATTAGCATATAATGGTCTTGACTTAAGTAGTTCTGCTAGGACTATAGGAGCTTTCCAAGATGGAGCTAATGAGACTATCTATTGGTTTGTACACGATGAAAACTTTGCTACTAGCCCTACCGATAAAATAGATTTAATAGTATCGTACAATACTAAGTCTGATATCATAAACTACCACGTTATTAGTATGAGTGATGGAGGGTCTTTGAATACCACTCTAAACTTTAACCCTAAGTATCTAATTACTGGAGTTGATAAGGTGAATGACTTATTATTCTTTACAGATAACTATAATGCACCTAGATGTATAAATGTGAGTAGCTCTTATGCTAACCCTAATGTATCTGGAGTAGATTACGATGGCGACCCAACTTTACTGGAAGAAAGGCTGCTTGTTATAAAAAGACCACCGCTATACGCACCTACTATTGAATTAGTAAATATCCCCGAATCTCAAGATAAGTTTTTAGAGGATAGGTATATATGTTTTGCATATAGATACAGATATGAGAACGGTGAGTACTCGGCAACATCTCCATTCTCAGACCCTGCATTTGCACCTAAATTATTTGATTTTAGTGCAAACAGCTTTTTAAATGAAGGCATGGTGAATAGCTTTAATGCAGTTAATGTATCTTATAACACAGGAGGTCCTTTAGTTAAAAGCATTGATTTGTTATTTAAAGAAGCTCATAGTAGTGTAATAAAAGTTATGGAAAAGGTAAATAAAGAAGATAGCGGACTTGGAGACAATGCCACTACAACTTTCTTATTTAGCAATAGTAATATATTCACTATACTTCCTGACTCTGAGATATTAAGACTGTACGATAATGTTCCTAGATTTGCTTTAGCTCAAACTATTATGGGAAATAGAGTTATCTACGGCAATTACATAGATGGGTATGATTTAGAGCGAGATGGGACTCCTACTCAGATAGAATACGGAGTAAGTTTAATAAGCGAAGCTCCATTTGGTGTAACTGAAACAGGATATGAAGCACCTGTAACTTATAATATAGTATCAAGAGGCATTACAAGAACTCAAGATAGTTTTGGATTAGTCAATCTAAGTACATTTGTTAATGATTTAAAAAAAGGCTCTGTATTAACTTTTGAAATAAGCTTTACACATAGCAGTTTTGCAGGTCCAGTAACGCCTTCGTCTCAAAATTTATCAATAGATATTTCATTTCCTTTTACTTTAATTAAAGATTATGCAAGTGTATATGAATTAGCTACTAGTGATGAATTTAGAAATTCAGTAGGGGTTAATAGCCCAAGAAATATATTGAACGTATATGACCCAACAGGAGATGACTCTTGTAATGGCAATACGTTTACAGATGAGTTTAATTGTAAAATAAATAATACTTTAACATCTACTACTCCAAGCGGTTCTGTAAAGAAATTTGCTAGTGCTGTAAGTGGAGCTCCTTTAGTTGGAAATACAGCTTATGAAGATAATGAAGCTATAGCAATATTTGCATATCCCTCTGGTATATTAAAAGACACCATAGGGTTTGGGTTGCCTTATATGAGATTTGTAGATGATTTAGCTGATGGTGCTAATACTACAAATGATGTGTATGAGTTTTATGATGTAACATCTGTTTTTGTAACATTACAGCTTACTGATTCTTTAGGTAGCCTACATAGCAATAGAGGGTATGAAATAGGGATGGTATATATGGACGAATATGGTCGTTCAAGTACAGCAGTTGTTAGTGAGAACAATTCACTAAGCGTGCCTTGTAGTGCATCTGACACTAAAAATAATATACAAGTAGCTATACCTCCACGACAGATAGCTCCTAAGTGGGCTACTCATTATAAGTTTGTAATTAAGCCTGATGAAGAAAACTATGATGTTATATACAGTAGTATATATTACCAATCTCTAAAAGACCAAATGGCGTATTTCCTTTTAGAAGGGGAAAATTCAAGAAAAGTTGAAGAAGGAGATAGATTACTAGTAAAAAAAGACTCTTCAGGAGCAATAGGTAGCTGTGTCTATGCTACAGTCCTTGAAAAAGATGCGTATGCTTCTGAGGATATAGTTGAAGGGAGCGTGGCAGGTACTTATATGAAAATAAATCCAAACAATCTAAATATAATAGAGGGTGAAGATACATATAGACCTTCTTCTAATTTTAGAGAAAGTGAAAGCGATTGTGGACTTCTTATAGGTATTACCCTAGGCACTACTGATAATCCGTACGTAGATTTAGATATGCCCGCTGGTTCTACTATAGATATTAAAATACAAATCGATAGAAAAGGCTCTTTAACAAACTGCCCAGCAAGAGATTATAGATTAAAAACTACATTGACAGCGAATAAGTATTATGCTAATGTGTATGATTTTTTAGTTGCATCAAATTTTCAAGAAATTTTAGATACAGGCACTGGAAATGTAAAATATAATTGGATTGGTAAAAATATTAACACCGCTTGTGAAAACAATGAGGCTTTTGTTTGGTATAAAGAAGGAGACGGAGCTACAACCGAAAGTATAATATACTTTAACAACATTAAAGCTTGTGGTTATACGAAAAATAAAGTTTCTAAAATACAAGTAGACTTTAACATAAGAAGAATAGATACAGTTGTAATATTTGAAACTGAACCTCAAGATGCTTTACCAAATGTATGGTTTGAGTCTGCAGACACTTATGCAATTGATTCAAATGGATATCACGAAGGAAGTTATGGTGTATATCAAACATCAACAACGCCTGCTATAATTAATACTGATTTCTATAATTGTTTTTCATTTGGTAATGGTGCAGAGAGTTATAAGATACGTGACTCTATAGTTGGCAAAACATTTAATCTTGGAAATAGGATATTTAGTACAAGCGAGAAAGAATACAGAGAGGCTCATAGATTTGCAGACTTGACCTATAGTGGTGTATACAATGAAGAGAATAACGTAAACAAGCTAAATGAGTTTAACTTAGGTCTTCTTAACTTTAAGTCATTAGAAAAGTCATTTGGTCCTGTTCAAAAGCTTTTTGGTCGAGAGACTGACATACTTACCCTACAGGAAGATAAGATATCATACGTACTACAAGCCAAGGACATTCTATCGGATGCAGGTGGAGGTAGTGCATTAGTGTCTGTGCCTGAAGTACTAGGCAAGCAAATCGCTAGAGTTGAGCAGTATGGTATATCTAATAACCCTGAGAGCTTTGTTCAATGGGGTGCTGACAAATACTTTACAGATGCTAAACGTGGAGCTGTGATACAGCTTAAAGGAAGCGGAGGTCAGAGTGAGCAGTTGGCTGTGGTATCTGAGTTCGGTATGCGTACTTGGTTTAGAGACTTGTTTAATGAATCATTTAATACTCAAAAGTTAGGTGGTTTTGACCCATATATGGACGAGTATGTACTTACATCTAACGATATACTTAAGCCAATTGCTACAGATTGCATAGATTGCGGTACGTCCATAGGGAACATAGTAGTTACTGAACTTATACTATATAACTTCTGCGTTAACGTAGGGGCATTAGTTGGAGACATAGAAGTAAGCTACACTATTAGACCTGACCTTGTTGTACCGCCTAAACAATTTACTATATCTTACACATATAATAATACAGGGTATTCATATACAAGTGCTAATCCTCCGGTGTCTGATTCATTTATAATAAACAAAAACTCAGTAGCTGCTCAGACTATTGAATTTACAATAAACAATGGATTTGCATTTGAAGAGACTCGCATAGAGAGCTTGACAGTAGGATGTCCTCAAGCTGATTTGATAACAATAGTTCCTATTAGCTTAACAAGTAATGCGGATAGCGGCAAGTACATACATAGTGAGTATAGTTGGACTGATGGTTCGTTTGTTTCTCCATTACACTCAAGGTTAGTTGAGTTTGCAAGTGACGCTATATCTAATCCTATAACATCTGACTATGCATTAATAGAAGGCAGACAAGGTGCTGGTATTATACCATCTGATACTGCCACTGTTACTATAGCTTCTAATAAAATAAACTTTGACAACTTTGTATTTAATGACACAGTAAATAACTTTAGATACTTTAGAAGTAATACTCTTTATCCTGATACAGATGCAGGTATGTTAGATTTATTAGATGAAGCTATAATAGCTACTCCAATACTGAATACAGGCACTAATAAATATTACGCTAACTTTGCAATGCCTTCAACAGGAGATTACTTATATCTTATTTGGGATTATAGAATATCTACAGAAACTGACCTATGTTTTGGAGATACTATACTTGAGTCTTGCTGTGGGTGTTAAAAATTAAATTATGTCTACATTTTATATAAACGGAACAACACTAGCTAATTCAACGACAGTATTTATTGATGCTGGATTAATTACGTGTGCTCCTGATGGATTCTACTCTGATGGGAGTGGTATATCAAGAGAGCAAAATAATTGCGTACTAGGACCTATACAGAATTGCCCTTCTTGCACATTGCTTTGCGGAGGACCAATTATAAATGAAACTTCAGGTCCTGGAATATTTTCTATGCAAGTAGATGTAGGAAGCGATTCGCTTGACCTTGGTGCTATACTAATTAATTTCTATCCTGCTGCTATACCTGATGGTATAAAAGCAACATACAATGGAGTTGATTATAATTCATTAAGTTCTGGTGTTGATGGATATCATGGGTCAACAGGTATATACACTTACGTTGGTTCAGATGCTGCTATATGCTTGCCAATCGCAGGTAACACATATCTACTTGATAATTTTGAATATGTAAATAGCTTAGGATTTATTGCAAGCGGAGCACCTACTAATGTGACTGTAGATGCAGGTGAGTTGAGTCTATCATCCGGCATAGCTCCAGGCAAATGCACTATGGTAATACCAAAGACTACTGGTGTACCTGGAACTATTGACATATCAATAGTAGGCGTATGTCCAGATACGGCATTTAGTATTGAGATTGAGTGCCCAGTTATACTAACTGGATATTCGTCTACAACAGTTCAAGTTAGTTCAGCAACTGCTTGTGCTCAACCTCTTACAGAAGAATATTACAATGCTCCTGTTAATGGTCTCTTAGGGTCTCCAGCGTTATACGATTGGGTGTTTGAAGATGCTTATGGTGAGACCATATTAGCTGATGGATTTTACGGATACGGTACAAGTGACTGGATGGAGGTAGCGAATGGAGTTATTATAACTATTGGAAATTGTTAATATATGCCTAATTACACAATAACATACGATGAAGATGTACAGGGATTCCCATCCTTCTACACTTATAACCCCGATTGGATGATTGGGATGAATAATTACTTCTATACATTTAAAGGGGGTAACCTTTACCGTCATAATGTAAATGAGGAACGCAACACCTTCTATGGCGAGTTCCAACCTTCAGAGATGCAGAGTGTGTTCAATACATCGCCTCTTGAGAATAAGATATTCAAGACTCTAAACATAGAGGGTGACGATGCGTGGGCTGCCACTTTACAAACAGACTTAGAAGACTCTGGATTTATAGACTATGATTGGTTTGAAAAGAAAGAGCAGGCTTGGTTTGGGTTCGTTAGGAACAAAGGCTTAGGTTCTGACCCATCTGCTGCACCAAACTATTCGCTAAGGTCCTTGAACGGAATAGGTGATAGTTCGATAGTAAGCATAGTAGGAACTACCGCTACGGTCATTTTTAGCCTATCTGTGGCAATTGGAAACATTATAAGCATTGGAGATTACTTTTACTTTTTATCTGCCACAAACGCTCCTATATACGCTGGTAACGTAACTGATATTAATATTGACTTAAGGAGAGGTGTAAATAATGTAGTTATAGATACATCTCCTGCAGGCACTACAGCTATACCATCTAATACAGAAACGTTCCTATACATCAAGAACTCAGTTGCTGAGTCTCACGGTGTATTGGGTCATTATGCTGTATTCTCTTTGACTAGCGATAAGACTACTAAGGTAGAGTTATTCGCACTAGAGTCAGAGATTATGAAAAGTTATCCTTAAATTTATTATCTTTGTGGTCAATGATGTTTAATGTAAGACCATTATCAAAAACCGACTACGATGACATACTAGTAGATTGGTGGAAGGATTGGCGTTGGGATGCACCTCCAAAGGCTTTTTTACCTGAGGACGGAACTGGTGGCATTATTGTTTATGACGGAGATGTACCTGTATGTGCAGGGTTTATATACAAGACTAACTCTGAGATTGCTTGGGTTGATTGGATAATTTCTAATAAGAATTACAAAAAGAAACCAAGCCGAGGAGAAGCGATACAATTATTAATTAACACATTAACTGAATTATGTAAGATGAGTGGAGCATCAATAGCATACGCCTTAATAAAGCATAGAGGTTTAATAGACTGCTATAAAAAATTAGGGTACATTGAAGGAGATAACTATTCATCTGAAATGATAAAAAAATTATAATATGGCAGTAGCAACAGCAACAGCATTAGGTTTAGCAGCAGCAGGTTCATCACTAGCAGGGTCTAGCGTATCATTTGCAAACGCAGCAAAACAAAAAAAGGCTCAGAGAGAAGCAGAGTTAGAAGCAGATGCAGCAATGGCATCAGCTCGTAAGAGTTTAGAGAAGAACTATATGGAATCTCTAAGTATTAAAAAAGAACCATACGAGCTTGAAAGAGAGGCTATGTTATCTGCGGGAGCTCAAGCGGTAGAAGCCTTAAGAGAAAGCGAAAGAGGGCTTGGTAGGGTTGGAGCTATATATGCTCAAGAACAACAAGGTCAGAGACAGACAGCAGCTGCTATGGGTCAAGAGATGTTTAATCTAGACTACTTAGCAAAAGAAGAAGATTCAAGGCTTCGTGATATAAATACTCAGCTTGATTTAGGCGAGGCTCAGGGAGCTCAATTGGCAGCAGCCAACGCAGAGGAGAGAAGGCAACAACAGATTATGAGTGGCATACAAAACATAGCTGGCGCAGCAAATGCAGGATTAGATTTTATGGATTTATACGGTAAATCCTCATCGCCAAAAGATGTAGCTTTAAATACATCAAAACTTTCTATTCCCGGGAAAACTCCACTAGAAGCATTAGCAGCAGCACAAAAACAAAGCGGATATAAAAACTTTGATACTAGTCCATATAGAATGGGAACGCCTGGTAATATGCCTGGCAATAAGTATAGTGATGCATTAGCGGCTGCACAAAGCCAAAGTCTTTCAGGAGGCTTTAACTCTAGTCAATTTAGAACTCCAATACCTTCGAATCTTCCCGGACAGAGACAATATAATCTTTTAGCTGAAGAAGGGGTTAATAGCTACGGTCAACAACAATTTTTTAATCCTTTTATATATTAAGACATGGCAACTAAATACGGATATGTAGAAAGAAATCTAGAGAATGATGTTAACTGGGGTTCAGTTGGCAAAGGATTCTCAGATATGCTTCTTGCTGAAAGAGATGAGAGAAAGGCTAAGAAAGAGTTTCTTAACGACCAAATGGTCCAAACTCAGGATGCTCTTAAAAAATCACCATTAGGGTATGATACGAACTATAACGATAAAATGATTTCATTAAGTTCTAATGGCTCATCTTTTTTGTATGCATTAGAAAAGGACTTAAAACAAGGCAGAATCTCTCCTGAAGATTACTTAAGAACTATTCAAAGAATGAATGGTAGCCTTGATGAGATTTTTAATCTAAGCAATAACTATAATGCATTATATGAAGAGCATTTAAATAGAGTTGATAGCGAAGGAGCTAGTTATATGGAGACTAAACTTTTTGAAGATATAGACAATATGACTAAGTTCAATGAGTATGATTTTTTTCTTGACAGCTCAGGTATTATTGGAGCTGCTCCATTAGTAAAGGGAGCTGATGGCTTAACAACCATAGACCCTACAAAAGCAAGAAGCGCACAAGCTATATATAATTTAGCTCAAAACTTTATTAATAAAGTTCCATTAGAGGAAGAGACTAAAGCGGCTTCAGATAGATTAGCTAAATTTGTAAGAGAAACAAGCACGGCTGCTTCTTACAAAAATCCAGGCATGACTAAAAGTTATGATGACATAAGACAAATGCCAGAGTATAGCACTCTTAAAGAAGCGTTAATAGATGGTATACTTAGCACTGACAATAAAACAGCTTCAGTTTTAGTAGACCATATAAGGGGATATGAACCTGAGACTAATTTAGAAAAAATACCTGCTGCTGATAGAGAAAAATATGTGTATCTAAATACACTCAATGGCAAGGAAGCAATTGCTGAATTAACTAAAGACCAAACTAAGATAGCCAGAGATAGAGTTGGCTTATTACTAGAGGGTATGATTAGCAGTGAGTATGGGGAGCAAGCTACTTCAAAGAAGGACTACCCATCAAGCTCAGGGTCTGGTTCGGGTTCTGGCGGAGACAAAGTTGAATCTTTAAGGAGTGCAATACAGACTATGAATAAGTACTTTGTTGGAGGAGCTTCAGATTATAACATAGCCAATTCTGACGTTTACACTAAATTTAAAGCATTAGGCGAAAATCCACAAGGACTTACTAGAGACCCGAATACAGGCGTAGTAATTTCACTACCTGATGGCGGTAACTTTACAATGCCTTTTTATGTTAACGGTAGTCGTTTAACTCAAACAGAATGGTTAGAAAGCTCTGTCAGAAGAGTTTATCCTAACGCTAGTAGCAAAGATATATCAAAATATGTAGCTGAATTTGTATCCAACAACCCAGGACAGTTTAATGAAGTAGATTCGTATAGCGATAAATATCAAGAAAATGAAAGCTTACCTCAAAAAATTGCTAATGAATCTTACCAGCAATTAACTGGCGCATTATCAAATGAACCTAATTGGAAAGATAATGGAGTATTATATAAAAAAATAAGTCCAATACTTAGTGATTATGGACTTGAAATGTCTACATGGTTTTTAGGTGGCAATGGGATTGACATAAGAGATAAAGATAAAACAGGGAAACAGCAGCTTGTATACTCAATAAATTTGGATAATTTTAATGGAAGTTTGGATGATTTAATAAAAGAAATTATCAATCCTGTCATAAATAAAAAAAGAAAACTTTCTGATGTTATAAAGCCTGAAACAACTGGCGCTAAACTTAGCTACGCTCAATGGAAAAAACAAAACCCATCAGGGTCAGCAGCACAATACTCACAATATTTTAATTCAAAATAAATGGAAGAACAAAAATTAGAAGATTTATATCAGTTCGTACCTAAAGGTATGTTTTCAAACAAAGAAGAGCTGCAGTCTTTTATAAACACAGATGGATTAAACTCTGTTTATCAGCTTATACCTAAAGGTATGTTTTCTGACGAGAATTCTTTTGTTTCTGCATTTGCGTCTCAAAAAAAAAAGCCATCTTCTGCTGGGGGAAAAGTGGGCACTATGGGCTCTACTGGTCAACCAACTCAGGAAAAAGATATTTTATCGGAGTTACAATTCGATAAAGAAACTTACACTCCTATTAAGTCAAAACTGCCTGCACCAACAAAAGGGACAGGCTTAGTAGGAGAGGATGCTCCTAAAGGATACGTAGAGACACCTCCTGCGCCTAAAATACAGCCCACTAAGCCTGTAGCTCCTACTACAGATATGCCAGACTATGGGAATCAATATAGAGATATAGCTGATAAGAAGGTTGCAATTAAGCAACTTCAAATTAAAAGAGCTGAAGATGTTCTAGCTTTAGACACAAAGGACGCAAAAGACTTAGGATTCTCTTTAGATGAATACAGACAGCTTGAAATAAAAAAATATGCTGATGAATTTTTGACAGGTCCTCAGCAGAATCAGTACAACATAGAGAATCGCATAAATTCATTAACTGAATTAGCTAAAGGTCTAGACCCTATAAAGGATATAAATAACCCTTTATTTAAAGGTATTGAAAAATTACAGAGAGAAAGAGATGCTTCTAAGCAAGAGATGGTTAATGGCGTACTTGCTAGAGTAGACCAATTAAAATCTGAGCTGCCTGGATTAACTGGAGATGCAAAAAGAGAAAAGGCTGAAGAAATAAAAAAACTATACGCTTCTATAACACCTGTTATAGCACCTGCCGCATACGCTAAGGAGAAAGCAGATACCCCCGAAGTTAGAACAATGCCTGGAGATACTCCAATGGCAAAATTAAAAAATTACTACAGGAGTATTACTAACGAGTATGAGGAAACTTTAAAGTTATATCAAGAAGAGAACAAATTTATATCTGGCATAAAAGCTTATACAGACCCATCGCAAACAAGAAAGCTTGCAAGATTACAACAAGAGATTAAAGAACTTACTCCTATTGTAACTATAAACCAAAAAGAACTAAAAGAGGATAATTGGCTTACTCAATTAGCTAAAGGTGCTATTGTGACTCTTATAGACAGCGACATAATAACAACAGAGCAAGAGCAGGCAACTAAGCTATACGACTCATTTAAGAAAGCTGACATATCAAGTAACATAAGTAAAGAAAATATTGCTGCACTAAACGAGTCAATGAGAATGACTACAGGTGAAGAGGTATCGTCAACTCTTGGTGTAACATTGGGTATGTTGCCATCATTTATGGGGGGCGGTATGGCTGTAAAAGGCGTAGGTAAACTATCTAAACTAACAAAGGGTGGCACAAGAGCTGCTGGAGCATTTGACAACCTTAGTAAAAGCAGCAAAGCAGCTAAATTTCTTTTAGGCGCTACTGAGACAGGATTGTCTTATGAAGCCGCAGGATTATTAAGCTCATCTCAATCAGTAGAGGACGAAGCATCTTTTATATCTGGTTTTATGGGTGAGACTTTTGTAGGTGCATTAGGTAAGTTAGTCCCTAAAAAATTATATAATCAAACAATGTTAAAGTTGTTTGGAGGAAGTGCTAATAAAGCTCAAGACATATTCATGAAAGGTCTTGCTCAAGTTGGTAGCAAGGCAGGCTATGGTTTTGGTGAAGTAGCTGAAGAGTACGGTAATGAGATAGGTAATATCATATCTGAATCAAACGGAGACCTAAATGAGTTTATGAAGTTGCACTCCGAAAGATTTGGCAAGCTTGACGAGAATATCAAGTTTGGTCTTATGACATTTGGTATGGGTATGGCATTTGGCGCTTTCACTAAATCTGGTAAGCAGTTTATGGAGAAACACCAAGAATGGTTATCTGAGCAGAGCCCTGAAGTACAAAGTGAATTTGCTACAATAGCAGCAGAAACACAAGCAGCCATAGAGCCAATAGAAAAAATAGCTGATTTAGAGGCAGAGGCGGAGGCTATTGTGGACGAAGAAAGCCCTAGACTACAAGAGATAGAGGCAGAAATTGCACAAATAGAAGCCTTAACTGACGAAGATAAAGCTCTTGAAGCTGCTCTAGTAGAAGAGGGAACGCTACCTGATGCAGTTGGAGCTAAACCAACTCCTAATAAAGTAACTGTTTTGGGGAAAGAAGTTAATATGTACAATGAATACATTCCTTCAAAAACAGAAGATATAGAAAGTGATGCTATGTATTCTTTTAGTGCAGATTCAAAAGAAGGTATACCCCCATTATTGCAAGATGTTTCTTATTCAAATACTACAGAATTAAATGGGGTTAAGACTGAAAAATGGAACGCTTCAATTAGTGGAGACGAATTACTAAAATTATATCCAGCTACAGCCACAGAACAAGCACCTACTCCTCAAGCAACAGAGAAGGTTGCTGACGTTGCAGATGTGGCAAAAAAAGCTGAAATAAAAAAAATAAATGACGAACTAGAACAATCTATAAAGGAAACACCCAAAGCAGAGCAGTCAATTGAGAAGAAAGCTGCTAAACCAACTCCTAAAGCAACAAAGAAGAAAGCATCTAAAGAGGTTAAGGCTGCAACTCTTGAGATAGAAGATAGAAGAAAGAAAGAATTATCAGAACGGGTTGTTTATGATAAAGCTCCAACTGCCGAGGATGGTGAGTTTAAATTAGCTGGAGTTCCAGGTGATACCATATTTAGAATTAATAAAGAGACAGGTAAGCCTCAAACACTAAATAAGACAACAGGTAATTTTACTAATGTAACAACACCTGCTAAAGTATTTTTTGATGGCACAAAGAAAAGTGGTTTTGAAAAGACTAAGGAATCTATAAATGCTAGGTACGATGCAGAAATCACAGCACTAACTACTCCTGCAACAACGGAAGTAGCTACAGAAGCAAAGGTTCAAGAAGAAACAAAACCAGCTCCAGCTAAAGTTCCAACTTTAAAAGGCTCGGCTTTATTTAATGCTGCCAGAAGTATAAAAGCAGACGCTAAAAAAAGCATAGAAAATACAGCTAGTGATTTAGAAAAAATTAGCGAATATCTTAAGCAAATATACCAAGAGTATAAAGCAGCTGATACTGAATATAAAAAGACTAGAATTAGAAATATTCAGAAAGAGGTTACACTTCAAAAAGAAGCTATATCAAAGGACCTAGAGAGCAAGAAGGAAGCTAAGATAAAAGAAGAGAAAGCTAAAATCGAGAAAAGTCTTCAGTCTAAAAGAGATACTAGAATGGAGGTTGCTGCTGATAAAGAATCAAAAGCTAAAGTAGATAAGCTATTTAGCGGAACTGATAAAACGGTGTCAGAAAAATTAGCAGGTAACTTAGTAAGAAACAAATCAGGCAACACTAGAACTTCATTAGATTCTAAAAAAATAATAGAATTTGCTGGCATTGATATGTATATGAGATTAATGAATAAGGTTAATTCTTTAATACAAGCAGGAGACTCTTATTCTAAAATAAAGGCTGCTATAGTTAGCGAATTAAATCAAGATGCTACATTTAAAAATGAAACTCAAGAGAAACAATTTGATTTAATAAAAGCAGCTACTGCTTTAGTAAATACAGCTGTTTATTTTGACAGAGCAGAGAGAGCATATACCATTGATGAAAAAGTAAAAAATAGAGAGAAGACTGTAGGTGGTCTAAAGGACCTGAAGCTCTCTATAGTGAATATAATAAAAGCATCAATACCAAAATATAGTACTAAATCAAAATCTCTCATAGAGAAGCTATCTAAGCAAGTTAATAGCTATACCGAGAGTAATGTTGAGGCTAAATCTAAAAAACTTATAGATGACATAGTTAAGGCTAGAGAAGCTATAATGAAGGATGTGGTTAAGAAAATTACTAGCACAATACAATCATCTACAGACGAGTCAATTAAAGCTATGCAGCCATTATTGGAGCTTGCTTTGGATGGTAACATGAATAAGATAGAGGAACTTGTAGAAGGGCTAAGTGATAAGATAAAAGACATTAAAAAGAAACGATATGCAGAACTAAAAAAATCTGAAAAAGCGTTACTTGGTTTAGACTATGCATTTGCTAATATATCTAACATAACCTCAATGTCGCTTGAAGAGGCTATAAGTTTATTTGATAATTTAAAGGGATTGAACTCTAATAAAATATACAAAATAAACTCTGTTAGGGACTTCAATAACTTCATTAAAAATAAGATTAACGAAGACGCTCAAAGTCAAATAGCTGAGACTAATCCTGAATTGTTTGATGCTAATGGAGTTCCATTAAATTCAGATGAGATAAACTTAACTAAGATGGAAAGCGTAAGGCAAAGATTTAAGGATAGTGGTATAGGAGCAGCTCTTACACAATTTAAAGAAAAAATAAAAAGTGGTAGTCTAGGGTCTCTTATGAAGCAAAGCATGGATTGGAGGAATCTTGATACTATTGTTAATATATTAGACAGAGCTACTAGAGGCAAGGATTTCTTTGATAGAATGGTAGCTAGACCTTTAAAGAGAGCTAATACTGAAAAACTTAGAGGTCAACAAAGCGCACTTGATAGAGTTGACAAAATAGCAAACGATAATGGTTTTGAAAGTTTTGATGAATTTGAAAGAAAAACTAAAAGAGGAGAAATAAAAGGCATTAAAATAAAGTTTGGTACTGCAGGAGATACAAAAACTGCAAAAATATCATACGAAGAAGCTCAAAGAATATATGCGCTATCTTTAAATACTGTTCAGAGAAAAAAAATATTAGATGTTATATCTGAGGCTGAATTAAAAAAGATAGAAGACACTCTTAGTGAAAATGAGAGAGGCTTTATTAAAGGTGTTCTTGAATTTTTAAGTAATGAGTACTATAAGGGCATAGACTCGGTGAAGTATGCTACAGAAGGAGTTCATCTTGGATTTGTAGAGATGTATTTCCCAACATCTACTATGTCTGAGGCTGCTTCTGAGATGAGTATAGAGCAAGCTTATTCTACTGGAGAGATTAAGCTAATGGAGAGTAAATACCATAAAGCAAGAACAGATAAAAAATCAACTATAAAGCTTTTTGATAAAAGTAAAACAAATGGGTTTTCTGAGATACTTAGGGATTACATTGATAAAATGGAGCACTATAAGGCATATGCATATACCACAAAAGAAATTCACGATGCAATAAACGCTCCAGCATCTAAAGCTTTGCTACACGCAATTGGCGTAGCAGAGCCTTTTAGAAGTAAAATTAATTTTGCAATTAATGGCTCTCAAGCTGCATATAGCAAAAACCCAATATCTGAATTTTTACAATCTAGATTAGCTGATATAGTACTTAGCTGGAAGCCAATCCAATTTATTAAACAGGCATCAAGTATTTTTGGAGCATTTTCAAAGTTTAATATCAATAAAGAAGGAAAAAGAAATACAGGGAACACAATAAAAGATTTATTTGAATTTGGGTACAAGGCTGGCTGGTATGGTATGCAAGCGTCATTAGAGATGGTTGGTATACCAATTAAAAATGGTCCTGTCGCCAGAGCTAGAGAAATGAGTCCTGACTTTAGAAAAAGATATGATAGACATAAAAGCGGAGAAGCTTTTATAAGCGCACTAGAGAGCGGAGGACAATTAATTAAAAAGAAAAGAATAGACAAAACTAGATGGCAAAGATTCTTATCCAAAGTAATAAAGAGTAAAAAATTCTTTACAGCAGCTGGAGATATTGTTGGAGTTATAGGTTACATGGTTAACTATGACAAAGATTTAGAAAACAATGTTCCTATGTCAAAAGCTCAAGAAGACTTTGCTGATTATAATGCAACTCAGCAATCTGAAAGAGTAGTTGACATGATAGGTATTCAACAGACAAGCAATTGGGCTACTAAGATATTTACTCAGTTCTTATCTTCATCATTCTTATATATGAATAACTTCGCAAGAAATTCTAGGAATATAAGAAAAGACCTTATTGAGTCAGTTACTCTTTCGTTTAATGGAAAGTTTAAAGAATCATATGAAGCAAGACCAAAAATACAAGATATAAGAGGATTTGTTTTATATGGTGGGTTACTAAATGCTTTATTCCAAATGATATCATATTTTTCAAAGTTAATAAGCGATGACGATGACGATGTAAAAGACGCTCAAAAACATATATTAGAAGGTATGTCTGGTTTATCATTGGTTTATTCATTCCCAATAGTAGGTGCATTAGCAGAGCAGATTGACTTGGCAGGTAGAGCCATATCTGCTGCGAATGGAGATGATTATGTGGCACAAAGAAGAAGTGCTGATTTAGGAGTTAATCCTGTTCAAAGGTTTTTAAATTTATTTTCTGACTTTAGGGAAAAAGAAACGCAAGAACAAGCTAAAGCTGCAGCTAGAATATTTGTTCAATTAGGTACAGGAACTCCAACTGCGCAATTTGAGACATTATATAATATATATGAAAATCATGGATATGTAGAGCCTGAAGACACCTATGAGTTAATGGGCATATCTAAATCATACATACCTAAAGAGGCTAAACCAGAATCGGAATATGAAGAGAAAAAGATGAATTTACTTTTCTTAGGAGAACGTAAATATAAAGAAATGTATGGTGAAGATGATGATTTAAAACAATTTAAAAAAGAAGAAAAAGAACTTTTAGAATAACTATGCCATTTAAAAGCGAAGCACAGAAAAAATACCTTTATGCTAATAAACCTGAATTAGCAAAGAAATGGGAGGCAGAGACAGGCTCTAAGAGCCTCCCAGAGCGATTAGGATTGAAAAAGCTTAATGATTATAAGCCAAAAAAAGTTGTAATACGTAGCTCACGCAGGCTCAAGTTTAGATGATAGTTCTAGATATTCTTATCTAGCCTAACAAACATTGGGTTACCTGTTGTGAACTTAGCTCCGTGAACGTTAAAGTAGAAGTGTTCTACTGCGTCTTCGTATGGCATATCCTCAGCGAAGATGTCTATGCACTTGTCTAGGTCGTATACTGCGATGAGGTCACCTGCAAAGTCAGAGTAACCTATTAATGCCTTTGTGAATCCTGATATTATTAAGGCTTCTGTGCCGGCAAGCACTTCGTATGTTTTTGTTTTTTTAATACTCATATTTTTAATTTTTTAATATTCCATTTTACACCTAATGATATTAAAGCATCCTTAAGTGGTTTATCTCTTGTAATCCATTTTTTATTGTAGTAGTACTTCTCTACATTACATAACCTCAAAGGTATGTCAGAGTCATCATCAATAAAATTGTGCGTTACTTTTAATACTATACTCTTACCTGTATGCCAAGAATCACAAATGCGTTCTAACATAAGTCTTTGTCCAGTAGGTATGTCATTACCTATACGCTTAACCTCTATTAAGATTAAGACCTCATTGTCAAACTCTAATACTGCGTCTATATCTGATGGATGTATCTTACCGTTTTCTATGCCAGTAAAATCAATGGCTTGTTTTACTTGCTTACTATTTCTTATAAGAGACATTAATCTAATGGCATTAGGCAGTTAATCGCAGTGTGACCTCCGATAACTACTCCACAGCCTATTGCTTGTTTTTTGAAGTTTTTTGCGTATGCAGCTGCATAGCTTTTGGAATCTACACCACACCCTACCTGCATTCCGAATATCTTGAAGTTCTTACCTACCATCCATTCAGTGTACGCTTGTGTATGTATGTGACCCTGTACCGTGCTCTGCATATCATTCTTAGACTTAGTACGTGCTGTGCCGCCTTCACCATGGCAGTATTGCACACCATCGTAGTCTATGTGCTCAACCCAATTCCAATTAGTGCCTAAGACCTCGTTGTATGACTTAACCCATCTACTTGGTATTTGAGAGTCAAATGCCTTACGCATTATTATTCTATCGTGGTTTCCTATTGTAACGTCTGCATCTGGAAACTCTTCAGCCCATTTAGCTATCTCTTGAATAGCATAGTCAAGTTCATCGCTACCTCCTAGACCATCTGGGTCTGTTGAGTGGAATGAACTATAATGGTTATCGATTATATCTCCAATGAACACCACCTGATTACAGTAATACTTAGCATATGTTTCTTTGCAGAACTCAAAGTATCCATCTAATGTGAATGGTGCGTGCAGGTCTCCAATGACTAATATACGCTTTTCGTTTTTAGTTAGATTATTATAGGCTTCCAATTTATTGCCCCTTAATCTAGGTCTAACATCGTTGTTATATCTCATCTGTGATTGAAATTTGGATGTCTTTAAGTTCAATCATTAGTTCCTCTATAACATCCTTAAGACTGTCGAACTCTCTATCGACAAGCATTTCATATATGTCGTCAGCATAGCCATAGATTGCATTCATCTTAAAGTTGATATGAGAAAGCCTTTCTTGCTCGTATGCAGATAACTTCATAATTTTACAAAGTTATAAGATAATTTATTACATACGCAAATTTTGTTAATAAAAAAAGCGATATGTCGCCCCATACCGCCTTTTATTCAATAAAATAAGAAAATGAATACAATAATATCAATCTTAACACAGACCACGCAAAAGATTAGAACAAATATAATAGGTTATTTTGATTTAACACCATTAATGTCAAAATTATCTATATATCTACACCATTCATTAACCATTGTATCGTGATTATCTTTAGAAGAATCGTTTTCATAGAATGCATCAGCTGATTTATTAGCCAACTCTTCACAGTACTGAGTAACTCTAAGGAAACTTTGTTTAGTCTTTGGAGTCATTGGCAATCCCTTTAACTTATCTATATACGATGGCAGCATTAATGCCATCATATATGTTTTTAACTCTGGGGTCATCATACTCTTCCTGTAACAAATCTTAATAGGTCCTCGTACTCTTGCTTGTATTTCTTATCATACTTAATACAATCTTCAGCTGTATTGATGCTGTGTATTATAGTAGAGTGGTCTCTATTGTTCAATAGTCTACCTATACCTTTCAATGTTATATGTGGTATCACAGCTTTTGCAATGTGACAGAAATTCTGTCTGCATACAACATACTCTCTCTTACGACAAGCTGATTTTATTTCAGGAATACTATACCCATAGAACAATGATACTCCCTCTAATATAGAATCTAGCGATATTCTTTTTACAGGCATTCTGTTTAATCCAGAACTTACAACCTCCCCAACTCCAATTAAAGAGTAGTGCGGAGTTGATTGATTCTCTACCAATACGCACCTGTCTTTATCGTCTTTGATTACTTGTCCGCATTCTATTAAAAAATTAATCTTATCTAATGATGCTTTGACACCGGCTTTATAGCATAAACTTCTTGCTACATTTATGCTCATTCGTTTCTTGCCTATAATGCTTCTGATTATCATATAATCAGTGTTCTTTGTTTTTAAATCTTTTACTAATTCCATTTTATTTAATTTAATTTATCCTCTGTAAACTTCTGTCTTAAATCCAAGTGCATCTAACTCTTTTAGTCGATACTCTTGCAAGGGTGACAGACGACCCTTCTCTGTTTTAATCTCACTGAATATGACAGCAGCCCCAGGAGGTATTGCTATGACATCAGGTATGCCATTCTTATTTGTTTTGATTAACTTAAGAACGTAGTACCCTTCAGCCTCTAGCTGTTTAATCCTCTTGGATTGTATCTGCTGCTCTGTCATTACTTCTTAGTTGACTTACCGTTCTGACCGTTGCGTGCTCTATTCTTTGACTGAGACTCCTTAGTCATCTTACCGCTTTTGCCATGGCTCATATCTTTACCATCGCCATTGCCGTATGTTCCAGCCTTCTTGTTGGCAGCGTTTAATGCAGCTCTGTACTTCTTTCTGGCAGGAGATGCACTATACTTTTTATCATAAGCTAACTTCTTCTTACGTCTTTCTTCAGACATATTAAGCTTGTCATATGATGGGTGACTACCTGCGTTTCTGTTCCTCTTACTTTCCATATCACAAAGTTAATATATTTGATTATAACATTTCTTTTGAGAAATAATCTTCATACATTTCATCTGCAATATATACCAAATCAGATATTGTATTTAAAAGGTACGTGCTTAGTACAATATATGTATTCCCATCGGTCATTATTGTAGCTGCATTGTCGTGATTGAAATTAATCCTAAAGTAATCTAACTCTTCGTCTAAAAACTCGCAGTATAATCCATCTTCTGGGCTTCCTTGAATCTCTAAATTAGTAGGTAATAATAATTTGTCTATGTCTATATTTTCGTTCATAATTCTAATATGTCTCTTTTAAAATGGTTTAATGTATAATCTTTTTTATTGGATACAGCCTTATATATCTTATCCTCTATTCCTCCCTCTGCGAATATCCAGTAGACATCGCTATCTAATCTATCCTTAGTGGTCATTCTATCCCTACTCTGCCAGTAACTTGTAGCACTGAAGTCTATATTATAATAGACAAGTGCCTCAGCCTTACGTAGTGATATTCCCTCACGACCAGATACTATCTGCAAAGCTATAGATTTATCTGTATTGTCAAACTCTTCAAGCTCAGTTGTCAAGTTTTCTGCACCAAAAACTTTTTTAAGTGCGTTCAACTCTTCCTTAAACTTGTAGAATATACCAACCTTAGATGTGCCAAAGTTATCGTATATAAACTCAGCCTTACTTAAGTCAAGTACCTTAGAGTTACCTGACTCAAACTTAACCGTGCCAGAGTATATCTGATGTAGCTTCATCATTAGCTTAACGCTAGTGTCTGCCAATATAACCTCATCCTTACCCTCAACAACCAGGTTCTTCTTTAGCTTGGCTGCTATGTTGTACGTAACGTCAGCCATCTTAACGTAAAGCCTGTGCTCCACAGTGTTCACCTTGAACCCTGCTTCTTTTTGCGAGTAGCTAATCGTAAATGGCTTCATTGCATCAATGATAGTTTGATGTCCATCAGAGTAGTTCTTTATGTTCATTCCATTAATCTTCTTCTCTACCACATTCACATAGTCATCACTGAACCTATAAAAGTTTTTGTATGAAAAGAATGGATTGTTATACAGACCATACACTTGATGATACATCTGACTAAACGATTCTGGCGTTGGAGTACCTGATAAAAATATAACACAAGGGTTACGCTTGTATATCAAATCTCTAACCTGCTTCGCTCTCTTACTTGGCTTAGGAAACGCACCCATACTATGAGCCTCATCGCATATAATCAAATCCCATTTTATATCTGGTATCTTATGTATGCTCTCGTAATTTATCACCAACAGATTATAAGACGCTTTAAGGGCTCTAAAATCTTTTTCTATAGATGATATAGCCTTCTTCTTAGTTAGGAACAACACGGAGCTGCAATTGAGCTTATTTGCGATTCCTAGACTTGTTAGCGTCTTACCTGTTCTAACTTCCATAGCGAGGTACACAAATCTATTGTCATTAATAATCTCACACGCTCTATCAATTATATCCAACTGATAGTCCCTGAACTTAAATCGAGCAGGCTGTGTACTATATGGTTTTATTTCTTCTATTTCTTTATTCATTTTTATATTATCTACTTTCCAAGAAGACCTCTCAGAGTGTACTATCTTATTTCTATTCATAAGCCTAGACTTAAGCGTATCTACTTCTGATAAGTTACCATACACCTCACCGGATATTGTCTTCCTACCCTTGGTTGCTGTCACCTGTATCAATCCTATCATTTTCTTTAATTATCATCCATCTACCATATAAATCTTTTCCATTTTCAGGCTCTTCTTCTGACATATACTTACCATATATGCTCATCCATTTATAAAATAAAGTTCTGCTTATTTTATGATTTTGAACTAATGGATAATTATCAACGAAGTCATTATAAAGAACATTGAGATTTAATCTATTGCCAAAAGTTATTAGAGTATTTTCTTCTTTAGATGTAACGCCACACCATTCAATGAAATCACTATTTGTTTTTTGTATTAACTTTCTTACGTTAGCATTAGAGAATGTACCTACAATTAATCCAGTACGCATATAGCTACTCAAACACTCAACCATGTAGCTATCAAACTGACACCAATCATCAATATCCCAATCATCAAACAAATGCTTCTTAAACTCATCATAAGGAGTAAAGCTCTTATTGTAGTGATTATGAAACTCAATCTCCCACTTACGTCTAGCGAATGAATTACCTGAACCATTGATAGCATAGTTACTTGTTATTGCAATCTTAGGTGACTTGCTATATGGTATCTTAATTGCGTCTTTATTCTTCTTCTCAAGCGTTAATCCCTCAGTGATGACACTGAACAACCTCTCGAAGTCAAAGTTCTTTTTAACGTCATCGAAACACAGTATCTGTGTGTCTACAGAAACAGTCTGATATGGGAATGATTTCTCGAAGTTAAATGACTTGCCATCTATGACAACTACTTTCTTCATTCTTGCTAATGCATTTACAAATATTCCTTTACCTGTTCCGCCTTCAGGGTTATCAGTAATTAACGAATCGTATAGTATTACCGCAGGAGTATAGGATAAGTTCTTGTACCCATGCAACATAAATCCTATAGTAGATTCAATTGCATCTATTCTATCTTCAATGTTGTTACATATCCTAGAGATGAATGTCTTGTAGTCACAATTTGTAACCCTACACATCTTAAAGTTCCTATCTATCACGTGGTCTTTCCAAACATACCCATCAAGGTCAAGATAGTCTATGGTCTCTATCCCTTTAGTCGTAACCTTAACTGCACAATTCTTGTAATACAAGTATGAAGTATCTTTGGTATCACTAATGAAATATATATCTATAGTCAATAGCAATGTAAGAAACTCTTCTCTAAATAATCCAACCTTCTCAGCAAAGTGATTGTAGATAGATAAATCTTCTAACTCTAAAAGATACTCCAACACAAAGTCTTTTATCTCCTTATCAGATGCATGGTCTATGAGGTTATCATTAACTTTAACAAATACATAATTCTTACTACCTTCTGGGCAATACTTATGGAATCCATTATCTTCAAGAAACTTCTTAAAAAGAATAGGAACAACTTTAATAACTCCTTTGTCATTTTTAGTCCAGAACTGAGCTATTGCATTATCGCTCTCTATCTTTTTAATGACAGAGTCTAATGTTTTCATATCAATCTCAATATCTCCTCCATCAATCTCTTCAAGTATCTCACGCTTATTAGCACCACCACGTAGCTTTAGCTTTATGTAGTTTACCTTCTCCTCATCCTCGTAGTACTTGGTATTAAACTTATCCGTTTTGTCATACGCTGAGTTTATTGTAGCAGCTATCTCAGATAAAGTAAAGTCATCTGTAGCGTATTGGTTTAGAATATAAGATGCCATATCTTTAGCTACACCATACTCATTAAATGCCATAGCTAGTATAAACGTATTGTTATTACGCTGACCATCTTGCATAGGATATTTCCTTTGCCACCACTTCATAAGAATATCTACAACCTTATTCTTATCCGTTATAGGGATACTTTTATATGTAGATGATGCATTTACCTCAACGTAGTCCTTATCTTTCTTTTTATCCCACAAAACTGAGTCCTCGTTGATGTATATTAATCTGTCATATGACTCATAACACACACGACTAACATTCTTACAGGTCTTATCAAAGTATGGTGAACTATAGTAATCCTCTAATGCATTGAAGTAATTTATATGACTATCTACGTCATTAGGTATCTTAACCAATACCTTCAATCCCTTACCTGATGGTGATACAAATACAGAGTATACATACTTATCCTTAGATAATTTATCTTTATCTTCTTGCATCTCCTTAGTCTTCTCATAGTTATCGAAGTCTAGGCATATTAAACCACTATGCTTTAGTAGTGATGTATCATTTCTTTTATTGAATGTACCGCTAAAACATATAGCAGGTAGCATTTTCTTAAGGTCATTACGCTTTGATTTATCTTTCTCTGTACGTATGCTCTTAACCAGTTCAGCACTTGAACCATTCTTTATCCTATCAAGGATTAAAAGCACATCCTTATGGAAAGGTGCTTCAGTTTCTTTTATGTTTTTAAATATTGTGACGGTGTGTGACATTTTTTGATGATTTTATGACGGTTAACTTATTGATTATCAATTACTCTGACGGACTGACGTTTTTACTTACATTATGTGAGATAAAAAATATAATATATCTATAAGTAGTAGTAGTAGTATATATAGAAGCGTTTTTTTTAATTTTTAAAGGAGCAAAAAAGAGGGAGTATACAATATAACTCCCTCATAATCTGCATTTTAGTTTATGGTTTAGAACGGAACATCTTCGTCATCTGATTCTTCAAAAACGTCATTGTTTTTTGTTGGTTTCGGTTCCCAAGTATCTAATTGCACATAAGGCTTTCCGTTTTTGGCTATGTTGAGGTCTAAATTAACCCATCCCTTTTTTTCATTTTGAGCTAAAAATGCCATTGCTTGGTCTACTTTAATAGAAATTGACCCTACTACCCAATGAAATTCTTTTTTTTCATTTAGCTTAAAAATAAATCCATCTGCGAATACTTTTTCTTTTTTTTCCATTTTGTTTAATTTAATTTAATTGTTCGTTTATATAATAATTATTTATGTCCTCCTCTTTACTTTCAGAGAAGAATTTCTTGTACACATCAATGGCTTGGATTACTTTATCCTCACCTCGTCTGATGAACTCTTCAGTTGGTCTATAGATACCTAGCATACCTGTGGTCTTGTCAATCACATAGAACACCAATGGCTTACCAAATAGTTGTTGGTATATGTAACACTGACTATCGTAGTTATACTTGCGTGCTGAGTACTTAAAGTCCTTGATATTGCCAGTAGTCTTGATGTCAATCAACATATCAGGGTGAACTATGTCAGCCTTACCTTTCCACTTCATACCATGAATCTCACCAACAGCAGGTACTTCATACTCATTGCCATCATTTCTGATGTCCTCAAAGAAATGATAGTTTGACATCATGGTCTTCACAAGAACGTCTAACTCTTCAATCTCCTTAGTAAGCAATGCAAACTCTAAGCTATGCTCCTCACAATACTCCTTATACATCTTAGTAGTACGTGTACTACAATCAATGTGAAGAGTCTGTGCAGCCTTCTCAGGCTCTAGTATAGACTGATGGAAGTATCTTCCCTTAGCGAAGTTAGCATTGTCTGGCTGACTCACACCAAAGTCCTTTGGGTTACTTAGCAACGCACCTATGTCTGAGTTAGATAAGTACTGCTTACCGAACTCGCCATAGTATTGTGCGTCATCTCTTAACTTTTCAATTATATCTTCCATCATTTCAATAGTTTCTGCAGCTCAGTTTTAGTTGCTGCAGGTATGGTGTACTTAGCAGATAAATTCTCCGCAATCTTTAGGATGCCAATCTCTTTGTTAGCGACAACATAAGCCTTAACCTTAGCCCAATTAGCATCGTCAACTTTTAACGGCACTAGCTTAGCTTGTTTAGCCTCTACAGTCATCTCCGGTATGTCTTCACCTTTCCATAGAGATAGTCCAAGACCGTGCATTGCAATAGCCTTAGTCGTTGACCTCTGTATGGTCTTATTAACGTCCATAGATGTAACTGAATCCACGTTGACAGATTTGTTTCTGAAGTCCATCACAGGTAGGTAGTCAATGTGCTCTATGCCATTAACCTCAATTCCAACCTTAACCCACGCAGACCTACCATCAGAGAAGTAGTTCCATCCCGTAGCAGGGTCTTCGTATACATTACGCTGTGCATTAGGATAATTCTCTTTAAGCATATGCCATGCATTACTCCAAGATAGGTAATCCATATTACCTTTCTTAACTACCTTACTCTTGACATCTACTGATGCCAGTGTCTCATAAACCGATTTTTTGTTTTCCATTTAATTTATTATTTAATTCTGTGTAACTATTTAAGAGAGATGTTCTCTTATCTTTTAATTCTTCTATAACCTTATCGCTTGACTTGCCGTTCACCTCATCCCTAATCTTCTTCTCTACTTGCTCTAGCTTTATCCGATAATTCGACAAAGTTACCACATATACACCAATTCTCCACCCTTTTTCTAAAAATATATTTACTTCGTCTTTAGTGATTGGCATATAGTAGTCACCACCCTTCATTGTATTGAGTAGTGTAATCTCTCGTGTCTCTATGTCTCTAATCATCTTAACCCCATAGATACTTCTAGACTCATACCCATCTCCATTTAAGTTAGCCGTGTATCCATCCTTTAAAGCCTGCTCGAATACTTCATCTATTGTGTACATATTGATTCTGCTAATTGTTTAACTTGCTCATTTGAATCTATCTTCTCTGACATTATACCTATACCATGGATAATGCTTGAGTGGGTTATGTCATACCCACCTTGCACCATATAGTTTACTATGTATGATATCTCGAAATCATTTTTCTTGCAGGCATAGTACAGCATATGTCTAGCATCAACTATATCTCTCCTCTTGGTCTTAGTGAATATTAATTTTCTGCTCACTCCGAACTCCTTACTTATTACGTCAACGTAATGATTAAATACTTGTTTTTTCATATATTATTACTCTATTTTTATTACCTCTTACTCTCTCTATGTTCACCCATTCATTGTACCAATAGTCTGAATCGTCATAGTATACATAGTAGTCTGCACTATGCACATCATCTAATAATCGTTTAATGTTGCTCATCTCTTGCTATAATTAAAAGTATTAAGTACCCTGCTAAATCAAATAATGTGTCCTCGGTATTGTCATCCAACCCTCTGTTCTTAATCCGACTTAGCTTGTCATCTATCCTCGCACACAATGAGTCAACCGCATTGCGATTGCTGAATACATTGATAGGACTCAATGCTGAGTTACCGTATGCTTTGTTCTTGGATAGAAGTAACTCCTCTAGCGAGCGTGTAACCTCTATTATTCTCTCTTGGCTGCTTGGCTTTCCAATGTTCTGCTGCAACGCTTGTACTTCTTCCTTAGATGCACCGCCTAGCTTGGCATCTACTATGTTCTCTGGTGTTATCATTCGTATTTTTCTTTATAGTATTGTTTTGAATCTGTATTAGGAAAATGATTTATCCAACCTATTCTATAAGCATCCATTATCTGTTGCTTCTCCATTTCATTGGCTTGTTCAATGGCTTCAATGGTAATTAAACCTTTGTTTACATAGTCATTTAATAACCAATCTACTGCTGTTTGTTTTTTATTACTCATAATTCTATCTCTTCATTAAGTGCCATAATAGCGTCATCAATTATATCTTGCTGCCATCCTGCACACTTCATTAAGTTAGTAAAGTTTTGCAATACTTCTTTTGCGTTTAAATCTTCTTCTTTTATTTCAATGGAGTACGTAACTCCGTAATTTTTTAGTGTAATTATCATTTGTTTAATATTTGTTGTGTTAGTTTAAAATCGTTTTGGTTGTCTGGATGTTCAGCGTACCAATGTTCCCAGTATTCGTGAACTGCTCGCTTGATATATCCTACTTCTTCAGGTGTGTAGGTTTTATCAAAGCCTCTTGTTTCACCATCTGAATCTTTGTAGGTTAATACATTTCCATTTGAATCGTAGGTGTATTCCC
>JAAHTG010000681.1_pt1 | contig 27924 bp, 20 predicted proteins | sample 6116081 | NCBI WGS metagenome assembly JAAHTG01 (sample SAMN13939989, study PRJNA603662) | sponge metagenome | isolation source: marine sponge | host: Mycale hentscheli | place: New Zealand | collected 2005 | reverse complement strand
TCTACCAGACCACCGTCCACATCTCCCTTCCATATCAACTATGTCAAAGAACAAAAAACACCCAAACCGGTAAACCAGCTTTCGCTTACTTTATCAATTCAGGCTGCGTCGGACCGGACATTTCGTCAGCGTGCGACAAGGTCGGACTGTATATTATGGGTTACCCCAAAATGTCAAGATGGCAAAACCACCTTTTCAGTCCTTACCAACCTGATGGCATTCCTTCCGGCGACCGCAGTGCCGAGGCACTCGTTACCGCAAGAGCAGCGCTCCGGGTTGGTGAGGCGGTTTCTAGTGATCCCTTTGACCAAAGGCAAGATGTTTTTTGCCTTTTATTTCTTTTTTTTGACACTCAATCCCAAGGCCCGCCGTTTTCCTCGGTTTTCCAGCAAAAACTTGTCAAAAATAATCGTCTAGTTTAAAGAGAATCTACGCGCGGGAACGTCGTTTATATATAACGGCGAAAAATAGCGTGGTGAAAGCGACGCAAAAATGAATCGGCTCGCTTAACGACTTTTGTGGGACGTTTGTTAAAAGTAAGTCACATATGTTGAAACAGACTCTATCTCGATATTTTTTTACCGCTGCCAGCTATTTAAAAGGCCGGAGTGAGAAATTAGCCATCAAAGACGCTTTGACCGCCAGCGAGTCGCCGACGGGTTTTCTCGTTATTGCAGGCATCGGGCTATCACTGGTCGTTGCCATCAACGTCATCGGCTCGACACCAAATTCCGAGCATGAGGCAAGTATCGACCAAGCTCTATCAACCGTACCGTCAGTTAACGCAAACACCGGCCCTGCAACAGCTGATATGTCTTTGCAGCCTGACGCTGGTGCGCCGCCAAACCAACCGGCCGCTAAGTCCAAGATAGAAACTGTGACATTGAAACGGGGCGAAACACTAATCGGGCTTTTGAAACGTGCAAAAATTACCAACGGAAACGCACATGCAGTTGTCAACGAACTAAGTAAAGTTACCAACCTGCGGAAGTTACAACAAGGCCAGGAAGTTCGACTGGCCCGGCTTTCCGACAAAACTCGGGAAATTAGGACACTTTCAATCCGTGATATGTTCGACCAGGAAGCGGTCGTCGAGCGCAAGGACACCGTATATATAGCAAGCCGTGAACCCCTGGAAACTATCGAGCTCACACATCTGGTTGAGGGCACCATCACCGATAACCTTTATCTGTCGGCACGCCGGGCTGGCCTTCCGGACAGCGTTATCATCGAGCTAATACGTATGATGAGCTTCAATGTGGATTTCGAGCGCGAAATTCGTGAAGGCGATCAGTTTGAGGTCTATTTCGAGCGCCGCTATGCGCCAACCTTCAACGATACGGAAAATGGTCGAATTCTTCATGTGAACCTCGCCCTGAAAAAGCAACCGGTTAATGCCACCTGGTATGAAGACAGCATTGGAAACGGCGGTTACTTCGATCACAAGGGCGCCAGTACCCGGCGTGCATTGATGAAGACGCCTTTGGATATTGCCGTTGTAACATCAACGTACGGCAGACGAAAACACCCGGTGCTGGGCTATACCCGTATGCACAAAGGCGTTGATTTCAGGGCGCGCACTGGCACACCGATTATGGCGGCAGGGGACGGCGTTATTGAAATGTCCGCACGCAACGGTAGTTACGGCAACTACATCCGAATTCGCCACAACGACACCTATAAAACGGCATATGGTCACCTAAGCCGCTACGGCAAAGGCATAAAACGCGGCAAGAGAGTTAAACAAGGCCAGATCATTGGTTACGCGGGCGCAACCGGTCGCGTTACTGCAGCGCACCTACACTATGAAGTGCTGATTAACGGACAGCAGGCCAATCCAATGACGCTCAAGCTGCCAACCGGCCGCGTACTAAAAAACAACGACCTGAACAAATTCAACCAAAGGCGTATAAATATCGTTGCCGACATGGAACAGATTAGAAAACGCGGTCAAATACTTGCCGGAGCCCAAACCGCCGCAACAGCAGCGCATTAGAGGTGCTGAACGCTTTGCTGTATGATTGTATGAACTGCAAGGCAGATGGAGCACCCAACAGTAATTGCAATGTCAGGCATCATTGCACTTGAAAATAAAATCGGGCGGGCACACTATGGCGACCGAATTTGTTAGTTCTCAGTATTTGATAGTGGATACAGACATGAAAAAGTCATTGATTTCAAAGGCAGCCATATACGTGGGCCTGTTGGTTATGGGTACAGCGGTATCTGTTGGGGCATCAGCTCAAGACGATAGTCAAATCAAAGACCTTTTAGCATGCGACAAAATCAAGAATGCAAACGACAAACTTGAATGTTTCAATGCGGTTATCGCCATATTAAAACAACAGGAAGCCCGAAAAGACCAAGACGGTGGAAGCGCTGACAGCGACCGAATGCGCCGCCGTGCTGCAGGCACTAGCTCACCGCGAGGATCGGATTTCGGGTTAAGCGACGAGCAAATTCGGCAACGGGAAGATAAGCGGTCTCCCGAGCGAGCGAGAACACCAAAAGAACAAACCTTCACATTTACGCACAAATGGCGCGATGCGGCCGGGAAATACTATTTTCTGATGACCAATGGCCAGATTTGGAAAGAAGTCGGCGGATCTCATCTCAAGGTTCCAAAACGCGCTAAAACAATACGGATAAAAAAGAATATGATGGGTGGTTTTGCCGCCTTTATCCAAGGCATGAATGGCCGAAAGGGCAAAGTGAAACGCGTAAGATAACAGCTACTTTTTGGGCACGGGGCCAAATAAACAACCACAAAATTGACGCGTCGCTAAAGCGGGTTTTCTGCCCAGCCATGTAGTGATGGTAGTCATCATCACCGTTCCCCAAATACCCATTTCAACGCAAAATATCGCTATTGCCGACTTTCGAAAAGCGGCAATTTATCCCGGATTCACAATAATTTCTGGCTTTTAAACCTTCGTTATTGTGGCTGAATCGCAACAGTACGCTCAGAGTCTTAAACTTTTGTGACGGTTTTGTCCCTTCTCGACTTTACTTATCGGTCAACTTTTCATTTTCTACGGTGGGCTTATTGGGCGGTTTCGCGGGTTTTTTGCGGTCAACAGTTCATCTGAGACATTCTTTGACAAACATTGGGTAGTTTCCCGAAACATCCTTGGGAGGATTTAATATGGCTCACTCTGATGAGTTTAAGCGCAAGTTGAGGCTAGGCACAGCTTGTACTTTATTGAGCGCTATGGGCGTCGCCGGCATTAGCCCGGTCTATGCACAAGATGCAGATGCCGATGACGAAAACTTTGAAGTAGAAGAAGTTGTCGTAACCGGTTCGCGGATTAAGCGGACAGGCTTTGACACTACTAACCCTGCTACAGTGGTTGATAGCGAGTTCCTCGAACTTCGTGGTTTCAACAACGTTGCGCAAGCACTGAACGAATTGCCGTCATTTGGTATTCCTGGTGCTTCTAACAACGGTGGCCAAAACAGCCAGAACGTTGGACAGAACTTCGTAAACGCATTCGGCCTCGGCTCACAGCGTACACTGACTCTGATCAACGGTCGTCGTACTGTGTCACAAAGCTCGGTATCTGTTACCGGCGTTGGTACAGCTGGTGCTGGCCTTCAGGTTGACCTGAACGTTATCCCTACATCGCTGATCGACCGCGTTGAAACCATCTACACTGGTGGTGCTCCAATTTACGGTTCTGACGCTATCGCGGGTACAGTTAACGTAATCCTGAAAGACGATTTCGAAGGTTTCGAAGTTGACGCTGAGTATGGCATTTCTGGTGAAGGCGACGCTGAAAACTACCGTTTCCGTTCACTGGTTGGCGGTAACTTTGCTGATGGTCGTGGTAACGTTGTTGTTTCCATGGAATACGCAAATCAAGATGGCCTACTGACTGCAGAACGCCCATTCTTTGGTAACGGCTCTGGTTTCCGCGGCCCACTTCCGGGTTCAACAGCAACTACTGACCGCGTATTCACTGAAGATGCCCTCGGCGTTTTCCAGGTTCTTGAGCCTGGTACTCCATTGGCTGCTGGTTCAACGTTCCACCGCGCAGGCACAACTAACGCTGGCCTATTGTTCAGCGGCGGTCGTGACGCAGACGGTAACGGCATCGGTACGCCTTTGACCTTTGGTTTGAATGGTGGTCTTGTTGATATCGCGGTTGCAAACATTGGCACACCAACAGACAGTATCTTCTTTACTACTGGTGCTAACCCAATCAACAACCCATATGTTCTTGCAACAAACGAGGCTAACTCGCTTGTATCACCGCTAGAGCGTTACACCTTCACCCAGCTGTCACACTTTGACCTGACAGACAACATTCGTTGGTTCTCTGAAGCAGCATACTCTCGTACAGAGTCTGTTGACGAGTTGAGCCAGCCGTCTTGGTCAACAACTTTCTTCGGCCCTGGTGTACAAGGTTTGCTGCAACTTAATATTGCCGACAACCCATACATCACTGACGATATTCGGGACATTCTGGTTCTCAACGATACATACGACCCTACCCTTGACGCCGACGGTGACGGCGTCATTGACGATCAGTTCCTGAACATTACGCGTTCTAACACTGATATTCTGCAAGGCCCGGGCACTGAGAACCGTCGTTCACAGGATAGCTTCCGTTTCGTAACCGGTCTTGAAGGTGACTTTGAAGCACTAGGTCGCACATGGAACTGGGACTTCACATACAGCTACGGTGAATCAAACGCTCAAACCAGCAGCTCAACGCTTAACGGACAGCGTTATGCTCTGGCTCTTGATGCGATTGCTGATCCGGTAACTGGTCGTCCTGTTTGTCGTGCTTCTGTTGAAGGCATCCCTGACGGTGGTCAGACCGGTGGCGTTCGCAACCCTGCTGCATCAACTAACGTTGACGAGTGTTTGCCGATTAACATCATCGGTTATGATCAGTTTGGCCAAGACGTTCGGGATTACCTTATCCAGAACACCTTTGCATCTCTTGAGCTGCAACAGAGCGTGATCGAAGCTAGTATCGCTGGTGAAATAGTAGACCTACCTGCTGGCCCATTCGCGATTGCGATGGGTGTAACTCACCGTCGTGAGCGTGGTCGTTTCGATAACGATCAGGCGAACCAGATCGGTATCGACCCGAATGCTCCTGTTGGTAACGTTGCCGGTGGCTTCGACACTGACGAAGTATATGTCGAGGGTCTGATTCCTGTCGTGCGTAACGGTGAAGGTCTTGGTGACACAATCGGTAGCTTCATTGAGAGCTTTGAAATCGACGGCGCTGTTCGTCTGGTGGATAACTCTGCTGCTGGTTCTGATTACACCTGGACACTTGGTGGTCGCATGAACCTGAACCTTCCCGGTCTTGGTGACGCTATCACTCTGCGTGGTGCCTACACTGAATCGATCCGGTCTCCTTCAATTGTTGAACTGTTTGCACCACAAGTACAAACATTCAACTTCGCGCAAGATCCTTGCGAAAATCGCTTCATTGATGGTGGTCCGAATCCGGCAGTACGTCGTGCTAACTGTGAGGCTCAGTTCGCTGAGTTCGCACCGACTATTGGTAACAACGATGATGGTTCGACGATTACACTTGCTAACTTCACGTCGATCATTACCAACGCTTCACAGCCTGGTCTAACTGGTGGTAACCCAGACCTGACCAACGAACTGGCGACATCTTACACTCTTGGTATGGTGTTCGAGCCTGAGTTTGTTCCTGGTCTGACTATTGCTGCGGATTATACCAACATCGAAATTTCTGATGTGATCCAAAGCTTGACTGCAACACAGGTGGCGAATGCTTGTTACGACAGTAACAACTTCCCGAATGAGCCTGCTTGTAGCTCATTCACTCGTGAAGCAGGTACGTTCCAGTTCACAAGGCCTGTTACTGGTCAAACCAACGCAGCACTTCGCACAATGGAAGCAATCATCGTAGATGCGAGCTATACATTCGACCTTGCTGATGTTGCGAGTGCTCTGGACGGTACAATGAACATAACAGGTAACTACTTCCTGTTGCTCAGCTCAGACCTGAAAGTTGGTTCTGGCGACTTGGACGTGCTCGACCGTGAGATTGGTCAAAACCGTCACCGTTGGCAGGTTAACGCTACTTACCAGCTTGATCGCTTCTCTGCTTTGATGCAGTGGCGTCATGTTAGTGGTGGTCGTTACAGCAACGAAGACCCAGACAACTTCCGTGATATTGAGCGGTTCAAAGACTATAACCAGTACAATGCGACACTTCGTTATCAGATTAACGACACACTCGCTGCACGAGTTGTAGTAAACAACATCTTCGACAACCTCGGTAACCGGACTCGCCAAGCGTCAACCGGTAACGCCCTGAACGTTGATGATACTGTTGGCCGTCGCTTTATCTTCGGTATCAGCGCTAGCTTCTAAGCTTAGCCAAAAACCTTTCGATAAGACGGGGCCTTCGGGCCCCGTTTTTTTTGAGCATCTCGCTCTCAGGTCAAAGCCTTTCACAAGCCAAGTTTGCCCAAGCCAAGATTTTCGTGGGCTGTGTTTGAATTCATCCATTTAATGCAGCGCCCATGGTGCCAATACGCCAAACATCGCCATTCGCTCTATACAGGCGCTTGCCCCCAACCGCCTGACCCAATGATGCAATGCGCGCGGTAAAATTACAGTCTATCGCCCTGCAGGCCGCGCCTGCAGGCCCGAATTACCCCGCAAAACCCTGATAAAATGCCTACCAAATGGCTGAAATTGCTAACCCTTACGCAGGCTCATATGTGGTTGATAGGTCACAGTAGCGCCACTTTTCGACCAAAAATCGCGCAAGATTGGCGAAGTTTTGAAGTATGAACGCGAAATATCTGCTTAGCTGCATAGCAATAAAGGTAGTTTTCTGTTGGTTTTAGACTGTTCGTCCGGATCTGCCTTTATAGGGAAATAAACATAAAGGATTACAACGTGGTTCAGGAACTTAAAAAATTCCGTCGTGCTGCCCTGTTGGGTAGTGCGGCAACACTCGCTGCTAGCTTCGCTCTTGGCGCCGGTGCATATGCACAGGACGCTGCAGACGAAGAAAGCATCGAAGAAGTGGTCGTAACCGGTTCGCGGATTATTCGCCGTGACATCGATGCGCCAAGCCCAGTAACTGTTATTGGTGCTGTGGATATTCGCGATTCAGGGGAAACAGACGTTTCTAAACTGCTTCGTGAAATTCCATCGCTCAATGGCTCGCTTACAGCAACAGGTTCAGTTGTCAACGCTGCCATTTCAAGTGATTTGGGCGATGATGCAGGTGTAGGTCGTTTGAACCTTCGCAACTTGGGGCTCAACCGTACACTGGTTCTGGTAAACGGCCGCCGTCACGTATCTGCCATTCAAGGTAGTTCAACGGTAGACGTATCAACTATTCCAATCGCGCTGATTGAGCGCGTTGAAACAACAACTGGTGGTGGTTCATCAATTTATGGTGCCGACGCCGTATCTGGTGTTGTTAACTTCGTTCTTAAGGATGACTTTGAAGGCCTTAGCTATCGCGGACAGTATTCTGTTTCTGACGAAGGTGACGCCGACAACATCTTTGCTGCAATCACCGGCGGTGTTAATTTTGATGACAACCGTGGTAACGCAGTTCTGAGCGTTGAATACACCCGCCAGTCTCGCATAAACCGTTTTGACCGCGATGATGCGTTCGGCGAAGGTTTCTTTAACCTGATCGCTAACTCATCAGAACTGTCGGCTGGACTGGGCCGCGACCCGAACGCGGACAATGTTTTTGTTCCTGACTTCCGGATCAACTTCTCCAGTTCTGCTGGTATTATCGCTCTGTACGATAGTGCTGTTGGTGGCTCCGTGTTTGACGGTATCGTTGGCGGCCCAGCTACAGGCGGCACCGTTGCTGGCGAGGGCTCCATTCCTGGCGTCCCTGGCGTACAGGTATTCGACAACGGCACACTCGGCGCCTTCGATTTCGGTATAATTTCAAGCCCGTTTGAAAGTTCTGGCGGTCAAGGTATTCAGGCGTCTAATCCGAACGCGGCAATTGTACCGTTCTTGGATAAAATCAATGTCAACGGCATGTTCCGCTACGAACTGACCGATGGCATCGAGATGTATTCTGAAATCAAATACGTACAGGCTCGCGCTGTTGACGGCGACGGTATTCCGTTTAACGACGATATTCCAATCGCTTTGGACAACGCTTTCATTCCTGCTGCTTTGCGCGCCCAGATTGATGCGGCGATTGCTAGTGGCATCACGCCAGAAATCACTATGAGCCGCGACATTCTAGACAGCGCAGCAATTGGTGGTACCGATACTGACCGCAACACGCTTCGTTTGGTTGGTGGTTTGCGCGGTGAGTTTGAAAATGGCTGGCGCTGGGACGTGTCTTATAACTATGGCCGTACCGAGATTGACACCGTCAATATCAACAGCCGTGTTGAGGACCGTTTCTTTGCAGGTGTAGACGCCGTTGTAGACCCTGCAACAGGCAATATTGTCTGTCGGTCGGACCTTGATGCGTCTGCGCTTCCTCCGGGATCACCGTTCCCGTCAAACCGTCCGGGCTTCCTGACGTTTGATCCGGGCGACGGCCAGTGTATTCCGATCAACCTGTTCGGTACAGATTCGATCACAGCTGACTCAGCAGCGTTCGCCTTTATCGACACACTGGAATCAAGCACAATCGAACAGCGCCAATTCCTGGCAACCCTGGCTGGTGACAGCTCTGGTGCTTTCGAGCTCCCTGCTGGTCCGGTTGACTTCGCTGTTGGTTTTGAATACCGCGACGAGAAAAGTGGCTTTATTCCTCCTGAGCTGGAGCGTGCTGGCCTGCTGTATAATACAATCGGCGAAGCCCGCGACATTGTGAACGGCGAATATGACGTAAAAGAAGTATTCGGCGAAGTTAGCATTCCAATCTTTGAGGATGTTGCATTTGCAGAGTCTCTCCGTATTGATGCATCGTTCCGCTACACTGATCACAGTACAGCTGGCAGCATCGAAACATACGGTGCGGCAATGAACTGGCAGATTGACCCGAATATTCGTATTCGTGGTGCTTACAACCGCGCTGTTCGTGCACCGAACATTTTCGAACTGTTCTCGCCTGCACAGCCTGCCTTTATCGGCGTAACACAGGATCCGTGTAACCCACAAAACATCACTGCAGGTACCTCAAACCGTGCCTCAAACTGTGCACAGTTCGTAGATCCTGGTTTTGATGCGGCTGACTTCTTGTCTGCTCGTGTTGCTGGCTCAACTGGTGGTAACCCAGCTCTTGCTCCGGAAAAAGCTGACACTTACACTCTTGGTGTCGTGTTAACTCCTGAGTTTGCACCTGGCCTAACGATCACAGCTGACTACTACAACATCGAGATCGAAGACGCGATTGACGCTTTGACTGGCCGCGAAGTTGCTGAGCTGTGCGTTGACTTACCATCAATCAACAACCCGTTCTGTGATTCGGTAACACGTGACCCGAGCAATGGTAACGCAATCTCTGACTTCTCGTCAGGGAATGTTAACCTCGGTGGTTTCTCTACTGAAGGGATCGACGTCGCGGTTAACTATGGCATGGACCTGAGCGAAGTGTTGGACGGCGAATACGGAACACTGGACCAGACACTCACGGCTACTCATGTGTTCAACAACATTGAGTTCCCTGATCCACTAGACCCTGCATTCGCGCTTGACGACAATGGTCAGACCAACCTGCCGGAATGGATCGTGAACTATCAAGCACGTTGGATATACGGCGACTTCAGCCTGACTTGGCAGTCTCGTTATCAGAGCAGCCAGCTAAACATTGGCATCAACAACGAAGATGTTGCTGGTAACCCGCTGTTTGCTGATCCGCTAAACACTGGTGACGCATTCGTGCATGATGTTTCGGCCTCATACCGGGTGAACGACTATGCCAACCTTACGTTCGGTGTAAACAACCTGACTGACCGCTCGCCGTGCATCGTCTCGCTGGCCCTTCCGGTTGATCCAATCGGTCGCACATTCTTCATCCAGATTGGCGGCAACTTCTAAGCCCTCAATTCTGAGAAAACAAAAAAAGCCGCGGTTCGCCGCGGCTTTTCTTTTGCCTGTTGTATGAAGGCCGGAATTAAAGTGCGTGGCTAGTGAACTGCAGCCTGCTCTATCGTCAGACCATCATCTCCAGCACCAAAGACAATATTGTCCCCCGGTTTAACATCACCAGCGAGTATTTTCTCGGCCAATACATCCTGAACCGCTTTCTGTATGGTCCGTTTAAGCGGCCGCGCACCATAGACCGGATCGTAGCCTGCAGTCGCCAACCAATCCCGCGCCTCTGGCGTCAAATCGATATTGATCTTCCTGTCCGCTAGCAGCGCGCGTAGGCGTTCAAGCTGGATATCAACAATATCTCCCATATGGGTACGTGCCAGTCGGTGGAACAGGATAACTTCGTCCAACCGGTTGATAAACTCGGGCCTAAAGGCAGCCTTCACCGCCTCCATAACCGGGCCTCGAACAGTCTCAACGTCACTGCCGTCCGGCAGTTCTGCGATCAGATGTGATCCCAGGTTGGATGTCAGAATTATCAGTGTGTTAGTGAAATCGACCGTGCGGCCCTGCCCATCGGTCAGTCGGCCATCATCCAGCACCTGCAACAACACGTTGAACACATCCGGATGGGCTTTTTCCACCTCGTCGAACAAAATCACCTGATAGGGCCGACGGCGTACCGCTTCAGTAAGAACACCGCCTTCTTCATAGCCCACATAACCGGGGGGAGCACCAATCAACCGGGCAACCGCATGTTTTTCCATAAATTCTGACATGTCGATGCGAACCATTGCCGTATCATCATTGAATAGAAACGATGCAAGCGCTTTAGTCAGCTCGGTTTTACCGACACCAGTTGGCCCTAGGAACAAGAAGCTGCCCAAGGGCTGGTTGGGATCTTGAAGACCGGCACGAGCCCGGCGCACAGAGTTAGAAACCGCCTCGAGCGCCTCGCGCTGGCCAATCACCCGCTTACCCAGTGCATCTTCCATGCGCAAAAGCTTGTCGCGTTCGCCTTCCAGCATCCGGTCCACGGGCACACCTGTCCAGCGAGCCACAACCGACGCAATATCCTGGTCGGTCACCTCTTCCCTCAACAACGTGTCACCACCGTCAGACGGCGTGGCAGACAATCGCTGCTCGAGGTCAGGGATAACGCCGTGCTGCAGTTCGCCGGCGCGGGCAAAATCGCCTGCGCGTTCGGCCTGCTCAAGTTCCATGCGTGCGCGATCCAGCTGTTCGATTGACGTTTTTTCTCCGGCAATGCGTTCGCGCTCGCTTTGCCAACGTGCTGTCAATTCCGCAGAGTTTTGCTCCAGATCAGCCAGCTCTTTCTCAATATCCTTCAACCGTGCCTTGGACCCTTCATCTTTTTCCTTATTCAAGGCTTCCCGTTCAATTTTCAACTGAATAATCCGACGATCCAATTCATCGATTTTTTCAGGTTTCGACTCGGTTTCCATGCGCAGGCGGCTTGCCGCTTCATCCATCAGGTCAATGGCTTTATCAGGCAGAAACCTGTCAGTGATATAGCGTTGTGAAAGTGTTGCGGCCGAAACCAGTGCACCGTCGGTAATCCGTACGCCGTGGTGGACTTCATATTTTTCCTTCAGGCCTCGCAAAATCGAGATGGTGTCCTCAACTGTAGGCTCCAGCACCATAACCGGCTGAAACCGTCGCTCAAGCGCAGAGTCTTTTTCCACATATTTGCGGTACTCATTCAATGTTGTTGCGCCGATACAGTGCAGTTCACCGCGCGCCAATGCAGGCTTGAGCAGGTTGGATGCATCCATTGCCCCGTCAGTTTTGCCAGCACCAACCAGCGTATGCATCTCATCGATGAACAAAATAACATCACCCTCACCGTGGGCGACTTCTTGCAGCACACCTTTCAGACGCTCTTCAAACTCACCGCGGTATTTTGCCCCGGCAATCAATGCACCCATATCAAGCGCCATTATGCGCCGGTTCCTGAGACTGTCAGGCACATCTCCGTTGGCGATTCTGAGCGCCAAACCTTCCGCGATGGCTGTTTTTCCTACCCCCGGCTCGCCGATCAGCACAGGGTTGTTTTTGGTCCGCCTGGGCAAAACCTGAACGGTGCGCCTGATTTCCTCGTCACGCCCAATCACCGGGTCGAGTTTACCCTCTCGAGCCCGTTCTGTGAGGTCCTGGGCAAAACGATTGAGCGCATCGTAGGCATCTTCAGACGACGCCGTGTTGGCAGAGCGTCCTTTGCGAATTTCATTGATCGCTTTGTTTATGCCATCTGGAGTCGCACCGGATTTCTTCAAAATTTCACCGGCTTTGGTCTTTGGCGTCAGCAAATAGGCCAGCAAAAGCCGTTCGGCGGTTACAAATTTGTCGCCGGCCTTATCTGATATCTCCTCAGCCTTGGCAAATACTTGTGCGGTTGTCGGATCAAGGTGCAGCTGTCCAGCCCCCGACCCTTCAATTTTTGGCATTTTAGCGAGCTCGGTTTCAACCGACAACAAAGCTTCATCCGGCCGCGCACCAGAAGCGCGCAACAGATTGGCCGCCAAACCTTCTTTGTCGTCCAGCTGAACCTTTAACAGGTGCTCGGGCGTAAATCTCTGGTGGTTCTCGCGAATTGCAAGCCCTTGAGCAGACTGAATAAAACCGCGACTGCGGTCTGTGAATCGTTCCATATTCATGTGTCATCAACCCCATGATTGTGGTTTGTCCCGCTTGCGGCGACGAACCTTGTTACACTACAGGAAGCGCCCTAAATGGGCACGCTTCACATACTGAATGTGGGGATGATTGCGCGTATCGCAAGTATTTTGCACACGAATTTTCTGGCCCATCATTACAACAACAACATTCAGGCCATAGTTTGCTGACAAATGGTTACCAAAAAGAAAAAGCACCCAAGTGGGTGCTTTTCAAACCATGCCAACGTTTTGTACCTTCAGCTCAAATCACTGGTCGCCGGATCGAGCGGCGCTACCGCAGCTGTTTCTTCCACCTTAATACTCGCTTTCCGTGGTGCTCTGCGCCGGGCAGGTTTTGACGGTACATCACTCAAATCGGCCACAGCACTATCAATTTTTTCAGAGTTTGTTTCTTTTTCTACTGACGAGTTTTGCCTGGGCGGCTCGTCATTTTGTGCCTTTTTAGCGCCCTGATCACCTGGTACCACCGGCTTTGCGTTGGTCACTTGACTAGTGTCGCCACCAGTTTCAGTCTTCGAATCGCCGGTTTTGTCGGCAGCGCCATTGACTTGGCTGGCATCTGCATGCTGTTCACCGTTAGAAGGTTTTTGTTGGTCATCGCGGTGCCGTCCGCGTCGACCCCTTCGCTGTTGATGGTCGCTCTGCTGATCAACCGGACCCGAATTGTTGTCGCCCTGTGCTCGTTTTCGATGGTTATTCTGCTGCTGGTTGTCGCGGTCACCTTGATTGGAATTATTATTCCGATTCTCATTCACAACCCGGTAATAATGTTCAGCGAACTGGAAAAAATATTCCGCCTGCATCCTGTCACCAGCTTGAAGGCATTCCCGCGCCTGGTTCTTGTATTTCTCAACCAGTTGTTTGGGGTTACCGCGAATCTGTTGTTCGTTCCGGTGGTTTCCCGAACCTCTGTTTGATTTCCCGCCCTGGCGGGATGACGATCTGCCGCGCTGTTGACGCGCGTTCGGAGCCTGTTTCATGCTTTGTCTTTACCAACGATGAAAAGAAATCATAATTCGGGCAGATATTGCTGCCAACGTTCCGAGATCGCTACACGATATTTTTCGGAAATCTATTCGAAACCGTCTCAACCGAGCCACTTGTTTCTGAAAGATAAGCCTACCCTAGCGGTAAAATTTTTGCTTTCCAAGCCCGAATTCAGCTTTCTTGCGGTTTTTTGCCTACAATAGCCCTATCTATACCAGAAAGGTCCCTATAAACCTCGATTTCGCGGTAACCTAAAGCCTCCATGAGCGCACATACGGGAGCAGACTGGTCAACACCGACTTCAAATGCCAGACAACCGTTTTTTGCCAGATACCCCAAAGCCTGCAGGGATATAGCATGGTAGCAATCCAGACCGTCGGCACCGCCATCCAGAGCGGATGTCGGTTCGAAATCCCGAACGTCGTCCATCAATTGGGCAATGTCACCGGCTGGTATGTATGGTGGGTTGGAAACAATCAGGTTGAACCTGACGCCCTTCTTTATATTGCTGAACCAGTTGCTCTCAACGAAATCCGTGCGTGCAACCAAGCTATGACGGCTTGCATTACGCAGCGCTACGTCGAGCGCCGCTGCAGAAATATCCGCCCCAACACCGCTGGCACCGACATGCTCTGACAATATACTGAGCAATATACAGCCTGAGCCACAACCAAGGTCCATCACTGTTGGCCGAGCCAAATTAGCAATTGATTTCAGGCCAACCTCTACAAGCAATTCGGTATCAGGCCGCGGTATCAACGTGTGTTCGTTAACATAAAAGTCCAGTGACCAGAAACCCTGTTCACCAATGATGTAAGCAACCGGTTCGCCAGTTAACCGGCGATCAACCATTGTTTGAAATCTAATCTTCTGGTCATTGGAAACTGCAGCGGTAAACAGCGGGATCGCGGCAGGTTCAATAGACAGAATATGCGCAAGCAGCAAATCCGCGTCACGGTGGGCCAGCGGATTTCCCGATGCGGCCAATGTTGCCGCTGCTGTTCGCGCAAGCGCTATCGCAGTTTGGCACGGGCCGCTGTCTTCCTGGTTGATCAAAAACCAGCTTCCATGGCTGATAGTTTAATCGCCTGGTCTTCCGCAATAAGATTGTCGATAACCTCAACCAGGCCTTCACCAGCCAAAATTTGGTCCAGCTTGTGAAGGGTCAAACCAATGCGGTGATCGGTCACCCTTCCCTGCGGAAAATTGTAGGTGCGAATACGCTCGGACCGGTCACCGGAACCGACTTGCTCTTTCCGGTCAGACGACCGTTCCGATTGTAATTTTTCCCGCTCCAAGTCATAGAGCCGCGCACGCAAGATTTTCATCGCTTTATCACGGTTTTTATGCTGCGATTTTTCACTTTGGACCACTATAATCCCAGTGGGAAGGTGGGTGATGCGAACCGCTGAGTCTGTCGTATTAACATGTTGCCCGCCTGAGCCTGATGCCCTCATAGTATCAATACGAATATCTTCCTGCCTAATATCAATATCTACGTCTTCCGCCTCGGGCAGAACCGCAACCGTTGCCGCGCTTGTATGGATGCGCCCACCCGATTCGGTTGTTGGCACCCTTTGCACGCGGTGCACACCAGATTCAAATTTCAACTTGGCAAACACGCCTTTGCCGGTAACGTTTGCCACGACCTCCTTAAATCCGCCCACGTCCGCCGACGAGCCGGAGATCAATTCCACTTTCCAACCCTGGCTTTCAGCAAACTTCTCATACATGCGAAACAGATCGCCAGCAAAAAGCGCGGCTTCATCGCCGCCCGTACCCGCTCTAATCTCAAGGATTGCCGACCGCTCATCAGCGGCGTCTTTGGGTAACAGTCTGATTGAGAGGTCTCGCTCCATTTTGGGCAGGCGCTCTTTCAACTCAAGAAATTCTTCTTGCGCTAATTCTTTCATCTCCGGGTCTTCGCTGGCCGCCACCATTTCCGCCAAGTCGCCAATTTCACTGCGCCCCGCTTTTAGAGCATTAGCTGCCTCGACTACCGGGCCAAGATCGGAATATTCTTTGCTTAAGCTAACAAATTCCTCGTTGGAGTGTTGGTCGGGCGTGCCTAAAGCGTGCGCCAAATAATCATAGCGCGCCACAAGCTGCTCAATACGCTCTTCGGTGATCACGCAGCATCCCCCAACAATCCAGATATAACCGCGCCTAGCTCAGCAAAGACGATAGTCTGTTGCTCGCCGTTATCCAGATCCTTCAGCGCAGCAGACCCGCCTTCGAGTTCATTATCCCCAATCACAACAGCAAAGCGGGCGTTCGCCTTGCTCGCCCTCGTCAGGCGCTTTTTCAGATTGCCACTACGGTCTGCCGTTACCCGATGACCGGCTGCACGAATATCTTCTGCTACGGAAAAGGCTTTCATCGTCGCGGCTTCACCCATAGGCATAATCACAACTGGCCGCGTAGGTACGGCACCCTTTTCGGACAACATGGCCAGCCGCTCAATCCCACCGGCCCAGCCAACACCTGGTGTTGACGGTCCGCCGAGTTGTTCAATCAACCCATCGTACCGTCCGCCAGCAAGCACCGTGCCCTGAGCACCCAGTTCTGTGGTCACAAACTCGAACGCTGTGTGACAATAATAATCCATACCGCGTACTAATCGTTCATCCAGTTCGTAGGGTACTCCGATAGCATCCAGACCTTTCTTAACCAGCTCGAAAAACTCGCGCGATGCATCATTCATGCTGGCTGACATCAAGGGCGCTCCATCAACAATTTTGGCGTCGCCTTCATCCTTACTGTCCAGAATGCGTAGCGGATTGCTGTCCAGTCGCCTCAAACTGTCTTCAGATAGAGACCCTTTATGCTGTTCGAAATAGATGACCAAGTCATCGCGGTAGGCGGCCCGGCTTTCTCGATCACCGAGCGAATTCAAGTGTAGTATCACTTTCTCGCCCAAGCCCAGTTCTTGCAATATTCGCCACGCCATGGCGATCAAATCAACGTCCGCTTCGGCGCCGGGCTGGCCCAACAACTCTGCATTTATCTGATGGAATTGACGGTAACGACCCTTCTGTGGCCGTTCTCTTCGAAACGCTGGTCCGGAACTCATGAACCGGCACGGCAGATTTTGCTGCATACCGTTCGAAATAAAGGAACGACAAATGCCTGCAGTAAATTCAGGCCTTAACGTTAGTTCTTCAGAATCTTTCGCGTTACCCGCATGGCTGTCAAAGGTGTACATTTCTTTAGAGACAATGTCTGAAGACTCGCCCAGCGGGCGCTTATAAACCTCGGTAAATTCAAAAATTGGCGTGGACAGTTCCTCAAAACCATAGCTGGTAGCGACACGCTTAAACGTATCCACCACAGCGGCCATATTGCGGGACTCTTCGCCGTATATATCGCGCGTGCCCCGCGCTGGTTGCAGTTTGGACACGAATTTTTCCCTTACTGTAAACTAACGGCTAGCGACGGCAGCAGTTGGTTCGCTTACGGCTACAGATGCTTCCATGGCCGCGGCTTTTTCTTCCACAAGCGAAACAATGTGATCGACCAGACTATCGTCATTTATTTTATGATCCGTCATACCTGACAAATAGACCATATGGTTTCCGTTGCCGCCGCCGGTTAGTCCAATGTCCGTTTCACGCGCCTCACCGGGCCCGTTAACCACGCAGCCTATAATCGACAAGCTCAGGGGTGTACGAATATGAGCCAACCGCTCTTCCAGAACTTCGACGGTCTTGATCACCTGGAATGCTTGCCGCGCGCATGATGGGCACGACACAATGCGGACACCGTGATGGCGAAGACCAAGCGATTTAAGTATCTCAAAACCCGCTTTCACTTCCTCAACCGGATCCGCCGACAGCGACACACGCACCGTGTCACCAATACCCGCCCACAAGAGGGACCCAATACCTATGGATGATTTCACGGTGCCACCCCGCAGCGCACCCGCCTCAGTAATACCCAGATGCAGTGGATAATCACACGCGTCAGCTAGGCCCTGATAGGCCGCAACAGCGAGAAAAACATCAGATGCCTTCACGCTTATTTTGAAGTCAAAAAAATCATTGTCTTCCAGAATTTTGGCATGCTCAAGCGCACTTTCAACCAGTGCGTCCGGGCAAGGTTCAGCGTATTTGTCGAGCAAATGCTTTTCAAGCGAGCCCGCATTAACGCCGATGCGCATGGAACAGCCATTTGCCTTTGCTGCACGTACAACTTCGCTCACACGTTCTGCCGAACCAATGTTACCCGGGTTGATACGCAGACAAGCTGCCCCCGCATCCGCCGCTTCCAGCGCCCGTTTATAATTGAAATGAATGTCCGCAACGATTGGAACGCCGGCCTCGCGGCATATTTCTGGCATGGCTGCGGTCGACGCTTCATCCGGACAGGAAACCCGCACAATATCCGCGCCCGCTTCCGCCGCAGCATGAATTTGAGCGATAGTGGCGGCAGCATCAGAGGTCAGTGTATTGGTCATGGTTTGCACAGTAATCGGCGCGTCCCCGCCAACCGGAACGTTGCCCACCATGATTTGTCTCGATTTGCGCCTTATGACGTCGCGCCAGGGACGAATACTCATGTCTTCTCCAAACTTGCAACCGCCGGGAACCCTAGCAGCGCAATAGCATTATTTTGGAGTATACATGACAGTATTTTCGGGTGGAAGCAAAGAAAACGCACACTAAATGCAGCAAGAAATCGTCAATACTCACAACGATTGTTCAGATCAGTCACTATCACCGTATTGTACGCCTGAAAGAGCGGTGTCAGAAAAGGATTCAACTTCAAAAATTGAGGCATCAAGCGCCATCGCCTTTATTACACTGCCGCGCTCGCCCAGTGGCCCCAACGTAGCATCGCTTTGCTTGAGGACAATGCCGCCAGCGTTGCTGGTGGTCAGGAATACCTCGCCGACTAGCTGAGGCCGGTAACTCTGACCTGCGCGCAAAATGCCCGACCAAAGTTCAGTGCCGTCTCGGTAAGCCAACTGCACCCAACTATCCTCAACAGCCTGAAAAGTGATAGCACTGGATACCTCACCGCTGGGTATATGGTTCGCCGCGTGAGCAGCTGGCAGGAATATTGATGTGGCGGTATAGGTGGCCGATGATGGTTTTGGATCGACCGGTGCCAACACACCTGTGCCTTCGGCCTCAACTAAAACAGAATCGTTTGTCTGCTGATCAAGCGTTGTGCCAGTTTGCTGAACCGAAACCAGGTCCGCAAACTCAGCCAGCGTTCTTTCTTCTACAACAGGGTCGATTGCGGCGACGCTGGTAATTGAAGAATTCGCGCCAACCAAAAACCAGGACATGCCGGCCCCGACAAGACCAACAACCGGCGAAACCCAAGCAGGCCATCGTCGTTTTTTTGGCGCCAACATTTGAGTATTTTCATGACTGATCGACTGCACCGCAGCACGCGACTCATGGCCAGAATAGTCTACATTCACTGCTTCGCTTACAGCTGCTCGCTGGTGGTCAAAGTATTCCGCAAATTCAGACTTGAACTGCTTTGCCAATTTGTCTTGGTCAAGTTTCACCATTTTTGCGTAGGACTTTACAAACCCATTGGCGAAAGTTTTCCCAGGCAAATCGTTGAAACGGCCGTCTTCGATTGCATTCAGGTAACAGGTGCGCACACAAATTTCTTTAGCGACAGCGTCAACAGACAGTTTTTGCCTTTCGCGAGCATCACGCAATTGTTCAGCGACATTAAAAATGTTTTCGGCTTCTTGAGCCATAGTCCCGTCCCTCGAGAGTATTTTGGCAACCCGTTCATTAACTGAACTTTCGGCCATCATCTCGTCCTTAAAATTGTTTCTTGCCCATCTGCTTACAGTGATTTTTTTTGTCAATTCACTGCCTGACACAGACGACCACCCAACCCTATTAGGCACTCATCAAGAAACACTTAACGGATAGTGTCAATTTGAACTAATTTTACAAGCGAAAAATAGCTGAACTGCCGAAAATCATTCAATAATTCAGGATTCAGACCTTTATATTGTGGTCGCGGGCAAACAGAAACAGACTATCGCGCACTGAGTGTTCAGGCGACTGTATGTGTTCAACTAGAAAAGCCCTGAGTTGATTCATATCAACAGATCGAAGCAATCTCTTAACGGTTCCAATCGACGACGGTGATACCGATATTTTTTTCAGTCCTAACGCAACCAGAGCCATAGCCTCTATTGCGCGGCCTCCCATTTCTCCGCAAACTGTTACCGGAACATCGGCAGTATGGCACGCCGAAATAATCATTCGCAGGAAAGACAAAACCGACGGCGCGAGCATGTCATAACGATCAGCAAGCTTTGGGTTTGATCGATCACAGGCGAAAAAAAACTGCAGTAAATCGTTAGTGCCAATCGACAGGAAGTCCACTTCTTCCAGCAAACTGTCCAGCTGCCAACTCAAAGACGGCACCTCGAACATACAGCCCACTTTGATCTCTTTTGGCGGTATTTTGCCAAATTTTTCCAGCCGCAATATTTCTTTTCGCAAAATCGCTTTGCATTTTTTTAACTCGGCAACTTCGGCGATCATCGGGAACATGACCGATAGATTACGACCGGCAGCAGCATATAGTAATGCACGCAACTGGTAGCGCAGCAATGCAGGTCGCTCAAGCGCCACGCGAATCGCTCGCCAGCCCATTGCAGGGTTTTCTTCCGGCTCACGCGGTAAGAAAGGAACTGGTTTGTCGCCGCCGATATCCAGAGTACGAAACACCACTGGTTTGTCACCCGCGGCGTCCAAAACTGCTGAATAGACTTTTGTTTGTTCGTCCACCCGGGGCAAGGCGGGCGATACCATAAACTGGAATTCAGTCCTGAAAAGGCCAATACCCTCAGCGCCAGTGGTCTCCAGGCTAGGCAAATCCGCCAACAAGCCTGCGTTCATCATAAGTTCAACCCGCTCACCGTCTAGGGTTTCAGCAGGCAGTTCTCGCTCAGCAGCATACTCTGCAAGCAACTGTTCCTGAACTTTAACCGCCTCACGGTAGCCCGCGATAACTTCGTCATTAGGCCGGACATACACATGGTTATGAGCGGTATCGACAACAATCTCGTCTCCAGTGTCCACATGGGTCAGCAGGTTCGAAATCTGTCCCATCACTGGAATGCCCATGGCGCGGGCAATAATTGTTACGTGGGCCGTAGAGGACCCTTCCTCCAACACCACCGCTTTCAGATATTTGCGGTCAAAATCCATCAGTTCGGCCGGGCCAACAGACCGGGCAACCAGCACACTGTCTTGGGTAAGTTTGGTCGGCGTGTCGACTGTTTCGCCTTGAATAATTCTGATCAATCGGCCGGCGAGGTCTTCAAAGTCCTGGATGCGTTCACGCAAATAAGGGTCACGTATCTTGGCCATACGCGCGCGGTTTTCCTGCTGCACCCGCTCGACCGCAGCTTCAGCAGTTAAACCGGAATCGATGGCTTCACGCATTTTATCCTGCCAGCCCCGATCGTATGCAAACAAACGGTATGTTTCCAACACCTCCCGGTGCTCGCCGCCCTGGGCAAAATCGGGGTGCTCCAGCATCTCTTCCAGTTGCGACCGCATCTGTGCCAACGACGTCTCAAGCCGTTTACGTTCTTCTTCAACGTCATCTGCAATGGTTTTGGTAATACGAATTTTCGGCTTGGTAAATACGGCAACGCCCGACGCAATGCCCGATGCAAGAGACAAACCATTGAGAGTAATCGAATGGCCCAGCTCAACGGAATCCTCGCTTAGCTCATCGATATTGATCAAATCGCCAGAGCTGACCAGTTCTGCCAACACCATAGAAATTGTTTGAAGGGCTTCAACTTCTTCCGGGCTGTAAAAGCGCGGCGTGACGTTCTGAACAACGAGAACGCCGCTTACTTTGCCGTTGCGAAGAATGGGAACCCCAAGAAAACTGTGATAAATGTCCTCGCCGGTTTCTGGCCGATAGGCAAACCTGGGATGCTTAGGGGCTTCGCTCAAATTCAAAGGAAGACCGCGCTCAGCCACCAGGCCAACCAAACCTTCGCCTACCTGTAACCGCGTACGGTGGACGGCTTCTTCTTTCAAACCTTCCGTAGAAAATAGTTCCAGCACACTACCCGCACGCGCCAGATAAACCGAGCAAACCTCGGCCACCATATTTTGGGCAATCACGCGCACCACACGGTCCAGGCGCTCTTGTGCGCTGCCGTCACCGCCCATAACGCTGTGTAAGCGTCTCAGCAGAAGTCGTGGCTGGCTAACGTGGTCGGGCAATGGTCGTCCTCTATTTGTTAACTGGCTCAGTTAGGTGGCCGCGCTTCGCCGGCAACATCTTTGATATCGGCTTCTATGGTTTGTTATGTGATGTCTTCGGCGAGATACGCAACTGCCTGGCCAACAAGTTCGTCAATAATGTCTTTGGTTGGCTCAACTCTTTTGACCATCCCGACACTTTGTCCTGCCATAACCGATCCGGTTTCCACGTCACCATCTATAACAGCACGACGAAGAGCACCGCCCCAGAATCGTTCAATTTGCATTTGGCCGTCTTCCTGGCCCAAATCGCCAGCATGGAAGCTGGCAACAATATCTTGCTGTGCTGCCATAAATTTCTCAGTGCCTTCGTTTTTAAGCGCTCGTACCGGAATCACCGGAAACTGAGGGTCAATTTGAACGCTAGCGACGGCATCACGCGCTTTGCCCGCAATAAATGCCTTCTTAAACTTCTCGTGGGCTATACATTCCTCAGCCACCACAAAGCGGGTGCCAAGCTGCGCGCCGGACGCGCCCATTTCCAAATAGGCCGCCAACACATCACCGCGGCCAATGCCACCAGCAACAAACACAGGTGCATTACGGATAACCGGCAGTATTTCCTGGGCCAAAACACTGGTGGAAACCGGACCAATATGACCGCCTGCTTCCATGCCTTCAATGATGATGGCATCCACGCCCGAGCGCACCAATTTCTTGGCCAACGTTACAGTCGGTGCAAAACACATTAATTTCGCGCCAAAATCTTTAATGGTTGCGATGGCCTTGCCGCTCGGCAAGCCACCTGCAAGCACCACATGCGAAACATTTTGCTCCCGGCAGACCCCAACCAGATTGTCAATATCCGGGTGCAACGTAATCAGATTAACGCCGAACGGCTTATCGGTCATTGCTCTTGTTGCTGCAATTTCATTAGCTAACATGGTTGTATCCATGCCGCCGCAAGCAATTACGCCGAAACCACCAGCATTGGAAATAGACGACACCAAATTGCGCTCCGACACCCATGTCATTGCACCGCCCAATATGGCGTGTTCGCTGCCAAGAAATTCGGCACCACGGCGCCACAGGTCGCTCAGGCGTTCAACGCCTAACCTATCCAATTTCTCAGGCATTTCCTGCTGATCAATATCAGCCATAAGTCACTCCAAAATGTTTCACGTGAAATCAGTAATCAGTCCTGACGGTCCAGACCGTACGCAGTATGAAGTGCTCGCACTGCCAATTCCGAATATTCCGCATCAATCACAACACTTACTTTAATTTCAGACGTTGATATTACCTGAATATTGATGCCCTTGTCTGCCAATGTGTCGAACATCTTACTCGCCACGCCTGCGTGGCTGCGCATGCCAAGACCAACGACGGAGACTTTTACCACATTTCCGTTGTAGACCAAGTCTTTGAATCCGAGCGACCCGCGATTGTCCTCCAGGACCTTAACCGTTTTCTGCAGGTCATCCTCAGGAACCGTGAAGGTTACGTCAGTTGCGGTGCCATCTTCCGAAGCACTTTGCACGATCATGTCTACGTTGACATTATGTTTGGCAAGCGGCGAAAAAACACCCGAAACTTTACCAGGCGAATCCTCCAGCCCTACGATGGTCACTTTCGCTTCGCCGCGCGAGTAAGCAATGCCGCTAACAACTTCCTGTTCCACGATTTCCTCCTCCCCAACTACAAGGGTTCCGGGCAAATCTTCAAATGAAGACAATACCTGTGTGCGTACGCCGTACTTCATCGCCAATGCGACAGACCGCGTTTGTAGCACTTTTGCACCGAGAGACGCCATTTCCAGCATTTCTTCAAAGGTGATTTTATCTAGTTTGCGTGCTTTCGGTACTATCCGGGGGTCGGTGGTGTAAACCCCGTCAACGTCAGTATATATGTCACACCTGTCAGCTGAAACTGACGCGGCGAGTGCCACCGCCGACGTGTCGCTGCCGCCACGACCCAGTGTGGTGATACGGTTATCACCGGCGATGCCCTGAAATCCGGCAACCACCGCCACGCGGCCTTCCTTGAAACATGCTTCCAGTGCATCAGGGGCTATCTCTTCAATGCGGGCCGCACCGTGAATGCCGTCAGTTCTTAACGGGATTTGCCAACCCATGAACGATCGGGCGGGTACGCCCAGGTCCTGCAGTGCAATTGCAAGCAAACCAGCAGTAATTTGTTCACCGGCAGCGACCACGGCGTCATATTCACGGGCATCATGAAAAGTAGCGGCGTCCTGGCAATAACCTATCAGCTGATTGGTCACACCTGACATGGCAGAAACCACTACAGCAACTTCGTTGCCGTCTTCAACAGACTTGGCCACGCGTTTCGCAACATTGCGGATACGGTCCATGTCGCCAACTGACGTGCCGCCAAATTTTTTAACAATACGTGCCATTTCATCCAGGTCCTGAATAAAGCGCCTTGATAACACCCAGATAACATCCCGGCATTACCCCGGCCAAATCGACGCAAGGCTTGACCCATTGGGGGGCAAAGTGCGTATAGATGGCCAGCGCGGACCTGTTTACTGGTTGCCGTGCTGGTGCGCAAGCGCCGAACGCGCAATAAAATTACTAATTTACGGTGGTGAGTGAAAAAATGACTGATCAAACCGGCCAAGCAAACGAAGGCCAAGCAGCCAAAGGCGAAACAGTTGATGCCGACGAAGTCGCTTTTTTTGCCCGTATTGCTGACACATGGTGGGACCCCAAGGGCCCCTTTAAGCCATTGCATCTGCTTAATCCGACCCGTTTGTTGTATATTCGCCAACAGGTAGAGCAGCATTTCAAGCTGGAACCGAACCTGAAAGAACCCTTCACGGGTTTGCGCCTGTTGGATATTGGTTGCGGCGGAGGCCTTATTTCGGAACCGATGGCGCGCCTGGGTGCAGATGTTGTTGCAGTGGATGCCTCTGACAAAAACATCAAAACAGCGAGTTTGCACGCGGCTCAAAGTAATCTTGATATTGATTTCAGGCATACCACCGCCGAAGCAATGGCAGAAGCGGGCGAAAAGTTTGATATCATTGTTAACATGGAAGTGGTCGAGCATGTCGCCGACGTCGCGTTATATCTTCAAGCTTGCCGTACCTTGTTAAAACCAGGCGGGATCATGCTTTTGTCGACCATCAACAGGACGCCTAAGGCCTATCTCTTTGCCATCATCGGCGCCGAGCATGTTCTACGTTGGCTGCCTGTGGGTGCGCACGACTGGAACAAATTCCTGAAGCCAGAAGAATTGGCAAACCACGTAAAGGCGTGCGGCATGGAGGCAAACGCACCAACGGGCTATGTTTTTGCTCCGCTAAGCCAAAAATGGGGCCTGTCAGACCGAGATGTTGCAGTGAATTACGCCATGGCAGCAACCATCAGCCAGTAAAGCATACATTGGAGCTGGTTATCGCAGCGCAAATGCCCGCACCGTCAGGTATCGGTCCGGCGCACACCCGGCAACGGCATCACGTCGACACCTTCTTCCAGCAATTCCTGGGCTTCATCGATCGATGTCTCGCCGTAAATGCCACGTTCTTCGCTTTCGCCATAGTGAATTTTACGTGCTTCTTCGGCAAAATTTTCGCCAACATTCTCGCACGATTTTTCAACATGAGCCTGAAATTTGGCAATAGCCTCAGTAGCCTTTTTTGCCAGCTCTCGGGTTTCAGAGGACACTGCCATCGCCGCTGTGGCTAAGGATTCCTCAGGTGGCCCGGCAGAGACAATTCTGTCCTGCGTATTCTGATTGCTTTTCACGCCGACATTAGGCGCCATAACCGCTTTGCCAATATCCAAAGAACCGCAATAGGGGCATTCAACCAACCCTGCCGCCAACTGCTCGCTGTATGCTTCAGATGACCTGAACCAGCTTTCAAACTGGTGGTTTTGCTCACATTTCAGATCAAAAACAATCATCTAACTTACCGGCTTCCGCATTAGGGCTTCGCAGAAACAGCACGGTCATGCTGCAGCGAAGGTATCTTTTGCCGCACTTTATCAACCATAGCAAGATCAAGATCAACAATCGTAAATCCAACTGCCTCACCCGCGTCTGCAATAACAGTTCCCCACGGGTCAACCACCAGGCTGTGGCCATATGTTTTGCGCCCTGTATCATGTAGGCCGGTCTGCGCAGCTGCCAGCACAAAACACCCGGTTTCAATTGCCCTGGCGCGCAACAAAACATGCCAATGCGATGCACCGGTTGGCTGAGTAAAGGCCGACGGCACCAATAACACCTTGGCACCAGCTTGCGCCAAATCACGGTACACGTAGGGAAAACGCAAGTCATAACAGACAGAAAGCCCTGCCGGCACGCCGTCGATATCAACAACACTCAAGGTATCGCCGGGCTGATACAACGCCGATTCGCGGTAACTTTCCCCGCCGCCTAGTTCCACATCGAACAAATGAGCCTTATCGTATCGCGCAGCAATATCGCCGTCGGGCGACAAAATAAACGATCGGTTTGCCAACTTGTCCGCAGCAACCTTTATAATCAGCGAGCCAATATGCAGCCAAATATCCAATTCCGCTGCAAGCGCCCGAAAGGCTTCCAGACCCTCATCGTCACCCTCAAAAGATGCTTTCTCAAGCACCTTTCCCCGGTTCATTTCCATTAAATGGGTAGTCTCAGGCGTCGATACAAAAGTTGCGCCCCTGGCCGCAGCTTCGCGGACGTAAGCGCAAACCACGGCAACATTCGACGTAACTTCGTCGCCAGATGTTAGCTGTACAAGCGCGACCCGCATACCAACCCTAGGTGGCTTCCAGCATTGGCGTAAGGCCGCCGCGTGCATCCAGCGCATGTAACTCATCACTGCCGCCAACATGGGTACCATTGATCCAGATTTGCGGAACCGATGTGGCGCCGCCAGCTTTCTGGCTCATTTCCCGTCGTGCAGCAGGGTTCATATCAACCGATATCTCGCGGTAGGATGCGCCTTTCTGTTTCAACAATGATTTTGCCCGATAACAAAAAGGGCAGAAACTTGAGCTGTAAATTACTATATCAGCCATAATATTTCCTTTTCATGGTCGCGGCGATAGATGCCGCCAACATGCTTTTACAAGTTCGCAATTCAGACCTTTACTTAAGATATCCACCCAAAAACTTAAAGCTTGCTCGTCTACACCTGTTCGTGAAGACAGCGTATTTTCATATATATCAGCCACTTATTGGCTGCCCCACTCGAGCAAATGCCGCGATATCAACCGATATTGCACCCGCTTTCTTCAAGGTTTTGGCGCACGCGCTTGCGGTCGCGCCGGTAGTCAGGACATCATCAACCAGCAATAGGCGTTTCCCTTTAAAAAAGTCAGCCTTTTTCTTTGTAACGGAAAAAGCAGAGTTGACATTCTTGAATCGTTTATCGCGGTTGAGCGTACCCTGGCTTGGTGTGGCTTTCGTCCGAACCAACCCTAAAGTTTGGCTGGAAAGACCAAGTTCACGGCCAAGCGCTGCGGCCAAAAGCTGAGATTGGTTAAAGCGCCGCGACAACAGGCGAAAGTGAGGTAAAGGAACCGGCACAAGCATATCATACCCCTTATTACTTGCTGACCGAACCGGTCCCGCCATCATCCGCGCCATGGCGGGGGCAGCCGCAAACAAACCGCCATGCTTGAGCGCCAAAACAAGGCTGCGGCCCTTGTCTGCATACAAAACCGGTGTAAAGGCGCGGTCAAAGTCTGGTGGCTTTGACAAGCACGCCCCACAGACCAAGTCGTCACTTTCATGGGCAAATGGCAACGAACACTGACTACATTTCGGATCTGCGATTGGGTCTAGTGCTGACCAGCACGCACCGCACAAATGGCCATGCTCCAATATTCTTGCCCGGCACACCGGACAACGGGGCGGCAACAATGCATCCAGAACTATACCCGGCACCTGTTTTACATATGACAATAGATTGACCATTGGTTCAGTGTATCAGCTGCAAGTGATACCGCAAACTGCCTGCGCGTCCGATACGGGTTGCACTCTCGTCTGGGAATGCGTAATTGAAACCATGAACCAAACATCTGCA
>JAAHTG010000679.1_pt1 | contig 28036 bp, 31 predicted proteins | sample 6116081 | NCBI WGS metagenome assembly JAAHTG01 (sample SAMN13939989, study PRJNA603662) | sponge metagenome | isolation source: marine sponge | host: Mycale hentscheli | place: New Zealand | collected 2005 | reverse complement strand
TTGCTTTTTTAATTTTTAGATTATTTATCATATCATTAACAGGTTACACCCTTATGATAGTGCTTTATATGCTCGTAATTGGTTAAAAAATAATCTCAAATCGGATTCTATCAATGCTGTTTTAATCCTTACTGATGGAGTCGATTCAGGAAAAGGTACTAGTTTAGAGCAGTTGAAGCAAGAACTTACTAAAAGTGGTTTTAATAGTGATGAAAGGATTGCTTTTTTTACTATTGGTTATGGTGAAGATGGTGAGTTTAATGCAGATATTTTAAAAACAATTGCTTCGGTAAATAGTGGTTATTATCGTAAAGGTGATCCTAACACGATCGATCAAGTCATGACCAATTTACAGTTAGAATTTTAATCTTAAATTAGGAGTTGTAATATTAATGAAAATAGCTAATCCTCTTAATTATCTTTTGGTGATTTTAATAGCTGGTATTTCTCTTTTTGTTGAGGTTAGAGTTGTTAATTTATCTAATAAAATAGTTTTGCCTAGTACGGTTTTAATTGCCTTTTTAGGTTCAGCAATTTTAGGAAAAGATAATCAGACAATTGATTTAGAAAATAAACTTTTACAAAAAGAATTAAATTCTATTGAAAAAGAAGCTAATTTATTAGTTGGTAAAGCTGAAGAGTTACGTTTAGAAGCAACAAATTTACTTCATGATTCATCTCAAATGAATTTATTAACTGCTGTCGAATATGCTTGCAATCGCACTTTAGAATTACCTCATAAAATAGAGAATTTAAGTAATAAAATATCTGGAGGAGATTCTCTGTTATCCGTAGAAGAATTAGAAAAAAAATTATCAAAAATAAATAAGAAGAAAAGATCTGCTCAAGGAGTTGCTTTAAGACAGTTAGAAAAACTAGAAACTAGTCTCAGACGTAATATTACTTTAGCCAAACAAGGTGAATCTGCCAGACAAGCACAAGTTTTTTCTCTGACTAATTTAATAACTGATTCGGCAGGTATTTTACAACAATTACAAAATAAATTTAGAACTGCTGATTTAACTAATTCTCAAGAATTAAATGATTTACAACTTTTAAGTGAAGAATTAACTGCTATGCAAGAAAATAGTTATTTACTTTAGAATTTTGTACCGCAAAAGTCTTCCTTTTAAAGCCCCCTAAATTCCACCCAGCCTGTCAGCATCTCCCCTTATCAAAGGGAGAAAAGGGGAATTACAAATTCAAATCGGACCTTCTAACTGTGAGAAATACTATAAATCAAACAAATTTTATAAATTAACTAATTAAGAATAAAACCTATTTAATGTAATTAAAAAGTAAAAATAAATCATGAGATATCTGATATAAATTATGAATAAATTAACTGAAAAATTTCTATCAATTGTCAAATTTAATACTTCTTCAGGAAAGATAACATCTGCAAATAAACAACAAGAAAAATTGCCTTTTACCAAGGTAATATCTTTAGGAATAATTGCTATTTCAGTAGGAGTAACTTATTATCCTTTACTAATTCAAACAAAAACTATAACTATCGTCACAGGTTCTGAATTAAAAGAGCCTTTACAAGTTATTAAACAAAAATTTGAACAAGCAAATTCTAATATTAATTTAGAAGTTAAAATTCAAGGTTCACAAGATATTGTTACTAATTTTATTGAAGACAAAAATGATTTTCAAACTACTATTTTAATGCCTGCTAATGATCAATTAATTACCGAATTACAAGGCATATTAAATACTAATGGGGAGCAAAAAATATTTTATAACGAACCAGAAACGATCGCTAAAACTATTTTAGTGGGAATTGCTTGGGAACAAAGAGGAGAAATATTATTTCCTAATGGTAAATTCAGTTGGAATCAGATTGAAAATGCTCTAGAAAAAAGAAATTGGCAAGATTTAGGTGGTAAAAAAGAATGTGGAAGTTTTGATTTTTTAACTACAGATCCTTTACGTTCTAATAGTGGACAATTAACTTTAAGTTTGTTGGCAAAAAATGAATTAAAACAGAATAATTTAGCTGTTAATGATATTAATAATAGTGAAGTAGAAAAGCTATTTAAACTGATCAAAGAGAAAGTATATCAACCGCCACGCTCTACTGATATTTTATTGCAAGAATTTATTGTTCGTGGCCCTAATGATGTCGATGTTGCCACTGTTTATGAAAGTATTGCTTTATATCGTTGGTTGCAAGTTAAAGATACTAAATCCCAAAATTACCAAATATATTATCCTAATCCCTCGATCGAAACTAATATTACTGCGGTAATTCCTACCAAAAATATTAATAAATCTCAAGCAAAAGTAGCAACAAAATTTATGAATTTTTTAAAGGAAGAAGAACAACAAATTATTTTAGCTCAATATGGTTTTAGACCTGTTATAAATTTAGATTTGAAATCTTTACCTAATACCCCTTGGAATCAAAATATTCCAGGTATAGAAATAAATCCTCAGATTCAAATAAATCCTAGTCCGAATGAACAAGTTATGGATGAGATTCAAAATGTTTGGAAACGATTATAAATAGGGTCTGCTCAAAAAGTTAAAAATGGTTGGTTGTGTTAAGCTATAAGCCTTAAGGATAATTGACAATACGAATTTGAGGGGATTTTTGGTATTTTTTGAAGTGAATTTTAACCGTTAAGCATTATTAGTAAAGGTTTCATGCTTATTAAGCAGACCCTAAATAGATTATTTACCAATACAAAAACGACTAAAAATTCGATCGAGTACAGACTCAGTAACCCCTTCTCCAGTTATCTCTCCTAACCCTTGAATACTTGCCCTTAAATCAATAGTCCAGAAGTCTAAAGGTAATTGGTTAGCAATAGTTTCTTCAACTTGAGTCAAGGCAATTTTGGCACGAGTTAAAGCGGCAGCTTGTCTTTGATTGATTGCTATATCCAAATCTTGAGCGATGGTTTTCCCTGTTTCAATAGTTTTAACGATCGCTTTTTCGAGGTTTTCTATGCCCTGATTAATCGCCACAGCAGTAGTAACCACTTGTTTTATGTCTGAGGGATAAACAACTTTTTCCACCTTACCGATGTCACTTTTATTAATCACTAAAATCAAATTCAAATGTCTGATTTGCTCGTAAATTTCATTATCAGCAGTTGTCCAACCCTGACTAGCATCAACGGTTAAAAGTATTAAATCAGCCTGTGAGACAGCTTTTAAAGACCTTTCTACACCTATTTTTTCCACCGTATCTTCTGTATCTCGAATCCCTGCAGTATCTAAAACTTGAATGGGAATACCTTCGACTACTAATTGGGACTCTACCACATCACGAGTTGTGCCAGGTAAGTCGGTGACAATGGCTCGATCGCTTTTACTCCAGGCATTTAGCAGACTTGACTTGCCTACATTAGGCTTTCCGACAATGGCAACTTTAATACCACTTCGTAATAATTCTCCTTGATCTTTGGTAGCTAAAATCTGTTGAATTTGCATTAGACTTTGGTGTATGTCTATCTCGATTTGTTTCTGATTCAAAGGTGGTAGATCATCTTCAAAATCAATTCTGGCTTCAACTTCTGCCAAAATATCTAATAAATTCGATCGCATATTTTTGATCGGCTGAGCCAACTTTCCTTGTAAACCAGCGAGGGCAACCTGTGAAGCGTGAGCTGATTTTGCACCGACAATTTCAGCAATACTTTCAGCTTGAGTTAAGTCAATCCTACCGTTTAAAAATGCTCTGAGGGTAAATTCTCCCGTGTTTGCCAGTCTGGCACCTTGCTCTAAACATAATTCTAAAATTTGTTGCACAGGAATTATGCCACCGTGACAATGAAACTCGATGACATCTTCACGAGTATAAGAACGTGGTGATAACATGGGCAATAACAAAACCTCATCGATTAGCTGTTGGGTTTGAGGATGTTTGATATAACCATAAAAGATGCGGTGAGTTTCCCAGTTACATTTGCCTTGAGGTGAAAAAATGTTTTGGGCAATGATTAAGGCGTTGATACCGCTTAGTCTGACAACGCCTATACTACCTTGATTTGGGACTACTGCCGATGCGATCGCTACAATAGTTTCTTGTTGAATTACTTTAGTCACAGTAATCAGATAATAGTTAAAAGTTGATATTTGATAGTTGATAGTTAACCTTTATCAATTATCAATTATCAATCAATTAGTCTTCTTTATTTAAAAACTTTTGAGCCTGACTAATAGCGGCTGCACCAATATTAAAAATAGCCCATCCAGCTGCGATACCTAAAGGTAATAAAACGATTACAACTCTAAAATCCATTTTTTATATACTCCAATTCTTATACATGTATTTATGTTAAAAATCATAGCATTGGTTGTTCTTTTTTGATACTTTTAAACTCCTATAATTAGTCAAATCAACAAATCAATTTGGATAAGGATAAAATCTATTTAATCAAATACATATCCTCGAAACTAGTGCGATCGCATCCAGAAGACATATTTGTTTTTGGTGATAACTTTCAACGTAAAGGTTTTGGTGGTCAAGCCAAGGTAATGAGCAGGGCTGTTTCATTCTCTAATTGTCTATTGAATATCTGCTTTATTGTCACGCAAATTCCCTCTCTCCTTCTGAGAGACAATTATTCCAATAAGAGCTTTTCTCCCTGTACTCTGTGTACTCCGTGTTCCAAATTAATAACCCAAAAAATAGGTAACCAGTTGTAGCTTAAAAAGCAAAATTTCTATACAATCTGGGTGTGATTCACACAATTTGCCCGAATCAACTAACTTGTTGCTACAACTAACAAAATATATTTGCTAAGACTCTGTAACAGAAGACTTACTAGGTATCAAATAGATTAAGCCAGATATTAAAGTTAAGATGACGGCACACCAAAAAGAAATTAAACCAAATTTTTCAAAAGACGACAAAGGAATTATCAAACAAGCGATCGCAATTATCTGAGTAACAGTTTTAAGTTTTCCCCATATATTTGCCCCAGAGATTTCTTTTTGTTGATTTAACTCTGGATTAATTCGCCATCCAGCAATTACTATTTCTCGAACAATAATTAAAAAAACTGCCCATGCAGGTACTTGTTGACGCTCAATTAAAACTAATAACGGAGCGATAACCAGAATTTTATCGGTTAAAGGATCTAAAAATTTACCTAAAGCTGTTACTTGATTTAATTTTCTCGCTAAGTAACCATCTAACCAATCTGTAGCCGCTGCAATAAGAAAAATACTTAATGCCCACCATTGACAACTAATATCTGGTTGATAAAGTAAATAAATTAGAGGAAAAACGAAAATAATTCTAATGGTGGTAATGCTATTAGGTATGTTCATTCGTTGATAGTTAATAGTGAATAATGATTACCCGATTAAACAAGTGTTAGTTGTGTCAATTATATTGCAACAATTATTTACATTGTTTCGGTTAAATAGCAACATAATTGATGAAGATAGATGTTCTGCAAAATAGAGAAAGTAAAAAATATTTAATTCTGCATTCTAAATAACCATACCACCATCAACATTAAATACTTGTCCTGTGATGTAATGAGAAGCTGTGCCAGCGGCTAGAAAACGAATCATATCAGCAATTTCTTCTGGTTTTCCATAACGATTTAAGGGGATAGCTTTGAGGATTTCTTCTGCTTGTAAACCTTCTGTCATATCGGTTTCAATAAATCCGGGGGCAACGGCATTAACCGTCACACCACGAGAGGCGAATTCTTTAGCTAAGGTTTTAGTTAAACCAATTACTCCTGCTTTAGCTGCACTATAGTTAGCTTGTCCGGGGTTGCCCATAACTCCTGCAACAGAAGAGATATTAATAATTCTGCCACTTCTTTGCTTAAGCATCAATTTACTGACGGCTTTGCAACATAAAAATACCCCTGTCAAGTTCAGATTAATAACGGCTTGCCAGTCTTCAAGCTTCATTCTTAATAACAAGGTGTCACGAGTAATTCCCGCATTATTAACAAGGATATCGATTCTGCCAAATTTAGCTTTGGTTTGTTTGACCATTTCATCGACGGCATCAGCCTGGGATACATCGGCACAAAGTGCGATCGCATCTCCTCCTGCTTGAGTAATTTCAGCAACCACTGCATCAGCGGCTTCACTACTACTAGCGTAGTTAACGACAACCTTTGCACCTTCTGTGGCTAAAGCGAGGGCGGTGGCTTTACCAATACCTCTAGATGCACCTGTAACAATCGCCACTTGATCTTGTAATTTTTGTAAATTAGTGGGTAAAATTTCTACCATAATATATACGGACACAATAAACTCTGCATTGGATAGTTTACCGTTAAAAATGAACAATTATCAATTATCAGTTATCGATCGTCAATTATCAAGTGCTTATTTTTTAGTTGTTCATGGTAGTCGTAATCCTCTTTATGGCAAACAATTACATCAATTAGTTAATGATATTCAATTGCAATTGTATGCTCAAGAAATATCAATTTTCTTAGATACTGCTTATTTAGAGTTAGCATCAAAACCTTTACATCAAAAAATTATTAGTTTTGCTCAAGAAAGTGCTATTAAAGGTTATCAATCAGTTAGAGTCTTACCCTTATTTTTATTATCTGGTACTCATGTTATTAATGATATTCCTCAGGAATTTTCCCTTGCTTGTGGAGATTCTCCTTTACCTTTAGAATTGCTACCTAATATTGGTACATCGATAGATTTAATTAATTTATTGCGATCGCAATTTGAAGGTGCGAATACAAGCGATCGAATTTTATTAGCCCACGGCACTAGTTTACCAGAAGCAAATCAAGAGTTAGAAGAAGTTGCCGCTCAGTTACAAGCCAGAGTTGCTTATTGGTCGAGAGAACCTCAAATTGACACTGTGGTTAATGATTTAATTGTTTCTGAAGTTAAAAGTATTGCCGTATTACCTTATTTTCTTTTTACTGGTAAAATCACAGATGCGATCGAATCTCAAATAAGTGACTTACAAGATAAAGCGACGACTAAAATTGTTGTCCTGCCAACTTTGGCTCAAATAAATCAATTTATTAAAATTGTTATTGATAATTTATAGTAATGCCCGTGTAAATGCATAATATTTAGGAATTTTCAAGTATAAAAGAGACCATTGAAACTAAAAAGGTACACATAGAAAGACTTGATATTATATTTCAATTGCGTTAATTTGTATTTGTCTGATTATGTAATAACTCAATCAAATTATAATCAGTAAATTCGGCATCTATTTGGAGCAATCCCATGTATAAATTTATTATGATGCTTTTCCTTGTGATGTCTACTAGCTGGATGTGATGCACTCAACACAATACGTCATGGCTTTGCTCAATCAGAAGCAGTGGCTGTTGATCTTGAAGAGTTAATCGGCTCAAAACCCTTTATTGGCTTCAATTGGAGTAACGGAAGTCTTACAGCCGTCTCTGTAAACTTCGATGATATTCCCCAAGACAAGTCTCTAAGTGAAATTTCTGATCTGGCTGAGTTATCGATCGAAAAACAATTTAATCAGGTTCCAAATAAAATAGTTATTAGTTTCACTATTACACCTAGCGACTAAAAATTACTCATAAGGCGTTCAAGTTCGCTACAGTTAATTTTCTTTAATCAAACTTAACAACTGATCAGTAGAAATCTTACCGCTAACATCACTTCCTTCTAATAAACTATCGGCTAAATCCCTCTTTTGAGAGTGTAACTGCACAATCTTTTCTTCGATAGTATTTTTGGCAACCAAACGATAAATAGTCACAGGACGTTTTTGCCCGATACGATGAACCCTGTCCGATGCTTGATCTTCCACCGCAGGATTCCCCCAAGGATCCATATGGATTACATAATCGGCTGCCGTGAGATTCAATCCTGTACCTCCTGCCTTTAAACTAATTAAAAACACATCCCCTTCTCCTGATTGGAAAGCTTTGACTCTTTTTTGACGTTCCTTTGTGGAGGTACTACCATCAAGGTATTGATAAGCAATCTGATTTTCTTCCAGATAGTTTTTGAGAATCGTCAAATGATCCACAAATTGACTGAAAACTAAAGCCTTATGACGGTTTTCTAACAATTCACTTAAAACCTCACCAAACATATTTAATTTAGAACTAGAAAAAGAAGCCTCTGGCATTACTAAAGAAGGATTACAACAGACTCTTCTTAATTTCATTATTTCAGCTAAAACTTGTAAATGTTTCGCCCCAGCTTGACCATCACTTTCATTTAATTTAGCGATCGCATCTCGTCTTAATGCTTCAGACAAAGCCGTTTCTTCTGAGCTTAATTCCACCTGTAAAGTAATTTCGGTACGAGAAGGTAACTCGGTTAAAACCTGATTTTTGGTACGACGTAATAAAAATGGTTGAATTAGTTTCTTCAACTGTTTACTCGCTTGTTTGTCCTTATTTTTTTCGATCGCATTAGCAAAGCGTTGATTAAACTTTTCTCTTGAACTTAATAACCCCGGATTAATAAAACGGAATAAATTCCACAATTCCCCTAAATGATTCTCAATAGGAGTTCCTGTGGTAATAATTTTAAACTCTCCTTGGAGTTTCATCGCTGCCTGAGAACGCTTGGTAGCCATGTTTTTAATCGCTTGGGCTTCATCTAAAACGATCGTCTGCCATTGCACTTGAGCCAACATTTCGGCGACTTCTTCCTGTTGCAACAATCCATAAGTACAGATTAATAAATCAAAGGGTTGTAAGTTGTTTAAAACCGCTTCTCGATCGCCACTACCAAATAGAATAGGATTTAATGTGGGTGCAAATTTCTCTGCTTCAGTTTGCCAATTAAAACCCACAGAAGTCGGGGCAACAATCAACGTCGCACCTTGAGGCGCACGAGTCAAAATAATTGCGATCGCTTGTAAAGTTTTACCCAAACCCATATCATCAGCTAAACAAGCACCAACTCCCCAATGAGACAAACGGGCTAACCACTCAAAACCTTCTTGTTGATAATCCCTTAATTCGGCTTGTAAAGTAGAAGGTACTTTGGGTTCTAAAGTCTCCATTTCCCGTAATTTTTTAAGATGACTTTTCCATTTTGCATCTGCTTTTACCTGCCCAACATCATCGACAAACTCTTCTAAAGCGAGGGAGGAAAGAGGATGAAAACGTCTGCCTTTGCCATGCTTCTCCGAAAAAGTTTCTAAGTCATTTAACCTTTGACGAAACTCTTCGGTAAGAGCTAAAAATTGACCTTCACCAAGTTTGACGAAACGACTAGGATTATTTTTTAACAATTCGAGTAACTCTTGTAATTGCAAGACGGAATCATTATCTAACTCTAATTCTCCTGTGGCCGAAAACCAATCTTGTTGACTACTTATTTGCAAGCGAAGATTCTCGAAACTAGCTTTATGGGAAACTCTCAGTTTTTCTCCTTTAGGCCATTCGATAATTACCTGTTCACCTAATTCTTGCAATTCTAATAACAATTCCAGACAGTCTTCGGGATTTTCAATTATCCATTCTCCTTCGTAGTCGGAATAAAGTAAAAAAGTGGAGCAAGATGCGATCGCATTAGAGGCTAATTTGGTTTCTAAATCTAAATCTCGTTTAGTTTGTAACCTTTCTCCTTTAATCTCGGCGATGATGGTCATACCGCCATGTCCAGGTCGATAATAAGGGCCTTCTTCTCCAAACGGACGGGATAACACCGCCACTTTCAAACCGTCCCCTGCGGGTAAAAGATGAACCAGAGGAGTCGCATTTGCGGGGACTTCGGGAATGTCTTGGGTACCACCACCAATATCCGAGTGAATCGTTACCAGTTGAGACACACTGCCAATGGCTTCTAACACTTTTTCTTGTCCTTTGGCAGGAATCATTAATTTCTTTTTATTGCCGAAAACTTGGTTGATGCGTCGATGTTCGGCTTGGACAGTAATGATTTTAATACTGGTAGGGGTTTCTTTGATCGGGTGCGACCTTCAAATACTACAAAGAAGAGAGAGTAGGAAAGCCATATTGATTGAGTTTGTTCCAAAATTGAGACCAACGAGTGGGAGTTAATACTAATGTTCTTAAACTTAGTACTACTGCTGCCCCCGTTTCTTTCCATCGCATACCTGAACAACACAAGCGTTGTTTGATGACGGTTTTACATGCTGCCTCTGTCACTCCCGAACCAATCGGATAACATTGCTCACCGTAAAAACCATACTTCATTTGATGGCGATGATTTTTAAAATAAGTCACTGCTGCCTCTAATTTCTCTTTGATTTTTTGGCTATGTTTTTGACATTGAGATAATTCCAGCGGGTGCGACTCTCCTCTGATACATTATGGCTGTGATTCACCATTAAAGAGGTTTTTAGAAAATTTTAGAACATATAATTAGCTACAGTATTTTCTTAATTTTATGGATTAATAAATACCTTATAGAGCAAAAATTTTATGACCTTTCTTCCAACATCAAAATCAGGTCGCACCCTTTTCAATGCTTGATACAATTTTATACTTTATGTTTTGAATTTGTCTGGAGAATAATCTGGGAAAAATCCTAGTTCACTTTACCAAGTAGGTCAAATAATCAACAATTAGTTTATAGAAAGATTTTATTGGTTTGAGCTACTTAATTAGTTTTGTTAAACTAGAATTAATTAATATTTTTGGTGATAGTAACCTCATGGCGGAATCAGAAAATTTGTTACAAAAAGCACTTTATTTAGGTATTGGTATTGCAGGTATGGCAGTCGAAAAAGCCAACGAAACATTGCAAGAATTACAACAACAAGCAGAAGCAATCACATCTTATCCAGATTTTGCTCAAAAACTACAAGAAATGACTGATGAGATGGTTAATAAAGGGAAGATAAATACTGAAGAAGCTCGTAAATTTGTCGAAGAAATGCTTCAACAACAGCGAATTTCTTCTTCTAGCAATTCTGATGAATCTTCAGCTCCTCGAACGATCGAAATTATTGTCGATGAAGATGACGATGAATAAACTCAATCGCTTTGTAACAGAGGAATCTAGACGATGATCTGTGACGAAGATTAGACAGTTGTCTTGTTATACTGAAAAAGTATTATTATTACTATGAAAAACAGATTTACCTAATATGTTAAATAAATTTAAGTTCTTTATAGCATCGATCGTTGTTTTGAATTTAACAACCTTACCTCTTAAATCTCAAGCTCAATGTACATCTCAATACTATATGATTGACGAAAATTCTAATTGTATAGATTTAACCAATATTGGTGGTACAAAATTAAAGTTAAGAAATCAAAGTCCTCCTGTTAATCAAACTCCTTCGGTTAACGAAACTCTTCCTCCCCCTATTGATTCCGATTATGGTGATAACAACCAACCTTCTGTTTTGGAAGAAGAAATGGCAAACTCAGAACAGACGGAGCAAGATAGTCCAGAAAAACTAGAATTAACCTATGCAATCAAAGAGAAAGAAAATAAGATTGAATATCTCAAAACAGATAATGAAAAATTAGAAGAACAAATTAAGGTTTCTTGTGCCAAATTATCCAGTTTAGACTTTCGTAAATTTTGTCAGAAACAAAGAAAATCATTGGGAGCGCAAATAAAGGAAAACAAAGAAACAATTGTTGTTTTAGAAAAAGAAATCAAGGATTTATCACTCAAAGCAGACAGTTTATAGAAAAACTAAAATTTCAAGCTAAAATGGTGGGTAATGTTAATAAATATATGGTTGTTGTATATAAGCTATCATCAGCACTTCCCACCTGAAAAGCCTTGTGACTTTCTTTTGATCTTGGCTAATTTATACCTTGATGAAGTAATGAAAGTGCAGAATTAAAATATTCATAAAATTAAACCAAATAATTACCTCCAAAATCGAATAAATTAAAGTAAGTAATAGCGATCCAAAATAAAGGATAGATATGGATAACTGGGAAGAAAATATCATTAACTGGCTAACTGATATACAAAAAAATATAGATAATTTTTCTCAACATATTGATGAAGATATTGATCAAGCCATAAATATTGTTAGTCAGGAAATGGAACAATGGGTAGAAGAATGTGAAGAATATATAGATGATATCTCGATCGAGTTTAATGACTGGATGATGGAAACCGAGACATTTATCACCGAGTTAATGGATTTTTTTCTCGAAAACGAATTTGAGAATGAAATTGACAATCAAAATGACTCGTCAGGGAATAATACACGAGATTGGGAGCAATGGTTTACTGATGATGATAAAAGAAAAGCTAATCCACTCAAACATCCTGCTTGTGTAGGTTGTAGTAATTATCATGGTCATAGCTATGGTGGTAATTTATTAGTTTGTGCAATGCACCCTTATGGTTGGAAAAATGAAAATTGTCCTGATTGGGAAACAGAAGTTTAGTCTTTATTGATGAACAATAGAATAAGGCATAACGAAAGATAAAAAGTCTCCAAATTTAAAGTTAGGTCATTCTCAATTCTCAAATTCACTGAACCTTTTATGACTAATTATTTGGTTATTAAACCCTTCCTTCGATACAATAATTGCAACCATCAATAATAGTTAATAGCTAAAATTATGACAACTCATTTTATTTCTGCTGAAATAGATTTACAAGCTAATCCTCTTAAAATGAAAAAAGAAATAGAGCGAAAATTAGAACAGGAAGGAAAACCTTTACGTTGGGCGGTGACAAAAGTAGATGAAAAATCCCAAAAAATTGAAGTAGAAGCGATCGTCACTAAGTAAATCGTGCAAAATAGATCTTATTCTACCGTTCTAATTATACCCACGGGAATCGGTGCTAGTATCGGCGGTTATGCAGGAGACGGATTACCCGTGGCTAGGGCGATGGCACAAATTTGCGATCGTCTAATTACTCATCCTAATGTCATGAATGGAGCTAGTTTGTATTGGTCTAGTCCCAATATAGACTATGTGGAAGGATATGCCCTTGATAAATTTGCTAACGGTGAATGGGGGCTAAAATCAGTAGTACAAAATAAAATTGGACTTATCTTAGATAAAGGCATCGAAACTGAATTAAGACATCGTCATATTCAAGCCTGTGATGCAATTAGAGCCACTTTGGGTATCAACGTTAGTGACTATATTATTACCGATCAATCTCTTAATGTAGAGCTGAGAATTGCCCATAGCGGAGCAAGTTGGGGTACTATTGGTCATCCTGACAGTTTATTGCGTTCGGCAGAAAAACTAATTACCCAAGCAGGAGTTAATGCCATTGCTGTAGTTGCTAGGTTTCCTGATGATACAGATAGCCAAGCCTTAGAAGATTATCGTTATGGTAGTGGTGTGGATGCTTTAGCTGGTGCGGAGGCGGTTATTTCTCATTTGTTAGTCAGAGAATTTGCGATTCCCTGTGCCCATGCTCCTGCCTTATCTGGTATTCCTGTGGATATAAATCTTTCTCCTAAAGCTGCGGCTGAAGAGTTAGGTTATACTTTTTTATCTTGTGTGTTAGTTGGTTTAAGTCGTGCACCTCAATATACTCTTAAGCAAAATTCGGATAGTCTTTGGGCAGAAGATATTGATAGTTTAGTTATTCCGATAGATGCTTGTGGTGGTAGTGCCATTTTTAGTTTTGCTGGTTTAAATACTCAAATTATTGCAGTGGAAGAGAATCAAACTGTTTTAAATGTTTATCCTGAAATGTTAGGAATGAATGTTATTAAGGTAAAATCATATTTAGAAGCGTTAGGTGCGATCGTCTCCCATCGTGCTGGTATTAGTTTGAATGCCTTAAAATCACAAATAAGTTCGGTAAATTGTTTATCAAATGATTAATTCCCTTCTACTGTTTTATTTCACAAAGATAAACTGTGAATATAACAATGATGAAGATTGTGTCATTTCAACAATGAGTGATCAATTACTTCTATCTTCAGGCTTAAGTTTGATTACAATTTGTAATCCATAGTTATTCGCTTTTACCATTTCCAGTGAGTTTCAAAAATGTTGTCAGAGAAAATGCGATCGCTTTTATCGCATATATTTAGGTTGGGATAATCTTTAAAACCGAACTATAGTAATCCTTGAACTTTTCCCACAAGTTCTAAAAGTTTAAATGATATATTTATATATTGATAACGCAATGTGCAACTAATTTTTAACTATTAGTTTTAAAGGCTTTGAAATCATTAAATCATCCAAAATTAACCTTCAAACCATTATTCTTTCATTTTAAGTTGCACATCGCGTATTGATAATAAATTTTAAACAATTAAACGAAGGACTCATACCTATGCACTCACTATCAATCCCCACATGGATGGTACATGTCTCTAGTGTTATTGAATGGATGGCGGCAATTTGGTTTGTTTGGCGTTACGGAGAAGTTACTAAAGATATCAGTTGGTATTGGTTAGCTTATGGTATGTTACCCGCTTTAATTAGTGCCATGTGTGCCTGTACATGGCATTTATTTGATAATGCCGAATCTTGGGAATGGTTAGTAACTCTTCAAGCTCTAACCACTGTGATTGGAAATATAGGCTTATGTATAGGAGCTTGGAAAGTTTGGCAATCTAATCAAGTAATCAGAGAGAAATAAATAATTCCAGAGTTCAAAATAACGTCCATTCCAATGTCGTTGCGAAAAGGTTCTTAGCTCCCCATTTTTCTCCAAATAATCCACCCATTCATAGAGAGTGTTATGAGACTGTGGCAGACAGACAAAGAGAAAGTTGAATTGGTGAGTCAAACTCAACTCACATATGGGTTGGTGAGAAAATAGGTCATCTCCTAATAAAGTGATATCTCGGTCTTTAAATAAACCACCATAGGTCTCAATCCAACGTTTGGCTGCATTTTGCTCACAGTCTTGCTTGTGATGACCATCTTGAGGGGTGATAAATTCAGGGGGTAAAGAAATCACCTGCTCCTGTTTTGGGGCAACAATCACAGGAAAGATAGCCTTATGAGAATAGGTAACTTTACCACAGGGGTGAGTTTGGGTTGAGCAACAGTTACAATCAATTTTCTCGGAGTTGAAATATTGAATTCCATCAAGGGCAATTAAGAGGTTTTTGCCCAATCGCTCAAACCGTTTGAGATACTTTCTTTGTTCCAAGGCTTGATAGCACCAGACAAATATCGACCACAGATGGGTAGCATCAACCCCATCCAAAACGTTGCGAATCTGAGGAACAGTGGGTACTTTCTCCAAGCCAAACAAAGTCTGAGCATTGTCCTGACCGCAGCGACTGTGAAGTTGGCGCTGATACTCCAAAAAGGATTCACTCTGCATGAAAAATAGGGAAAATGCTCCTAAGACCATATCCTTGAGGCTATAGCGAGTCGCATTACTCGCCTTTCTCGGATCTGGGAGTTGACCAATGCATTGGTGAAGATATTCTAACAATACTGAAAAACTTAACGCCATGTTTTCCAACGGTCTGGTTTGACTCATCTCTAAACCTACATTCGTTTCTTAACCAGTCTTTGAATATGAACAACATTATTTCTGTATTATTAGCTACATTCCGAATTTGGAATTGCTGGCCGCATAACGCCTTCGTTGTTTTTCTGATAGAGTGTGATAGTATCTAATCATTTTTTCCTCTATTTTGAGATCATAAGGTTTTATTGGCTTCATAATCATTAACTTTGGAGCAACATCATATTAGTTAGTTTTTTTGCCACTATACTATAGTGCCTTTTTATCAACTTGACTATTTTATTTAATTCTCATTCCTTAGTCATGAATGATAATTATTTTTATAATCAACTTGGTTAAAAAATCCTCAAAATATATTTTCGAGATATCCAAAAATAAATTCAGACAATATTTATCCATATTTTTGCTCAATTTTCTCAAATGACCGATATAATAATACCCTATCGCCCCACAGGACAAAAAGAACTGGAATTAGTTAAACAATCAGGTTTGACCAAATGGCTTCCTCGATTATCAGAGCAACCAATTTTCTATCCAGTTACCAATGAAGCCTATGCCATTGAGATAACTAAAAAATGGAATGTTCGTGACGAAAAAGTTGGATATGTAACCAAATTTGCGGTTAAGTCTTCTTTTATGGAAAATTATCCCATACAAAAAGTGGGTTCAGATATTCATACACAATGGTGGATACCCGCAGAAGATTTGGAAACTCTTAATAATAATATTATCGGTTTAATAGAAGTGATAGGAGAATATCGATCGATAATTTAATCATTACTTTGACTGATTTTCAAGAATTGTAGTATCAATTAAGATTATTTCCACAAAAATATGTATCAGTATTGAAACATCGTAGGTAATTTCTGGAAGTGAAAATACAACTTATTAAAGACAAATCCTCCTTTCTCTCTTTAAAAAGGCGAGATGACGACAGACAGAGGGGTTGGGAATTTAGGAGGTATAACTCTGGTACTTTTTTTGATGCAAATGTCTTTAATAAACGTAATCTATTCACCTTGTCAATTGATTGCAAGATAGGATTAAAAACTTAAAACCTTTGCCAGAGTAATAATTTCATCTTAAGTTGACATTCATGACTCAGAATATTAATAGATGAAACTCTTGCCATGATTACTTTATTATTGATCTCAAATTAATTGATCGTCTTGAAACCTTATAAGGCATAATGCCATTATGTATCTTCCCCTTGTGTAGAAAAATATGACAGAAAAATTATCCCTCAAAGAAAAAATTGGACAATTAATAGTTGTACGCACCACAGGCTATCTTTTTGACCATCAAATTCGTTATCCAGCATGGGAAGCCACTCAAACACAACTTAAAAAATGGTTACAAGAATTTAATATCGGAGGGATAATACTTTTAGGTGGTAGCTGTGCCGAAATTGCTTATCGTACTCAACAATTACAATCATGGGCAAAAACACCTTTGTTAATTTCTGCCGACATAGAAGAAGGAGTCGGGCAAAGATTTTCTGGTGCAACTTGGTTTCCTCCACCAATGACATTATCTCAAATTGCGATCGAAAATCGACCCTTAGCTCAAGAATATGCTCAAAAAATGGGTAAAATCACTGCCGAAGAAGCTTTGGCTATCGGCATCAACTGGATTTTAGCTCCCATTACTGATGTCAATAACAATCCTCAAAACCCCGTAATTAACGTTCGTGCCTTTGGTGACAATCCTCAAACAGTGAGCGATTTAGCAACCGCATTTATTCAAGGTTGTCAATCATTACCAATTTTAACTACCGCTAAACATTTTCCCGGACATGGTGACACCGCCACGGATTCTCATTTAGATTTACCTCGCCTCAGTCATAGTCTTGCTCGATTAAATGAAGTCGAATTACCTCCATTTCAACAAGCCATCAACGAAGGTGTTGATACGGTAATGACTGCTCATTTGTTAGTTGAAGCATTCGATAAAGTCAATCCTGCGACATTGTCTTACCCCATTTTGACAGAACAATTAAGAGAAAAAATGGGTTTTGAAGGCTTAATTGTCACTGATGCTTTAATCATGGGTGGCGTGGCTAAATATGCTTCCACCGAAGAAATTGCCGTTAAAGCCATACAAGCAGGGGCAGATATTTTATTGATGCCTGAAAACCCTGAAGCAGCAATTAATTCCATTGTCCAAGCTGTTAATAATGCTATCTTATCAGAAGCTAGAATCGATCGCAGTTTAGCTCGAATTGCTCAAGCCAAAAATAAAATATTTTCTCCTGAACCTAAAATTAAACCTCTGGCTATTGATAATATTGCTACTTCAGAATCACTTAGCTCTGTAAATGAGATTTTAAAAGAAAGTCTTGTAAAGAAAGGCAAATTGCCCTTAAAAAGTATTGTTCAGGGAATAAATATAGTAGTGGTGGATGATCTGTTAACTTGTGATTTTCTAGATAGACAAACTCCTGCCATCGCCATTCCCCAAAGTTTCAACTATCAAACCCAAATCATTGAGCAAAAAAATCTACACTTCACCCAATATGAACAAAAATTGATGCTCTTACAAGTTTTCATTCGTGGTAATCCTTTTCGAGGTAGTGCGGGATTAAATTCCGTCATGCAGGAAAATTATCAACGATTGTTGACAAAAAATCAGATCCAAGCATTGGTTATTTATGGTAGTCCTTATGTATTAAAATGGTTTCGATCACAATTATTAGAAGAGACACCGTGGCTGTTTAGTTATGGACAAATGCCTTACGCACAAAGGATTGTCTGTGAAAACTTATTCCCTATGTATCATGAGCACAATTTCCAAAAAGGAGACTTTTTATAATTAACTTTGACTTCTAATTCAGCTATTCCAATAGTTTATGTTTACTACATTTTGCGGAAAAATGCATTTTAAGATACATTAAGTAACTATGTTTATTCTCTGTAAGTTAAACTATATTAATAATTAACAGAAGAAAATACAAGGGGTGTAATGTCATGAAAACCTTGGATAAAAATGCTCAACACTATTCCATCGACATGATCAGAGATGAAGCACGTCAGTTAGTCGAAAAAGGTTCAATTAGTCGCAACCAACCTATCTACATATTATGTCAATATATTCCTGCCAGAGAATGGGTTTGTGTAGAATGTGAACTAGAACAATGTGACTATTTACTTCGTGATCATATTTCCGACTTAATTGCCCATGAAACTTGGGATAACGATTAATTTAAAGAAAAAAACTGAATTGTGTTAGTTAACTTCTCAAAGCGTTCGGATATTCAGTTTTTTATTCTACAGAGAATTATGATAAATTCGTGCGATCGCATTAGCTAATTTGTTATTATCTTGATCCTTCTTAATGGCAACACGAAAGTATTGTTTTCCTAATTCAGGGAAACTCAAACAATCACGAATGAAAATACAATCCTCTTGCAATAACTTTAGCTGTAATTGTGGGGCAGTCATCTCGCTTTTTACCAATAAAAAATTAGCATGACTAGGGAAGACTTCTAATTGCTCAATATTAGCGAGTTGTTGAACTAAATTGTGTTTCGCAACAGGCAACCATTCCCATGTCAGCTTTTCAAAATTTTTATCTTCAAGAACAGCACAACCTGCTAAAGCCGCTAAAGTATTGACACTCCAAGGATCTCGCCATTTTTGCCAACGTCTAATCCTTTCAGGATGGCTTACCCCATAACCAATTCTTAAACCAGGTAAACTATAAAATTTGGTTAAAGATCTTAAAATCACTAAATTATCGTAATCTTTAACAAGTTCAATTAAACTTTGTTGCTCATTAGGAGGCAAAAAATCCATAAAAGCCTCATCGACAATCACTAATGCAAAATCAGCTAAATGCTTAATTAGAGTTTCCTTTGTCCATAACTTACCAGTAGGATTGTGAGGATTATTAATTAATAAAGCCCAATTACCTTTATCAGTAATCTTAAATTTCGTTTCTAAGGAATCAAGGGGATATGAAGTGAAATCGAGATCAAAAGTCCTTAAAGCCCTTTTATAATCAGCAAAACAAGGTGCTGGAAGTAACATCCCATCCCCAGAATTAACTTCCCAAGCTATCCAAGTCAGCAACTCTGCCGCACCATTACTAGGCAAAATATATTCTTTTGTGAGTTGATGTTTTTGAGCAATGACTTCACAAAATTGACTGTAGTCTGGATTTGGGTAATGTTGTAATTCAGATAAACCTTTACCAATGGCTTCCATGGCACTATTAGGAGGCCCTAAAGGATTAATACTAGCCGAAAAATCAATAATCGCAGAACGAGGGCAGTTAATCAAACTGACTGCCCAATCTAGATTACCTCCATGAGTTGGTCTAGTCAAAATAACAGTGAGTAATTAAAATGAGCAAAAATCAAACCAAAATAGTTGATCTTTGCTCTTGTATCATAATTCTTATTTTTTGTTTTTAGGTGGAGCCACTTTTTCTTTGAATAATTTACCAGCAGAAAAAGCAGGTACTTCAGTTGCTGGAATTTCCATTTTTTCCCCTGTTTTAGGATTACGTCCTTCTCTAGCTTTTCTATGACGACGTTCAAATGAACCAAAACCCACTAATGTGACTTTATCACCTGAAGAAACAGCTTCCATTATGGACTCGACAACAGCACTGATAATTTTATCAGCATCTTTTTTTGTTACTTCAGCTTTAGAAGCTACTGCATCTACTAATTCACCTTTATTCATGAATTTATTTCCTATTGATTAATGTTTTATAGTTACTAAAAATTGTTTTTTTGATTTTAATAGCTGAAACAACCTAAAAATCAGTGTTTTCCTCTTTCTAGCACTAGATCTGATATTACATGATTAAACACTGAAATGTTGAAAAGTTATAGTTTTTCACGATTTTTTTACATTTTTTCGTATTTTTGTAAAGAACTGTAAAATTTGACCCCCTTTTTGAGGCAAAAAACAACCAGATCGCAATTCCTCTGTTAATAATTGACAGTTGATACTTGACAACAAAATATTCAATTTATCGTCATTGATTTTTATTGATCATCGATATTTAAAACAAGGAAATTCCCATTGACCCAGAAAATTTTGTGGTTAAAAAAAGTTAGTTATGATAAGCTAGAAAAGTTGTCAAAAAATCGCACATCTGGTCGATCGGGTGTTTCTCTTGTAGAAATAAAACTTAGCCAGGTGGAGGATTAACCCGAAAAAAAAGGAGAAATATTCATGCCAGTAGTAAGCTTAAAAGAGCTATTGGATTGTGGTGTCCACTTTGGTCACCAGACTCGTCGTTGGAATCCAAAAATGGATCCCTATATCTACACAGCTAGAAATGGGGTACATATCATCGACTTAGTGCAAACAGCACAGTTGTTAGATGAAGCTTATGATTATCTAAAAAAAGCGGCTGAAAATGGCAAAAAAGTACTCTTTGTTGGTACTAAACGTCAAGCTGCAGCTATCATCGCCCAAGAAGCCTCTCGTTGTGGTGGTTTTTATATTAACCAACGTTGGTTGGGTGGTATGCTCACTAACTGGGAAACCATTAAATCTCGTGTTGGTAGATTAAAAGAATTAGAAGAGTTAGAAGAAAGTGGTGCGTTAGATAGAAGACCAAAAAAAGAAGCTTCTGTTTTACGTCGTGAACTTAATAAGTTACAAAAGTATCTTGGCGGTATTAAGGATATGCGTCGCATTCCTGATGTCGTGGTTATCATCGATATCCGTAGAGAACATAATGCAATTAAAGAATGTGAAAAACTTAATTTGCCTGTTATCTCGATGTTGGATACTAACTGTAACCCTGAATTAGTTGATTATGCTATTCCTGCTAATGATGATGCAATTCGTTCGATTAAATTAATTATCGGTAAATTAGCTGATGCAATTTATGAAGGACGTTATGGTAAAGCCGCAGCAGAAGAAAAAATCGATGAATTAGAAGCGGCTTTAGAACAAAGCCAAGCTAATTATAGTGAAGAAGGTGAAGAATTAGTCACTGAAGAAGTTGACAATAGTGGAGAAGAAGAATAATTAAACTTTTGATGAACAAGAGATTTGGGTAAAATAAAAATACTAATTGATAGGGAGAATGAAAATAATTTTTCTAGAGTGCTTTAGACGATCGTCATTGATAGAATGATCATAAGTTATCCGACTACCTATTATTAGTAAATTATTTGTTTCTAAATTATCTTAATCATTCTCAAGTTTAAGATTTTTATTTCTGTAGATTTATAGTTAGGAGAATTTTTTTTTGCTCCTAACTACAACTAAACAAAATAATTCTGTTTTAAAAGATGAGTGAATTTTAAATTCAATACTTGGAAGTTATCTTGCCCAAAGAATTTGAGGGAGAGAGATTATATATGATTGTATGTAAAATTTTTGAGGTTTTGAATTCTAAATTCGATTCAATCTGGTTCAATTCATGTCATCATTATTGATGATAAATTTTATTAAATTAAAGTAAATATTATGGCAACTATATCTGCAAAATTAGTAAAAGAATTAAGAGATAAGACTAATGCAGGGATGATGGATTGTAAAAAAGCCCTAGTCGAAAATGATGGTGACACAGCGAAGGCAGTAGAATGGTTACGTCAAAAAGGTATCACCTCAGCGGGCAAAAAAGCGAGTAGAGTTGCGGCTGAAGGAATTGTGGAAAGCTATATCCACACAGGTGGTCGCATTGGAGTTATTGTGGAAGTAAACTGTGAAACTGATTTTGTCGCTCGTAGAGAGGATTTTCAAAGTTTAGCGAAAAACATTGCTATGCAAATAGCTGCTTGTCCTAATGTTGAAGTAATTAAAATTGACGACATTGAGCCTGAAGTTGTCAAGAAGGAAAAAGAAATCGAAATGGGCAGAGAGGATTTAGCGAATAAACCTGAAAATATTCGTGAAAAAATTGTTGAAGGTAGAGTACAAAAACGTCTGGGTGAAATGTGCTTATTAAGTCAACCTTACATTCGTGATCAAAGTATTACTGTGGAAGAGTTGATTACTCAACAAGTTGCGAAAATTGGTGAAAATATTCAAGTACGTCGTTTTACCCGTTTTGTTTTAGGGGAAGGCATTGAAAAAGAAGAAGTTAGTTTTGCCGATGAAGTGGCTGCACAAACTGGCTTAAAATAAAAGTCCCCAAATATTTATGATTAAAAAGTAGAGACGTTGCTTGCGACGTCTCTACAATATTTATGGCTCATGATCAATTAAATCTTGGACAATTGCTCGTCAACAAACGACTGATAACTATTAACTGAAATGACTAAGTCAATTAAACAATTAGAAAATAATTTTAAAGCTTTAGATAATAAAGTAATAGATTTAGCCGAAAAATTACAGGATTTATATAAGGATTATTTACCTCATTTGATTAAAGTTGTTCAAAGAGAAATAATGGTGGCAACTTATCAAATTTGTACTCAAAAATATCCAGAAGCTTTTTTACATTTAAGCTATGGTCAAAGAACAAAATTACAAGAAAAGATTAAAGTTTTAGCCCTTGAATTTCCTGCACAACTAATTAATGGTTTCAAGCAAATAGATATAATTGAAAATCTTTTTGTACAAAATCTACACCAAGAAATTCTGGCGATTTTACCGATTTCAGAAGTATCTGAAAAAATAGAAAAAGAAATAGTTGAAAATGAAGATAATGTTCAGCAAGAAGTGATGAGCAAGGAAAGTAATTTAAAAATAAATTCTAATTTCTTACAGGTAAAGCCAGAAGAGTTGATTAACTTTCAATTTAATTTAGATGATTCTTTGGAAGAACGTTTAACTGATTTGTCAAATAAAACTAATAAATCTTTACAAGAAGTAAATATTTTATCAGATAAAATACCAAATCAAATTTTAGCGATCGCATTAGAAGCAGAAGAGAATACTTCAATTGTCAGTGGTGCACCTAATTTATTGAGTCTTTTTATCGAAAAAGAACCTAAGTCTGATGAGCTTGATCTTACACCAATAGTAGCAATTTGTTTGAGGATTAATGATTTAGAATTTCATGATTCTACATTGAATTTAATTAAACAAAAAATGACACAAATTCTGACTCAATTAAGTGATTTAAGTGAAGAATATGACCAAGTACAAGAAGAATATGCGATCGCTCAGGCAGAAGTGGCATGGCGTGCTAGTTGGTATGAAGAATAAGTAATAATGAAGAGATTGATCATGAATAATGAAAAAAATATAATTATTCCTAAACTGTTAATTGGATTAGGAAATCCCGAAACAAAATATGATCACACCAGACATAATATTGGTTTTGAGGTGGTAGATTATTTAGCGAATCAATGGGGATTTAGTTGGCAAAAAAGTACTAAATTTAAAGCTTTATTCACAGAAGGAATAGCACCAAATCGACAAAAAATAAGACTAGTCAAACCTTTGACCTATATGAATAATTCGGGGCAATCGGTTCAGGCTATTTTAAATTGGTACAAATTAGCAGCAGAAGATATTTTAGTCATCTATGATGATATGGACTTACCTTTTGGCAGATTGAGATTACGGTTATCTGGTTCAGCAGGAGGACATAATGGCATGAAGTCGATTATTAGTCATGTGGGAGGACCAAAATTTCCTCGTTTTCGTCTTGGTATCGGCAAATCTGGGGGGAAAAGTGCCACTATTGGTCATGTTTTAGGTCAGTTTTCTAGTTCAGAAAAAAAAGTTATCGGAGAATTAATGACCTTAACAGAAGATGCTATTACCTCTTGCTTAAAAGATGGAGTCGAAAAAGCTATGAGTCTTTATAATCAAAAATCCATCAGTGCAGATGAGCAGAAAGAATGAAATTATCTTAGCGTTAGAGAATATTTGTGATAAAAGGTGAGCAAAGGACTAATGATTTATAGATGAGTGCGATCGCATTTTCGGAAAAAAACGATACATCCCTCCCAAAATATTCGTAGAGACATTGTATACAGAGTCTCTACGACGGTTATAGTTGTATTTTTAATTAATCGTCATCAGGTAAAGATTCTTCATCGTTATTAGAAGAATTTTGATTATTCATTTCTAATGCCGATTTGACTTTCTCTTCAATCATCTGGGCAAATTCAGGATTTTCTTCCAAATATTTAACAGCATTATCTCTACCTTGAGCAATATTGTCTCCATCGTAACTATACCAAGCACCTTTGCGGGTAACTATCTCAGTTTTTTCTGCTAAATCGAGCATACAGCCAATCTGAGAAATACCAGTACCAAAGATAATATCAAACTCAGCAATACGAAAAGGAGGAGCTACCTTATTTTTAGCAACTTTGACTTTAGCTCTAATACCATATTCACCCTCACTGCCTTTTTTCAGAGTTTGAATACGACGAATATCTAACCTCACAGAAGCATAAAATTTTAAAGCATTACCACCAGTGGTAACTTCAGGATTTCCATAGGTCATACCTATTTTTTGTCTTAATTGATTGAGAAAGATAACTGTCGAACCAGATTTCCCAATATTACCAGCGATTTTACGTAAGGCTTTACTCATTAAACGAGCCTGCAAACCAACTTGCAAATCCCCCATTTCTCCTTCTATCTCTGCACGAGGTACAAGAGCGGCAACAGAATCTATAACCACAATATCCACTGCGGCACTACGCACCAATTGGTCAACTATTTCCAACGCCGATTCTCCATTATCAGGTTGTGCCACCAATAAGTTCTCAATATCGACACCTAAAGCACTAGAATAAGTAGGATCTAAGGCATGTTCTGCATCCACAAAAGCGGCGATTCCTCCTACTTTTTGTACTTCTGCGATCGCATGAAGGGCAAGAGTAGTTTTACCAGAGCTTTCAGGTCCATAAATCTCAATAACACGACCTTTAGGAAGCCCACCACCAAGGGCTAAATCTAAAGTTAAAGCACCACTAGAAATAGTTTCTACTTTCATTTTGGAGGCATCCCCCAGACGCATAATTGAACCTTTACCAAAATTACGTTCAATTTGAGTGAGGACTAGATTTAGTGCCTTTTCTTTATCTGGGTTTTGAGCCATTGTATTTGTAGCCATAACGCTGAGGTTAATTTTAAATTTCTGAATAATATTTTAATTTTAGTCTCCATGTTACTAAATATTTTTATTTTTAGTACATGAGTATTGAAATACTAACTTATTTTGAGAGAAAATGAGCAGGGTTAGTCAAGAAAAGTTACACAAAAATAATTGACAATTGACAATGAAAGATTCATGATGTCCTTATTTAATAAGAAATTGTCGCTTTTTATTGATTAACAAGGGATAATCTTTAACTTCAAATCTAAAATTCAAGAGAATTAAAATTAATGGATCAAAATGCAATTCCCCAAGTAATCTTTTTAGATGCCGTTGGCACAATTTTTGGCGTAAAAAATAATGTTGGGTATATTTACACTAAATTAGCAAGTAAATATGGTGTAATCAGAGACGCCCAGATCATTAATCAATATTTTTATCAAACTTTTAAAGAATCTTCACCTCTAGCCTTTGATAAAATAGAATATGAAACTGTTAAAAAATTAGAATATATCTGGTGGCAGAAAATAGCTTATCAAACTTTTGCCAAAGCCAACGCCTTAAGGGAATTTACTGATTTTGAGGCTTTTTTTGAAGAACTATATGAATATTTTAAAACAGATCAACCCTGGTACATTTACGATGAAGTTATTCCTTGTTTAAATCAATGGCAAAAACAAGGGATTGAATTGTCGATCATTTCTAATTTTGATACTCGTATTTATGCGGTGCTAGAGAGTTTAAATCTCAAATCTTATTTTCAAACCATTACAATTTCTTCTTTAACTGGAGTAGCAAAACCCGATCGCAAAATCTTCAGTAAAGCCTTAGAAAAACATGATTGTTCCCCTGAAAAAGCATGGTATATTGGTGATAGCTTAAAGGAAGACTATTGGGGAGCAAAATCCATCGGTATCAAGTCTTTCTGGCTCAAAAGAAGAAATTAAACTAAAAATAAACAAATTCAGTTAAGATTAAAGTAATTAAGATGTCGTTGAGCGATCTCAATTCAGATGAATAATATCACATATTTAGTAATTAGTACGGTAACCAATTTCATTCAGTTATATTTAATACTTATTATCGTGCGGATTTTGTTAAGTTGGTTTCAAACAGCCGATTGGGCATCCCGCATTATTGCGTTTTTAGCACCGATTACAGATCCCTACCTTAACATTTTTCGTTCGATTATCCCACCATTGGGAGGTATGGATTTTTCTGCACTTTTAGCAATTTTTGTCTTACAACTAATCCCACAACTCTTAATTGGTATTGTTTCTGCTGGTAGTGCTTTTTAACCATAATAAATGCTAGAGGATCAATAAAATTCCTCACAATTATATTTATATATCCCCTTGAAATTGAGGGGATAAATACAAATTAACCTAACTGTTTTAAAGTCGCTTTTAATGCAGCTAGACCTTTTAACATGTCTGCTTCAGAAGCAAAGCCTAAATGTCCGATACGGAAAATTTTACCTTTAAGGTGATCTTGTCCACCAGCTAAAGCAATATCATATTTCTTGCTCATATTAGAACGAATCGCTTCAGCGTCGTGTTTGTCTGGCATAACAGCGGTAACGGCTAGAGCGGCACAATCATCAGCAGCAAATAAAGGTAAACCTAACTCTTTAATTCCTGCACGAGTAACCTCAGTTAAATGTTTGTGGCGAGCAAAGATATTTTCTAAACCTTCTTCTCTCATCATTTCTAAGGCAGCTTTCAAACCAAACATGAGATTGATGGGAGGAGTAAAAGGAGAACTATTTTTACCGTTAGCTTTTTTATAAGGGGCTAAGTCTAAATAGAATTTGGGTAAAGTTGCTGTTTCATAAGCTTTCCACGCTTTGTCGCTGACTGAAACAAAACCGAGTCCTGGAGGAATCATATATCCTTTTTGTGAACCAGAAGCTACAACGTCTAAACCCCATTCGTCAATAGGTACATTTACTGCTCCTAAACTGGTCACAGCATCCACGATAATTAAAGCTTCACCGTGAGCTTTTACGTATTCATTTATGGTTTTTAAATCGTTTAATACACCAGTAGATGTTTCTGAGTGAGTAACAATTACGGCTTTGATTTGTTTGTTTGTGTCAGCTTCTAATTTTTCTTTAAATGTTTCGGGGTTTAAAGGTTGTCCCCATTCTGCGGTAATTTCTTCTACTTGCAAACCAAAGGCACGACTCATTTTAGCCCATCGATCGCCAAATTTACCATTATTACCAACTAAAACTCGATCGCCTGCACTCAAGAAATTAATAATACCAGCTTCCATTGCTCCTGTACCAGAAACACAGAGAGTAAGAACTTCATTTGTAGTTTGATGTAACCATTTTAAGTTCTCATTCAACTCCCCTATGATCTTACTAAAATCACCGCTGCGATGACCAATGGGATGTTTTGCCATCGCCAATAAGACTTTTTCGGGAACAGGAGTAGGCCCGGGTATCATTAACATTAATTTATCTTGCATCTTTGTTTGATCTTTACTTACAGTCAATAATTATAAATAATCCAGTCAAAAAATACTGCTAAATCTTTTTAACTGTTGAATTAGAAATACTATAATCAAGATTTGTTATAGGTTATAGAGATCGATTTTTGAATAAGTTTGAAGGTCTATTTAAAACTGATTATGATACTTCTCATGATGCAACATTAAGATCTGGTAGACATTGGAAACCTTAATACCGACATTCGAACGATCGATGAAGAAAAAAATGCAATTCTTATGTACTAATTCT
>JAAHTG010000379.1_pt3 | contig 28110 bp, 38 predicted proteins | sample 6116081 | NCBI WGS metagenome assembly JAAHTG01 (sample SAMN13939989, study PRJNA603662) | sponge metagenome | isolation source: marine sponge | host: Mycale hentscheli | place: New Zealand | collected 2005 | reverse complement strand
AGTTCATGTTCAGCTTGGAGTTGTGCTTGCTTAAATGTTTGACGATCATTATAGATCTCTTGAATAATTGCTGGAATAATACCAACTTTCTTTGTATCGAAACGAACACCATTTACAGCTAATGCAGTATGTGGTGTATTATTCTTTATATGACCATCTAACACTGATTCGACATTGACACCAGGTTCATCATCGAGTAGGATAGTTTCAGGCGACATATTATATTGCATAATGATTGATGGGTATAGAGAAGCCAAATCAAATGAACATACCCAATCGTGCATGCCAACATGTGGTTCTTTTACATATCCACCAGGATATGCACCTTTAAATGATTCTTCGTTTTGTGGTACAGCTATACGTTTAGCATGTAAGTCACGATAGATTAATGAATCCCATATAGCCACAGTACCCAATACTTGTTCATAGTTTACACCACCTTTGTAAGCCATGGTTAGGCATAAACTAATAAGACCAAGCTTGTCTTCCATACGATCGATAAGTTCTACGTCTTTGATGTTATAGTCAATAAACTTTTGATAGTCATTTGCGTGCAGCTCGTTTAAGTCAGATGCTTCACCAAAGTCAAGCTTCTTCTCACCTAATACAACATTAGCAATATGGTCTAGCTTATATGATTCTTGTGGACCATACGAATAACCAAACTTTTTAAAGATGGCCATATAATCTAAGATGGCTACACCTTTGATTTCGTATTTAAGTGTAGTTTGACCATAACCTGTATGTGTTTCTTTCTCATCAATCATTCTCCATGGAGATAGGAACTTCTCACGTGAATTGCCGAGTATACGTTTAATACGATTAACTAGATATGGTATATCAAAGAATTCGCAGTTCCAACCTGTGACAACATCAGGAGAAGTTTTAGCCCAATGATATGTAAATTTATGTAAGAGTTCGTGTTCATCTGCACATTTGATATAAACCACAGAATTAGTTTGCATAATAGAATTATCTACATCATACTCACCACAACCAAATGTATAGTAGGTATCATCAATGTTATTCTTCATCGTGATTGCTGTTACTTCCTGATCAGCATCTTTGGGTTCTGGAAAGCCATCACCAAACTTTGTTTCAATATCGATGGAGGTAACATTAATCATGTTACGATCCCATTTGATTACACCAGGAAATTCTTCGTTAATGTATTGAACAACATAATTGGTGTTGCCATAAACATTAAAACCAGGAACATCTGCATATGATTTAATAAAATCAGTAGCTTCGCCCATAGAACCAAACACGATGGGTTCTACAGAATTACCATCGAGAGAATTCCAATCGTGTGCATTGTTACCTTTGTTTGTTACGAAAAGAGTTGGCCGAAATGGAATGGTGAACTTTACTTTCTCACCATTTTCATAACCCAAGTATTTGATGACCTTGCCATGACGGAAGGCATTTGTATAGAAAGAATTTGTCATGGTACCATTATAACATGATAACACGAAATGTACATAGCTTTAGTCAAATATTACCAAACCCAACTTACGAAAGAATACCTTAAACCTCCAGTAACTTCGGTTACTCTATGAGGATATAAAAAATTAGAAGGGAAGTATAGTACTTCGCCTTTGCCTACATAATAATCTGTCTTGTCAAAAAACCTTAAATAACCACCTTCATGCTTATCATCTAAGCTACCAACTATAGAAACTGTTGGTATACCTTTTCTTTTACCGTCAAACACATATCTTACATGATCGCAATGTTCCATCATGTCATGAGTCTCACTATACTTCATAAATTTAGGATCAGTAAAGTCTCGATAATAATCATACCAAGGTAAGTCTTTTAAATGCTCGTGAACATAATGATCTAATCCATTTTTTACACTAGCTCGTATTCTATCTAGTGTTGGTCTATCGTTCATATGAGTTAGGCCATAGTTTCTATCTTGCTCAGGAATATCTGGATCACCCATGAATTGTTCCCAATCAATACTTAATGTTGACCCAGCAATACCATCTTGTTTTCGTGGTGCATCGGGATATGCATTAATTACATCTTTAGGGAATGGCAACCATGTGTTTTGAAGATTAAGTCTATCTATAGCTTCATCACATAATTCATCATCTATCCACTTTGCTTTATGGATATAATGTTCGATATCTAAATTCATTAAACTACAATTTGTGGTTTTTCTGGTGTAACTATATTCGAATCGTTATGCATTAAAACATGTTGATCTGCTAATTCTTTTGTTGGTTTAAGATCAAACATGATATGTTCTTTTTTAACTATTAATGTATCTATATCAGCATACGGTAAGTAAGGCATAAAACCTAATCTTTCTTTTGTGGGTACTAGTGCAACAGCTTGCTTGATTGTGATTGTTAAACCTGTTTCATTTAATTTTTTACATAATAACTCTTCACCCGACGTAAGTCGAACTAATCTAATTTCATTCATCTGTGTTCCTTTTCGGTTTTTTGTTTAATTATATAATCTGCTACTGCAGATTTAATTGCATCTTCAGCTAATACGCTGCAGTGTATTTTGACTGGAGGCAGATTAAGCTCTTCAACAATTTCAGTATTTTTAATTTCTTCTACTTGATGTATTGTTTTACCCTTAACCCATTCTGTTAGCAATGAGCTTGAGGCAATTGCTGATCCGCAACCATATGTTTTAAATTTTGCATCTGTGACTATGTCATCTTCTATACGTATTTGTAATTTCATAACATCGCCACAAGCAGGAGCACCTACCATACCAGTTCCCACATTAGGATCTTTCATATCCATCTTACCCACATTGCGTGGATTGTTGTAATGATCTAAAACTTTCGCTGAATATGCCATGTGCTCCTTAGTATTTAGCCTAGTAACAGCTTTTTAGCTGATTTCGGCAGGTCACCTAAATTGATAGTTTGAGGCTTGTCTTCTTCTGGAATATTGTTCTCCAAAATAACTACAAGCATGCCATCTACAATATCAGCACCAACAACTTTGAGTGTGTCAGCTAAAGTAAATGATCTTTCAAACGCCCTTTGAGAAATGCCACGATGTGCATAGTCTCTTGTATCTAAACCAGAATGTTTCTTTCCAGTAATTGTTAAAACACCTTTCTCAAGTGTCAAATCAATGTCTTCCTTTTTAAATCCTGCGACAGCGATCTCAATTAGAAAGTGACCATCATCTCGTTTAATTACATTATACGGTGGATATCCAGCACCTCGAACGGTTTCTAGATTCGTATTTTGCAACGTATTAAAGAGTTGATCAAAACCCAAGAACGTATCTCTTGGGAAGTTAAATGCTAAGTTTGTCATATTGACCTCCTATGTATAGCAAGGTTAAAAAAATGAATACCCGTTAGGCATATTCAGTTTTATTTATACAGGTTTTACTTAATACCTATATTATATTTGGGACATAATTCCCAATCTGATTTATCTTTATGAGAGATAATTTTAATTTGGTTAAGAGCTGCGACTTCACCAATAGGTGAAACTGTCTCGAGTAATCCCCAATCATCCATTAATTTGACAATTGTATTCCTACGTTTAAGATCATTCTCTGTAAGATTAGAAGGCTTACCGTCTAATAAGAATAGCTCTTTAAAATGAGTTATGAAATATCTACCTTGTTTGTGTAGTATATGGCATGATTGATATAATTTGTTATCTTTCTTTGATGCAACGCCTATTCTGGTGAGAGTTTCACGTATCTTTAAAAAATCATCGGGCTCTGCCAATGTAACTTCTAACATCATCTCTGGTTTCCAATTTACCAGTTCATCGTTGAATTCCGCCATGCTGTATTCTTCCTCTTATGTATTTAAGATTTTCATTACTTAAAAGCGGAAGTACATCACGAGCTTTTTCATTACTATAACCATAATATTGCTTTATAGCACTGATATTTTCAGATTCAATCGACTTGTTCCACTTAGAAAAACGATTACGTTTTCTAATAGTATTTATAAGAAAATGATACTGCAAGCGCTGATCGAGATGATGAAACCTATTCATTTCGTTAGCGTATATCACAGTATCAGGGAAATATGAAAGACCACGATTAACCATAAAAGCATTGTAATCTTTCTCATTCTCAAGTATATCCTTCTTTGTGTTGGATATAGATTTAATTAATTCAAATGGATTCACTCACTAAACCCGTCAATTGCCCGTCTTCTTGCAGAAATTTCTGCTGGCAGATCAGGTAAATTAGTTTTAATATATTTAACATTCGCAACAATGAATGATCTCCATCCTTGTTGTTGAACATCGAATACATTCATGTAATCTTTATTCTCCACTACACCAGATTCTTCTTTTAGTATTGGTGCATTTGTGACAGGAATATGTTCAGACATAAGTGTGCATCTCATCTTACGTTCATCACCATTCTTTTTAGTAAAGCAAACTTCAATTACTTCCTCTAATAAAAACTCTCGTATATTTTCATATAGAGTTGGTGATGCAAAGAAGTTATTAGTTTCTCTATAAGGTGTTATGTTACTGTACTTTGTCATGTTCTGCTACTGCCTCCGCTAAAAATTGACTCATCATTTTTAATAATCTACCAGCTTTTTCTAGCTGGACCACAACCATAATTACACCAATGGCTATAATTATTTGTGCGTATAATGCAAGTTGTTCAACCATATTGCTCCTATTTAAAATTAATTGAAGACATGATTTCTGTCATACATGCCACTACATTTAATTCATGATCAGCCACAAAACTATCTTTATATGAATAGTCTGCAAGTATAAGAACTAACTGTGGAATACTTGAAGGCTCGACATAATCTGACATGTTATCATAAATTAATCTAAACAACTTTGCTGATTCTACGTCAATGTTATCTGTAACCCATTTACGCATCTTCTTAAAGTTTTTAGTCTTAAGATCGTCCATCAATCCAGCAATGCTTGTCTCAGATAGAGTAACAAGAATACCTGTATCGATATGACCACTCATACCATATCTTTGACATTCATTAATGACACGTCTCCAATCAGGTATGTATTTCATAATGAGTTCTGCAATCACTGCATTGTCATATATAATATGTTCGGAATCAAGAATGAATTGAAGCCTAGCCATAAATTTCTGGGCCATCTCTGCCTTGTTTCCTAAGTTGAATTCATATATAGAACATCTCGAATGGAGAGGATCTATTATACGATTCTTAAAATTGCAAGTAAGAATAAATCTACAATTAGAAGAGAACTCTTCGATAAACCCACGTAATGCAGGTTGTGTAGATGATGGATTAAGATAATCAGCCTCGTCGAGGATGACTACTTTTTGCCCACCTTGTAATGATATAGTACTTGCAAACTGTTTGATCTTACCACGTAATGTATCAATGTTTCCATCTTCAGAACCATTAATCAACATATAGTCAAGATCTAATTCATTACACAATGCTCGAGCAACTGTAGTTTTACCTACACCTGCAGAACCTGTAAACATCATATTGGGGAGTTCTCCCTTGTCGACTATCTTTTGGAATGTTTCCTTTAAGCCTTCAGGGAGAATGCAATCCTCAATGGTTTTTGGTCTATACTTTTCTACGAATAAAAATTCTTTCACATACACCTCATAATATAATAAGCATGGTAGTATTATACCATGCTTTAGTTAAAAGTACATACTTACTCAGCTGGTGTTTCTTCTTCAGTAGCAGCTACTCTTGCAGCTTGAGCTTCGTCTGCAGCTTTTAGAAAATTATCTAAACGATTACGTACTGCACCAACATCAGATAACTCAACACCTTCAAACGCACCACGTTTAGTTACTATATCAATAATACTAACGCAAGCACGAATGTCACTTAGGTTAAGTCCCTGTCCCTCAGGCACAGGTGGTTGTTCTACAGTTTCAGTTGTTGGAGCTTCAGTCGCTTTATCTTTCTTTGCCATTATGATTCCTTAAATGTTGTAGTTTTATCAAGAGCAACCCAATAGTCTGTGTTACCCGCCTTAATTAATGCTACCTGCTTTTTATCAATACCAAACTCGTAAGAGTCAGCAGGTTTAAATTTGAAATTGTTTATGTCAAACACAAAATCAAATTCAGCATCAGTATTTATACTACAATTCGCAACGTTCATTGTGAATTGATTAGATGTAGGGTTTTGTTTATCGACAATAACGCATTCAATAAACAAAGCACTATCATTTTTACGTATGCTTAGATTACTGGTTTTAAGAGTAGAAGAAGCTTTACGTAATTGATTTAACTCATCGTGTGTTAGTGTAAACTTTAGATCTTCACACGGTAAGTTAATATCGTTTGTTGGGACTGTCAGGATGTCGATATCAGAGAAGTAATATTTGAATGCTGTAACACCATCAGTAATATTAACAAACTTTTTATCATCATCGAATGACAATGTAGGATCATCAAACATATTAAGACAAGCTAAGAATTCGCCTAAGTCATATATGCCAAATGTGTATGGTGCATCAAAAGCTATATGAGCTTTTGACATAAGAGTTTTAGAAGTGGACATCGTTCGGATAAATCCACCTTCTTCACCAAGAGCAATATTGCTATTGATACCTTGATAGTTATTCAATACTTCTTTTATTTCATTACTAAGTTTCATTATCAGACTCCTTTAAGTCATGTTCATTAATTGCTAATAGAGTATAGTGCATAATCTTCATAAGATCTTCACGATTTGCTCCGTTCTTTTTGCCATATCTTGATGCATATTTCAATACATTGCCAAGACAAAAATCTAATCCTAAGCCTGAGGCACTGATCAGATCCATACTTTGAACACCATTAGCAGATGCATAATGTTTAGAGTAAGTACTCTCGACATATGTTGTTAGCTCATTGATGTTTTGTAATTCATTAAATTTCATATAGTTCCTTTTTCATTTATGGTATTATTATATCACAAAAAGGGCAAAAGTACATACCTTCGCCCTAAATAAATTAAGCAGCAACTGCGTCAGTGATTCTTGCAACTAATTGCTTATTGCCTTTCTTAGTCTTTGAAAACTTTTTGAACTCACGTTTAAGATCATTTATTGTGTCAGCTTTTTTAGGAGTAAACACATCAGCATCAAATCTCGCAGTACGATTGATTTTGATAATGAAATAATCATCATAACCTTTGACATTTTTCCAAGCAGAAAAACCATCTTTTCTCCAGGATTTGATATCTTCACGAAAATCACCAACAATTGATGTATAACCTTGACCAAAAGTAGAAGCATCATATGCAAGGTGGAAACCCATAACAGTTGCTCCAGTTATCTCTTTAAGACGAAGCAAAATATTTTTATAAATCTCACGACCACCTTGACCACGAACCATCTTACCTTCAAAGTTTATCATCACCTCACGTGAAGTATAAACGTTTGCTTTCTCATCATGCTGAACACTTAATCCATCAGGATAGCCATCAGTTAAGAACATAATGTTTGTGTTTTGTAATGCAAATTTACGTGTAAATTGTTTAGTCAACTTAGATGCAAGAATTGCAGTTTGAATAAGAGGAGTTGAACCCATTTGATCAACAGCATGTAAGTAATGACCAGAGATATGATATGCTTGCTTATTTGAATAAGCATGAGCTTTCGCAACAGCAAATGAAATATAAGCAGCTTCGTCAAAAGTTTTCTTATTCATCTTTGAAGAAAACATTTCAACAACTTTACAACCTTCAGCATTTATCTCTGAAGCTTCAGGTAAAGACTCGCGCATACCTTCTTCTCTACTTGATTTTCTCCAATACGAAGTAGTAGTAAATGAATAAGCTTCGAAAGGAATGTTTACTTGACGACAAAACATTGCAATTGTAATTGCTTGAGCAGTAACATCTTCGATAAGTTCAGCCATTGAACCAGAAAGATCAAGAAACATCATGATTCCATGTGATTTTGCTTGAGCTAATTGAGTAGTAGTTAAGAAAATATCTTCAGAAGTTTTGTAAGCATGAAGCTTTAAAGGATCAAGCTTTCCAGATTTAGCAGTACGAGCACGTGAATATTCAAATGCAGCCTTCTTACGTTCGAAATCTTTTGCAAGTAAATTTGCTTGAGTCTTATAAGTTAGTTTAGTCTCTGACCAATCGTTTTTACAAGCTTCATGATTATATGGAGCTTGAGCAACTGCATATTCTTCATCTGCATTCTCAGCTAACCATCTATTACGTAAATCCTTAGCATCATCATAAGAATAAAGAATTTTGTCCATATTTTCAGAAGAAAGACCAGAAGAATATTGTGGTTGACCACTTCTTTCGTATTGTCTCTGAGGAGATTTTTCAAGTAAATCTTCTTCGCGTTCTCTCTGAGTATCTTCAGTCCAAGTCTCGTGACCATCATCGTCACCAGCTTCTTGAGAAACAGCTGAAGTAGTAGACTCTTCGTCAGATTCATCTTCACCATCAGCATCACCATTTCCTTCGCCAGAGTCATCGCTTTCTTCATCACCAGCGATAGGAGTTTCACCTTCGTTCTTAGGAGATTCACCTTCGTCAGCACTTGGCATACCCATTTCCATTTCATCTTTATCTTCTTCTTGATCTTTTTGATCTTCGATGAAATCATAAAGCTTTTTACAAACAGCAACAACATCGTCCCAAGTTTCAACTTCCATAGCTTCTTTGACTAATGGAGATTCGTCATTTGAGAATTCAACTGGAACATAGCCACGACCTTTTGAAGAAACATTTAAACGATCCATAAGACCAGCTTTATTAATATCTCTCTCGTTAGTACCAAATAAATCACTATCGAAAAGAACTTTATAACCATTTTTAAATCTACGTTTAATGCCAGGATATGCTTCCATGATTTTACGTTCGATACGAATGTCTTCGACAATGTTTAAGTAAGCTCTTGGAATTTTACCAATTTTCTTTTCAGAATCGTGCCATCCATCAGCAGGAGTATAAAGAGCATGACCAACTTCATGACCAACAAGAAGATCGTAAACATCTTTGCCTTTGTCTTTCCAAAGTGGAAGACGAAGTACACGATTCACAACATCGAAACTAGCTGTAGAATAATTACCGTGTTGAACAGATAAGTTCTCTTTAGCTAATAGCTTCGCTAAATATTCTTGAGCAGATAGATTCATATTATTCGTCCTCCCAATTGTTGTTATCTTTAAAGTTTGGTTCACCATCTAAATCTATCTCAACTTCTTCAGGATTATTAATAGTAGCATCAACTTTCTCGTAAAGATCTATGAAAGCTTCTTTAGTATCGTCATCAAAACGATTTACACAAAGAGCAATCGCTTTGTCTCTCTTACCGAAGATAGAGAAAGTTTGAACGATGTGGCATAAACGACGAGTTGAAATAACTTCGTCAATACCTTCATCATAAAAAGTCTTACGAATAGCATCTGCCCAACCAACAAGTAGCTTAGCAAATTCTTCATCGATAGATTCAAACTTTGACATATGCTTCATAACAATTTTTTCTTCAGTAGCAATAGTAGGAAAAGTTTGTTCAAGAGTAATAGTGAAACGCTCTAAGAATGCATCGTCAATAATAGTTGCACCTGAGTAACGTCCATCTTCTGAACCTTTACCTTTTGTATTTGCAGTGGCAATCACATTAAAACCTTCAGCAGGTTCAACAACTTCACCAGTCTTTTTGATCAGAACTGGTTTGCCTTCAAGCACACCTTGTAAACACATAATTTTATTAGTTCCACGATCGATCTCATCAATCATAAGAACAGCACCAGCTTCCATAGCTTTAATCACTGGACCTTTTTGGAAAACAGTCTCGCCTTTAATCAAACGAAAACCACCAATCAAGTCATCTTCATCAGTTTCTGGTGAAATCTGAACACGTACATATTCGCGATTAAGCTTAGCACATGCTTGTTCAATTTGAAACGTTTTACCATTTCCAGATAAACCAGAAACAAACGTTGGATAAAACATTCTTGATTTAAGAACTTTTACAATTTCAGTAAAGTTTCCCCAAGGAACAAAAGTAGCATCAAAATCAGGAACAAAGACTTCGTCATTTGAAACTGATTCAACACCTTTGACCATTTCAGGAGCAGCTTTAGATATAGATGATTTTGGCATCATTCTCTCCAAGTTATAAGATCCACGATGAGGCGATGGACAATTGTTAGTATATTTAACAGCTGTATATGCTGATCTAGGATTTTCACCAATCTCAACAGCAGCAGCTTTAATCTCTTTCGATGTAAATATCGTCTTATTAGGATATTTACTCATTAATTTTTCAATCACATTATTCATTATTTAGTCCTTTTTTATTAAGTATGGTACCATTATATCATGTTTTGGCATAGTTTGGAGAAAACTTATGGTGCCAGGGTGACTTTTTTATGGTGCCAGGGAAAGATCATATTTGAGTTTTAAGTCTTGTCAAATTGTCAGGTGTAATCTCAATCGTTATTGACGGTAACGGTAAGTTAGGTTGTTCGTTTAAAGATATAAATCTAGCAGCGAAAAAATCTAATGTTTTAAATATTTCGTGAATCGAGATGTTTGGATCTATGTCCATAGTGTGTTTAATCAGTTTCATAATATAGTCCTTTTCAATTAATATGGTACCATTATATCATATGGGCAGGGCCATGGAGATTATTTTCGGAAAATAAACGTATTTTTTTACCAGATGAAGCTTTTGTAGAATATTTTTCTATCGTTATGAGATAGCAGAAAAATTATTCTTTTTAACGAATTGGATCTTTTGCTCCATCTTGCTTTCTAACACATCAGGTTTATGTGATATAATAAATGTGTTTGTGCCTTTCTCTAATGTCTTTAAGATCTTCATTAGATTGTCTGTACCTTCATCATCAAGAGATGAATCAAATGTCTCGTCAAGAATTAATAGGTTTGTATTTGTAGAGTTCTTCATCTTTGCTACTTGTCTCCACGCAAATAACAATGATAAATCAATACGCATCTTCTCACCTTCAGAGAAGTTAGCATATACGAATTCATCACGATGTCTAGACTTAATTGACTCTTCAAAGTTTTCATTTAGATGGAATGCTACAAAGAACTCAAGCGTTTGAAGGTATTTGTTTATAAGATTATTCATTACGGGTAAATACTCTTTAATAATTTTAGTACGAATACCAGTGTCCTTGAGCATCTCAGATGCTATATTATTATATAATATTTGATCTTCTGCTTCTGTGAGGTTGTCTTGTATATCAATAAGGTCATAAGTCATATTCACAAGTTCTTTGGCTGGTGCATCTACATCAACCTCTTTAACTTGTTTATTAACTAACTTAGACATAATATCATTTTGTGTAGCCATTTTAGAATTAATATCAGCCATCTCTGAGATCTGTGTTTGCACATCATCTAATGTCTTAATGGTCTCATCATACTTTGTTTGATTTAATTCTATATCCTTTTGTGTTTGCTGTGCTTGTGTACGTACATCAGTAAGCATAGAAGTTTTTACATCTTCGCTAATCTCTTGTGTACATGTAGGGCAAGCAGTATTTACTTCAAAGAACTTTGCTTTACTTACAAGTTCTTTCATAGAATGTGTGTGTTTACCTTTCTCAGTTTGCAATCCACCACGGACTTTCCTTAAAGAGTTGAGAGAGTCGGTGAGACCGAGTGGATATTTATCCAATTTATCTTTTAGAGATTTCATATTATTCTGCGCATTTAATATATCATCTTCGAAATCCATTTTTGCAGATTTATTAATATCTTCTAATTGAGAGATATGTCTTTTCTGATATTCTATTTTATCTTTTTGATTATCTAATGATATACGCGAGCTCTTCGCCAAATCTTTTTGTATATTATTACGTTGCTTAAGTACAGTCTTCATCTTACTAAACACGCCAATGTCTAATAGATCCTCAATGACATCACGACGATCCCAAGCTTTGAGCTGCATAAATGGTATAAATGAAGATGATCCTAATACTACAATTTGGTGGAATGATTTATGATTAAGCTTTAATATGTTTTGCTCTAAGAACTTTTGATAGTCTCTTACATTCGTCTGCTGATCTATCATGTTACCATCTTGATAGACTTCAAACTTATTTGGTTTAATACCACGTAACACTTTCCAATTGTGACCAGCAGTTTCGAATTCTATTGTAACTTCGCATGCTTTACCATTCACAGAGTTAACTAAGCCACCTCTCTTGACATTACGATGAGGCTTATTAAATAAAGCAAAGGATATGGCGTCTAAAATGGTAGATTTGCCCGTACCATTTGTGCCAACGATAAGGGTAGATCTTGACTTATTTAGATCGATTATTATTGGGTTATTGCCTGTGGAAAGAAAGTTCTTGTAAGTAAGTTCTTTAAATAATATCATGTGTTACATTATACCATATAAATGTCATTTGTACATATTTTCTTCTACTATTTTATTGCATACACCACTAGCATATTTCTTAAACCAACGTGGTGCAAATGCATGTATGAATACTGCAATGGAAGCTTTGAGTAATCGCCACGATATATTGAGTGCATGTTTTAGATGCTCGTAACGTGTCCTGTTCACCTCTTTCAGGTGAAGCTTACATTGTTTGCTATACATTATACCTCTTTATCTTGGATATTATTTATTGCTTCGGGTTGAGGTACTACCCCAGGATCTATGACAAACATCATATCTAATCCTATACTCTTTACTTGCCTTAAGAAATGGTCACAACTATTATATAGCTGAGCTGCAAATAAACCAGTTTGGAAACTCATGTCCATATGCATTTCCTCTTGATCAATCGTATGCTTTTTAATTGCAAGCTTCATAAAATATTGGCCTTGTACTGATAACTCACCACAATTCATCTTCCAATATTCTACTCCACCTAAAACCATAAGCACAAGAGATTTGTCTTCAAAGTATTGTCTATACTTTTCTTTATCTAAATTCTCTGTACCAGTCTCATCTGTCTTTGCTTCAGCCTGAACTTCTTGAACTTCTTTAACGATTGCTGCTGAAGTCTTCTTTGGTTCAGGTGCTATATCATATACAACTTCAGGCTTAGGGCTGAAATCTGTCCATACTTGTTCGATCTCTGCCCAAGCCCATATTGGCCATAATATAAAGCCGACTATCATTGCTGATACGGCAAACTGGTAAACTGCCCATAGCAGTCTATTATCTTCGGGATCTATCCCCTTATGTCCTCGCATGCTTCTCCTTCACAAACTGGAACTTCAATTTTATTTGGGTTTATTTTATCCCAACCGCTCTGCACTACAGAACATCCAGCTACATTAAATAATACAATGATACAAGCTAACGCAAACGCTAACATTGCCCATCTACTTTTAGTAATTTTTTCTCTCATTACTGTATCTCCATATCTATGGCATCATTATAGAGACTGTTCATCAGAGTCTTGAGCTTATCTTTGTCAAGATCTGTATTCACACCATCAATATAACTTGCCATTAAGTCAGTTGTATTTTCTACATCTTCTATGTTGGTGAGAACATTCTCACCTAAGAACTCAGAGAAATTTTCAGCTATCTTTAAATCGTGTGTATTCAGCTCTGATATCCGTTCAATAAATTTGTCAAACATGAATGGGTTAGACTTATTCCCAACAATTACTTTAACAAATTTGCCTGTAAGAGTATTTATATCATAATTCGTATAATCTGTGTCTGTATCATCATAATATATTTTCTCAAATAATGTGAGAGGATTAGGTATTGCCTCTACTGTTTTTGTATCTGTATCGAATACATGAAAATATTTCTGATCATTTGCATCAGCCCATGTAAATTCCATTTGACATCCAAGATATCTGATATTACCTTGTTGAGATGAGGCATGATAATGACCTGATAAACATAAGTCAAAGTGTGCAAAAGGTTCTACACCCATACCATGACCCATAGGTTGCTTAATACCTCTCATCATTTCAAAGCCTTGTAATTCTAAATGACCCATCATAATACCTTTATTACTTGATAAGAAATTCATTGATGAATCCCAATTCTCTGAGTTAATCCATGGTACTAAATGTACATCACAACCATCATAGTTTAATGTTGATGGTTTCATAATGATATTGATATTGCTTGTGTAATAACCTAATAGTTCTTTAAGAGAACATAGATCATTTGTGTTCTTATGAAATACATCATGGTTGCCTGGAATAATATCCATAGTCATACCATTTTGTTTCATAGGCTCAAGGAAATGTCTACGGTTAGCATTCAATGCTTTAAAGTTTACAAACTTACGATGGTCATAATAATCACCGAGATGTATAATATGTTTTATATCATTATCTTTACAGAATGGAAAGAATACTTGCTCATAGAATCTCTCTTGAAAGTCTATGAATATCTCTGAACTATTCCTTACACCACAGTGTGTATCATTTAATAATGCTATCTTCATACAAATTGATTTCCTTTAAACCAAAAAACTAAACTATATCTTGTGCCTTTTTTAACTTTATCTACCTTATGCCAAACATGAGATGGAAATACAGTAATACAACCTTTCGATCTATTTATTTTTTTAGGATCTGTTTTATTATATTCTAATGCATTATCAAACCACATATCACCACCTTCAAAATCATCATTCAGATTTATGGTAACACTTATCTTTCTTATTTTACCAGCATCATCTGGTTTCTCAAATGAATCTCTATGCCAATCGTAATAACCACCTTTGTTATATTCAGTAAATTGAATTGATTCGACTGGTTCCCATTGGAAATTCCAACCTGCTCTTTCATTTGCTGTATATATGTATGGTATTAGTTCCTCTACTATCCATCGATCATTTAGCCATACAACATTTGACTCTCTATAATTTTCTTCTTTATTTTGAACAGTGGCTTTACTTTTTTGTTTAGATAAACCTAATTCAATTATACGATCGCACATAGCAGAGTCAAATGCTTCTGGAAATGACCAAACAAAATGTTGTAATCTCATACTATCTCCATGGTTCACCCATTACCCAAACAACTAAACTATATCGTGTGCCCTTTGTAACTTTCGTTACTCTATGATATGTATCAGATGGGAATACAGCTATATTACCTAAACCACTACGTACCTTTCGTGGGTTTTTTGTCCAATAATGATCTTCTGAATCTATTTCTAAATCACCACCTTCGTAATCATCATTTAAGTTTATAGTAATACTTATTTTTCTTGTTGCACCACCTGTTTTACTTATATCTGTATTTGTATCGCGATGCCAATTATAATGATTACCTACTTCGTATTTAGTAAACTGAATTGCTTGAGGAATATCATAATCAAAATTCCAACCAGCATTAACATTTGCTGTACTTACATATTCCATAATCTGATCCATAATATAAGGATCATATATCCATCCAGTTTTACAAATCCGTGTTTTCTTTGCAGGCTGCTTGCCTCCATCAACTGTAGCATCTTCTATGATTTGCTCTTCACCTATTCGTATTAGTTCATCGCATGTTTGTTTATTTAATGCTTTATCAAATACCCATGCACTATGTTGTACTCTCATTTCTTATCTCCTTGTTTATATCTATAGCCTTTTCTAATAGACTAAGTTTACCTTGGCCAGATTTTACAAAGGCACTCGTATCTTTTGGAAAACACATACCACCGAATCCATATTTTCTATCTGGTCCAGGAACCATCATATGGCTTTTACCAATGCGTTCATCCATTCCTATTAATTGTGTAAGCTCATCAAATCCATCTTCACCAAACATACTATGTAGTTCATTAAAGAATACAACCTTTGTAGCAAGGAATGTATTGATAGCATATTTCGCATAAGCTGCTGTTCTTTTATCAGTAAATTTAATATGATTCATTTTAATTCCAGCATCTTGAAATATTGTACACCAAAATAAAGATTGACTTCCGCCAAATATAGTAAACTTTTGATTTAGAAATACTTCTTGTGAGTCAGCTTCGGTTAAGAATTCTGGGTTTGTTTTAATAAATCTATCTGCGCTTAGTAAATCTATAAGCTCTACAGATATAGTTGACTTAATAAGAATAGGTACCGTTGGTGCGTGTTTACGTATCTCACGATGGTATTGTTCAACCATCATATCATCACACTCACCCATTGGTCCTTGTGGTGTAGGTAAACATATTATAATACCATCATAAAGATGGTAATGTGGATATATGTAATCTCTTTGAATTAATTCATACCCTGCTGGAGGATCTAATATTTCTACAGAATATTTTTGTGATAACCCTGCAAATACAGCTTTACCCACTACACCATATCCTATTACTAAAAAATGCTTCATCTCCACATTATACCATATATTTCCTAAATGTACATGCCTTTAAAACAATCTGCAAAATGTTTAATTCCTTCTTGAATTGATACCTTTGGACTATATCCCAATGATTGAGCCTTACCTATATTTGCTTGTGTAGATTTGACATCTGCAGGATGCATAGGCAAATAGTTCTTTAAAGATACTCTGCCCAATTCATCTTCTAAACATTCTATATAATCCATTAACTCATTTGATTTACCTGTACCAAGATCGTATATTTCGTGTTGATTCTCTTGGGGTTGGTTAAGCATATACTCTAATATAATTTCAATGCCATCAACTAAATCACCAACATAAGTAAAGTCTCGTTGCATGTCACCTTCGTTATAGATGTCTATTTCTTTTCCTTGAGACATTAGATCTGCAAATGTATGTAAAGCCATATCAGGTCTACCATATTCTCCATAGACTGTATAAAACCTTAAGCCGCTTGAAAGTAATTTAGATGTTTCAAATTGTTTTTCATTTACATATTTAGACCAAGCATAAGGATTAAGATGATCAGAATCTGCTGTAGATGATGATGCATATATAACAGGTATTTCATAATGTTCACATGCATGAATCAACCTTTGCGTTGCAGTTATATTTGTATCAATATACATTTGTGGATTCTCTAAAGAATGTCTCACACCCGCATGCGCAGCTAAATGAATAACTGCATCATAGCCTTCTAAATAGTGGGCCCAAGGGATAATCTCTATATCATAATCAATAATCTTGATACCAAACTTATCTTTTAATATGTTTGCTCTATCATGTTTTAATTGAGGATCATAGTAGTCATTGAAGTTATCTACGCCTTCAACTTCATAACCATCCATCGCTAGCTTCTCAGCTAAATGAAACCCAATAAAACCAGCAATACCAGTAATATAAACTTTATGCATATTCCATAACCAATTCTAATCCTTTCTTTTTCTTTTCTTTCTCTTCCTTTGCAAAGTCTTTTACTTGCTTATCAACTTCTTGTATCTTCGAAATCTTTTCACGAAGTGTGTCGAGGAATGATTGGTCAATAGGACTATTCATATCAATAGCAGATACAAACTCTTCGATGTTTGCTTGCTCCATAAATTTAAATTTGATGTCAGCTTGTTTCTTTTCCTTTACAATACGTCTTATAAAAGCAAAGTAAGCTATCTGTGTAAAATATGAGAATGCATTAGGTTTACCTGTACGAGTAGATGCATCTATTCTATAATTATATATTGCTTTAAGACAATTCTCAACACCATCCATTACCATTTCATCTCGGTATGTATATCGTACAAAGTTTGGTTTATGAGATAGACCTTCACAGATCTTCATGAAGCATATTGCAATATAATCTGGTACAACTGGATTCTTTGTTCCAGCTTCTTTAGCTGCATTCGCTTGAGTAACATAGTCGACAACTGCATATGAGAAGTCTCTATTATTTACGTAATGGGGTTTGTCACGAGGTTTAATTTTTTCAGGCATAATATTTCCTATTAGTTCAAATGTATTACCATTATAACATAAAACAATCAATTGTACATAGTTAAACGCTAAAAGATGAGCCGCATCCGCACGTCGTTTTAGCATTCGGATTACTTATAACAAATCTTGCACCTTGCAAGTCTTGTAAATAATCGATTGTTATTCCTTCTAAATATTGATAGCTCATAGGGTCTATCAAAACTTTCACACCATTTTTCTCAATACTAAAATCGCCATCAATTGTTTTTTCATCTAACTTAAATCCGTAATTAAAACCAGAACACCCACCTCCAGATATATAAACCCTTAGGCTTTCTTCTGGTGATTTCATTCCAGCTACTTGATTTATGGCGTTATCAGTTATTTGCATATTTGTATTCTTTTAAATATGGTGCTAATTCGAATATATCTTCATTATTTTGACGTGTGATTAAACAATAATCTATCCACCTCATCATTTTATTGTGAATATCAAATTCTTTATTTGGTACAATACTATTAATGTTATTCATACCTCGTATATCTAGATTATTGCTTGTATAAAAATCATCATTTATTTTTGTATAACTTTGAAGATAATCATGTACTTTATTTAAACCACTTTTTATATGATATGGTTTTAAATATAAAGGTGAACAATATTTTGGAAATGTAACAACATTGCCTAAATTAATTCGTGGTACACCTTTAATATCTTTCCAAAAATCTATTAATTCTGAGATATGCATCCAATTATATATTGATATCGTTCCAAAAACAATTACATCTTTTCCAGCATACTCATGATATCTATTTATATTAGCAACCGTCTTATCAAAATGTCCACCACGTATCCAATCATATAATTCATATGTGCCATCTATACTTGCCTGAATATTTACATCATCTATTCTATGTAATAATTCAATAACTTTATCAGTAACTAACTGAAAATTAGTTGATATTTGTACTCTACATTTTGGATTTTTATCTGCAACACATTCTAATATTTTTATATTATTAGGATCTGCAAATGGTTCTCCACCTTTAATTGTTAAATGTTCTAATCCTGGAATAATTTTTAAAATTTTTTCAACATCTTTATCATTCATTTTATATAATGATGTATGAAATTTGTGATTCTCATTCCTATCAAATATAGAATTCTCTTCATATGGTGCCCATTTAGATGAATATTTACCCGAACATGTAACACACATTTGATTACATATATTACTCGTAGATACTTCTAAAAATTTTAATCCGTTTTCTGTGAAATTATAACGATTATATGCTTTAAACCGAGCTGCATGACCAGCTTTATGATGGTCTACACATACTTTACACTGTATTGGAAATTGATTATTTTTAAATTGATTTCTTATATTATTATAAACATCAGAATAAAAAAAATCATCAAGATCTTCAATATCTTTTATGTGTCCAAGAGCTACACTATCTCCAGCACAACATAATACTATTTCACCGAGAGGACTAATCGTTAATCCAGTTTCAGGTACTAAACATTTCATAATTTATTTTCAGTCAAGTATGTACTTTGCTGTATTTATATGGTATAATAAGAAAGTCCTTTCTGCGGAGGGATAGGATAAGAGGACTAGTGGGTTGTCGCGTTACCTTTCATTACCCTTACTTGTTCTTCCATCATCTCTTTATCAGTTTGAATCTCATCTAATATAATCTTCATATAGTGTGCCTTTACATCATCATTAACATCTGACGTGACCATCACATTAAAGTCTTCGAGAACATGTAATTTTGTGGTAGAAAATGGTAACCACGGTGTCATAACATAATGAGAATCTGGTTCTACATGCACATGCATTGGTTCTTCTATACCAATAAGTGCACCATTAGACTCATCATCTAAGTTGTGTGTGTATGCAATAATCGATTCTCCTGAAACTAATTTGAAGAACTTGACAGGTAAATCTGATATTTCGTGTGGGAAGTCTTTGTCCATATACTTATTTATAATAATTTAACCTCATGTATCTTAAACTTAAACCTTTCTTTACTATATATTTTAACTCTTTCACCACTATGATTTAAGGTATAATTCTTATTAGATTTCCAATGTAAGTCATCTGCAATGTCATAAACTGTGGTATCAAGTGTACTCTTTCTTAATCCTCTACCAATTGATTGTAATACTCGTATCTGACTCTTACTCGGTGATGCAAATATAATATTGTGTAGGTTAACTATATTTATTCCTGTAGAGAATGTACCATATGAACACACTAATATAGCATTAGACTCTGTCTCTGTAATCGCTCTAATTTCTTCGCGCGTGTCAGCAGGTGTCTTACCACTCACATAAAATACTTTTCTTTTATCATCTGTTGACTTATCTATCAATCTAAATAATGGTTCTCCGTGTTTCTCAACATATTGGAATAATACTAATGTGTTACCTTTTAGATCGATAGCTAAATTCTTTATAAAGTTATTTCGTTTAGATGATGTAACAATCCAATCTACCTCATCTTGGTATTTCATACCATTTACTAATTTACAATGTTCCTCAGGATGCTTAAGTAATAATATATCAATCTTTATATTCGCAAGATCACCACGATCAATTAACTCTTTACTTGTTGTGATATTCTTATGTGGTCCAAATAAACCTTCGAGGACAAGCTTATGTGTTTGTGTACCATCTAATGTACCTGTTAAGCCATATCGATACCCAGCTTCTGTGCATTTAGTAAGAATACTCGTTAATGATTTAGCTTTAAATCCATGAGCCTCGTCACCAATCACCATACCAAACTGCTGGAAATAACCTTTCTGCATTTTGTATATAGACTGCCATGTAGATACGTAAATCTTTTTTGTTTCGTGTCCTTTATCTTTACCAGCCATAATCTCATGACACATATTTTCTGCATCAAAATTAACATCATTCTCAGAATACTTCGCAAAGTCTCCCACCATTTGTTTAACAAGTGATGTAGTAGGTACAATCAATAATACTTTATCAGCCTCTAAATCATAACTCATATCTAAGAAATATCTCATCATAAGGTATATAATATACGATTTACCTGAGGCTGTGGGAGATACCATTAATGCTTTTCTATTCTCGAGCGCATGCTTGACAGCAGCTAATTGGTAATCTCTTGGTTCGAATGGTAATGTGTACTGATCAATAAAAGACATGTCAACATCAACATGGGCATTAGGTAGATTATAACCAAGCTTTGCACTTGGTATGATAGTACATTTTATATTTCTTTCTGTTGCGAATGCTACAATATATTTGTATAGACCAGAGTATATAGATTGGTCTCTGAGATTAAGTAGTCTTACCTTACCATCCCACATTTTATTTCTAAATTGTGGCATGAATTTATAACCAGGAACAAAGAATGTAAAATACTCTGCTAGTTCTTGTATGATTCCTTTATCGTCACAATCCACATAGATAAAGGCATGATCTTTAGTCTGTACTGTTATTTCTTCCATGTGCTAAATATAATGCAAATTCCATTGCAGTCATTCCATCTTTATATACAATAGGGTCTTTAGCTTTTGCTAATGCTTCTGTTGTTTCTTTGATTAATTTCTCAAACTTAGATTTCTCAGCACATGGCTTTCTTAAATCATTATTGATATTAGTATAGTTTGCTAATAATAGTTCGAGCGTTTTCTTATCAAACTCCTGCTTCAAAACTTCTCCATTTAATTATGTTACTTATATTCTGATGTCTCCATCTTATAGTACCCATTATTTCTTCTAAGGTTTCAATAAGAACCTTATCATATTCGAGTGCTGCTTGAGCTTTTTGGATATCAGTGTCTGCATCATAGTAATAATTCATATCACCCTTCAATGGTTTATTTAATCCACCAAATGGATCGTATTCCCAGTTGAATGCATCTATCTGATCTTTAGATAGTTTACCATTATAATATAACCACTTATCTTTAAGCAATGTTTTATATTCAAGATCTTTTTTCTTTCTACGCATTTTTGAGATGGTAATTAATTCAAGATATTTACTATGCACACGTGCCATCTTAATTGTAGTATCATCTAATTTTAAATCATCTATAGTGGAATCTTCTTTCCACATTTCTAGTACTTGTTCAATATTCATATTCAATCATTATTTATAGTTTCTTTTTATACTTCTGAGGCAACCCAATAAATGGTCTACCATCATATATATTCTTTTGCCCTTCTAAACTGTTTGCGTCATTATAGTGAAGGAACACTTGACCACAATTATCACCTTCAAAAGTTTCTCGCCAATGTTCTAATTCACACCCACGATATATCAACATATCGCCAGGCCCTAAATCAACTTTTACACCTTCTTTTCCTTTCTCGCCTGAAGGTTCTAGATATATTGGCCAACTATCACCACCTAAATTTATTGTAGTAGATATCTCACATGATGGTCTATCTTTATGTCTTTTTAATATATCACCTTTCTTATATATTCTAGCATATGAATATGTAGGCAAAACTTTTAATCCTGTATTTTTTTCCATAACAGGTTTAATTCTTTCTAATAATGTTTCCATTACTATATCAGCGTAATGCGAATATGTATTTGGTATTTGTTTATCACTCCACACACCAAAGTGTGGTGTATCTGGTGAGATATATCCATCATCAAATAACTTTCGAGCCACCCTTCTTTTGTTTAAAAAGTAATCGTATACAAAGCCTGCTAACTCTTTACTTATAGCATGCTTTACGATCTTATAATTATTTTCCATTTCGGCCATAGACCTATTATAACATAGTTTTACCTAAAGTACATAGGTGTTATACGAATTCGTAGTAAGAGTATTGGAATGATACGACAGCAGTAAGATATTCTGCATCGACTGTAGTGATTTCAAATGGTAGAGATGAAAGACTTGTTGGTTGAGCATCAATAAATCGTATTTGTTTCGTTACATTATTTGATGAACTCATAATTGTAAGTGTTAAGTCACGCACATGATTAGTAATTGGCTGATCAGTTTCTACATTTGATTTAATCCAATCGTAGATTTCTTTATAGTTTGTAAGATTTTCATCAATTAAAAATGATAATTCAAGAGGACTATATGTAATTTTATCTGCAGCCATTGCAGTATTAACAGATTTAAATGATAATATTGCACCTTCAGAAGAAACGTCAGGTATTGAGGCAGATTGTATAGTAAATTCAGCACCAGAATATGTCTGACTATCTAAAGACATTACAAACGATGATGGATTTAAAAAGTTAGTAGTTGGCATAATAGATTATTTATAAAAAACCCCGCGATAAAGCGGGGTTCTTTATTTGTATATTTAGAAAATTATAGGTTAGTAACCTTACGTTTTCTGTAGTATACGTTTTGACCAGCTCCAGCAGTGACAAATGGATTGTCAGCAATACCGTAACGAGTTTTGAAGCCAATTTTCGGTTGGAAGTCATCCTCACCAATTGTCTTCATCATGCTTAATGGCACGTATGGGCAATAGAACATTCCCGCGTCATATGGGTTTGAACCCTTATAACCAACGTTGAAGTAGTCTACTGTCGCATATGGGTCGATGTATACTTTCATACCGTTACCCATAGTACCAGCCATTAGAGATCCAGTTACATCTGAATCCATAGTTTGTGGTCCTTGTAGTCCTAAGCCAGTATCCATAACGCCAGCAGCATTTAGAGCCGCAGCAACGTTGTTAGATACGATTACCCAGTTACCCTTTCCACGACGAGTAGAAACAGCAATTTGGTTAGCTTCATGCTCAATTGCTTGAGCTAGAGCTTTATAACGCTCAACTGACCATCTAGCGCCACCGTTATCAGGTGCGTTAGTCGCATTCCATGTACCAGCAGATGCACCGCGAGTAGATGTTACTGAGTTAAGGTTTACTAAACGAACGATCTCACGATTCATTTCAGCCAAAATTTCAGTTGAAAGAATGTTCGCAAGTTCTGTCTCAGCAGAAAGACCGTGAATAGCTTTAAGGTCTTGTGCTAATTCAGTTGTGTACTCAGCTTTAAGAGCACGAGACTTTGCAGTCACAGTAGTCTTATCGATTGAGAACGCCATCTCAGGAATAGCAGGTGAACTTGGAGTACCTAACGCTTCAGCATCAGCAGTCGCAAGACCAGCACCTGGAGTGTAGTCATCAACTGTATCTGAATCGTCTAGAGCTGCAGGAGCAGGAGATACAGTAGATGTATCACCAGCAAAAGGATCAGAACCTTTTAATTCTGAACCGTTGTCTGCACCAGAAAATTCAGTATCTGCTTCGTTAAATAACGCTTCAGTACCACTTTGTGTTGAGTAACGTGATTTCATTGCAAAGATTAGGCCAGTTGGTCCAGTCATTGGCTGTACGCCAACTAGATCAAATGCTAACATTGCAGGAGTTGCACGTCTAACTAGTGAGATAAGAACTGGATCCCAGTTATCTACACCACCACCAGTTTTGTTTGCAGCAGCCGCTTCGTGCAATTGTCCACGCTCTTCCGCGAATGCTTTTTCTTGGTTCTCAAGAACAACAGCAGTTACTCTACGACGATGTGAATCACCGATAGCACCAGCTTCTTGAGAATCAAGTACAGGAGCCCATTTTTCCTGTAACATTGTTTGATTAATTTGTTCCATTTAAAATTCTCCTATTAGATGGATTTCGTTGTGCGCTCAATTGCGCTTAGATATTTCTGCATATTATCAGAAACATCAGTTTCTTGTGTATCCTCAGTAATGGCATCAACTTCCGATGTCTCTACCGCGGTATCTTTATTAAGGTAAGATTCCTTAATTGTCGCTACTTTAGATGCAAAAGATTCGTTATCGTCGGCTTCAACACCTTCTACTAACTCTTTTACTTTTGCCGCTTCAGTTGCCGCTAAGCCTTCACATGCTTCTGCTACGATTTCCTTACGTTGGTAAGATTTCACTTGCTCAGCAAGATCCATAGCATTTGCAGTTGCGTCATTTAATTGAGCTTTAGCATCTTTCGCTTCTTCAGATAGAGCATCTAAGATATCACCCTTATCTTGAGGAACGTTAATGTGGTGCTCACTAAATAACTGACCTAGTGAATCAATAAATGACTCAGTGATTTCAGACTTCAAAGAATGCTCAATCGCAACTTCGTTATCCTTCATCCAGTTTTCGACTACATATGTTAAGTAACCGTCAACCTTGTCAACTAAATCTTCTTTAATAGCTTCAACTTCTCCAGCTAGATCAGAAGCATATCTCTCTTCTAATTTTGCTGTTTCAGAAATGATTTTTGATTGCAGTGCAGCTTCAAAAATAGTCTCAGCTTTCGCCTTGAAACCTTCAGATAATGTGTCTTCGTCTTTAATTAACGCTTCAACATCTTCTTTAAATTTCTTCTTCTCAGCAGTTACTTCTACTTCAGCATTAGGATCATCAAGTTTACTCATTTTCTTCTTCTTGACTTTTCCTTCTGTATCCTTTTCGTCGTCTACTGCTTCTTTCTTAGACTTTCCTTCTTCTACATCGCCTTCGTCTTCATCACCTTCATCGTCCTCTTCTTCTTCATCGTCTTCCACTTTAGCTTTCGCTTCTGCTTTTTTCGCTGCTTCGAAGATCGCGTCAAGGCCCTCTTTAGACATTCCTGTCATTGAGGCTTGTATTGCTGATACTGTACGAGCTTCCGTAAGAGGTGCTTCTGGTACTTCTACCGTTGCTTCTACTTCCGTATCCTCTACGATAACCTCTGCTACATCTTCAACAATTTCGTCTTTAACTTCAGACATTATGTTTTCTCCTATAGAGATTATAGTTTAGAGAGGAAATGCTCAAAACCTGCAGATTGTTGCTCTTCCGAGAACTTCACTTTAGATTCTTTCACTTCTGTCTCACCTTCATCAATTACCTTAACGAAATGACCCGGTCTATCCATTTCATAGGATACTCCTTCCATAATGCCATTTACATATGCATTAGGGGCAGAGGGATCTTGAACGATATCAACTGTGTTCAGCATAAAATCATCTGCTACATAGTTAACTCCATTCTTCATTGCTAGGCTTCCCATACCACGACTTGACACTCCAAGTTGTACGCCACCTTCAACAAGACCTTTTACAATCTGTCCCATAGGTGTATCCAAAATAAGTGCTTTTCCCATCACATTATTACCATCCCATTTGAGTTCGGTAATTCTGTGAGAAACTTTATCTAAATTAATAGATGGTCCATCAGGGTGATTTAGCTCACCAACTGCACGACCTGTAATTACTTGCTCGTTAACAAATTTGTCAACGGCCTTTGTAAGAACTTCTCTGGTATAAATTCTACCATTTTTGTTCTTATTCTCAGCTTGCATAAAAACACCTTCTAAGAAAGTGCTCTTCTGACCATTTTTGCCTTCTTCTATAGAATAGCTAAGCTGGTTCTGAGTATATTCTGTGATTAACTTCATTTATGCTCCCATTAATTTGATGAATTCTTTTACTGCTTTTTCAGCACTAGCCATATCTTTAAACTTATCAAGCTTAACGCCATCAATATAAAGATTAAACTTGCTTGTAATAACAGCAGTTACATTCTTTTTCTTTCCAAGTTTGGTTAATTCCTTGGCTACCTTTTCACCTTTCGGGAGCTTTAATTTAGCTTCTAATACTTCATTAAATGATTCCTTAAACGTCAGCATCCGCTTCAACTTCTCCTGTCTCTGTTTCTACAGCAGGTTCTTCAGCTGCTGGAGTATCATCAGATGCTCCATACATTTTAGAAGCAACTTCTTGTTTGTGATTATCCAATGCGTCAATTAGTTTATCATGCATAATACTATTAAAAGTATTGTTGCTTGCTTGCGCATCGCCCGTTTTTATATTGTCAATTAATTCTCTTGTGCTCATAATCTCTCTGTTAAGTATTTATAAAAATGTTTATTTCTAGTAAACTTTATGTATACAATATGTTTATAAAGCTGAATTACTCAAATCTGGATTAATAAAGTCATCATCCACTGGATCATCTTTATTATCTTTAGCGATTTGTTTAATAGCCTCATCATCCAACTTCAGAATATTTCTGCGTACCCAATCTTTCGACCAGAACGAACCAATATATTCATCCATCATTTGCAACATTTCTATTCTTTCACGAAGGATTTCTGCGTCCTTCAATTCAGCATAGTAGTTATCTCTAGAATACTCAACGGCTATCTGCTCGCGGATATTTATCCAGTCACTTGGCACAATAATCTTTTTAAGGATTAACTGCCTTTTCAGTGCTTCATAGAATAGTGTTGAGAACTTATTACGAATACGATCAATAAATTTCTGGAATTTAAGTTCGTCACGCGTAATTTCTGAAGATCGACCAACAGAAAATGCATCTGCTTCAGTCAATCTTGACATAGGTATATTTAAAGACCTATATAATTTTTGTTGGAAATACTGGATATCTTCGATCTCTCCAAGGTTTGAACCACCTGGAAGAGTATCAATCTCAGTACCACGGCCACCCTCTCTACGTGGTAACCAAAAATCTTCCATAATATTACGATGAATCTTTTCGTCTTTAAGATTACCAGTAGTAGGATCATATACGATCTTATTACGATATCTGTTCATCGTATTATTCAAATATTCTTCTGCTTTACCTTTAGGTAGATTACCTACATCAATATAAAATATACGTCTTTCAGGTGCTCTTGATATACGATAGATAACTAAAGAGTCTTCCATCATACTTAATTGATTAATAGGTTTAAGTGCTTTATTTAAGTAGCCTACAACCTTATTGCGTTCTTCATTTAACATTCCTGAGTTAACTTGAATAATAGCATCAGTATTAATTTTTAATCCTTCACCACTATTTGTCATTGCATCATCTTGATACAAATAGTACTCAGCAACTTCTTTTACAAGATCAGCTCCAGTCTTTGGATCTTTAACCTTCTCAGTCTCTTTAATCTTACGAATCTTTGTAGGATCTATCTGCCTTAATTCAAGTATACCAGCTTCAGTCTTATTTGGATTAATAATAACATGAAAGAATAAACGTCCATCAATATACCAACGTCTAAATGTATCGTATGCTGTAGCTGAGAAGTTAGTTAGATTAAGAATTCTATCAAATTCATCTTGTATAAGATCTTTAACTTTATCGGCTTGGTCTAAGTTATCAAGATTTAGTTTAGCGATAATACCATTCTCATCTGTAATTGCTTCATTACATATATCTTCAATAGCCATATCTACTTCAGGATATGTAGCTACCGAACGGTACTTCATGATTAGATATTTATCATTCTTGTACTGATCTCCATTGAGATCCATGTATTGACCAAAATAACCACCCGTTAGTGATATATCGTATGCACCATCCTCGTAATCAGGGGTCAACGATACTGGTTTCTTTTCATCTTCTATTGCTT
>JAAHTG010000677.1_pt1 | contig 28116 bp, 25 predicted proteins | sample 6116081 | NCBI WGS metagenome assembly JAAHTG01 (sample SAMN13939989, study PRJNA603662) | sponge metagenome | isolation source: marine sponge | host: Mycale hentscheli | place: New Zealand | collected 2005 | reverse complement strand
AGGAACCGCACCTTGTCCCAGCCGTAGTTGATGCCCATCACTGCACCCTCTACAGCCAGCATACCTTTGCCCGCCAAATGCGACAACAAAGACAGGGTCAGGAACCCGTGTGCAATGGTGGTGCCGAACGGCGTTTTTGCAGCAGCTTCTTTATCGATATGGATAAACTGGTGGTCCTCGGTCACGTCAGCGAACTGATTAATGCGTTCCTGATCAATGTGAAACCAGTCCGATAAGCCTGTTTCTTTGCCGATGTAATTTTTCAGATCATCTTTACTTACTGTCTCAGCCATTTTTTCCTCCATTTATCGGCCTTACGCAGGCCAAACTCTCATAATCATCTTTTGATTCAACAAAATGGACCAAGTCCTTGTTGCGAATCATAATTCGTAAAACGAATCATTGATTCGAAGTGATTCGTTTTGCGATCTCACACAACTCTATGGCATCGCAGACAAACCACCGTCCAGCGGGATAATACCGCCAGTAATATAGCTTCCTGCGCGCGAACATAACATCAGCAACAGCCCGGCAATATCCTCAGCTTCGCCGCACCGATGCAGTGGCACCCGTGCCTCCATCGCTTTCTTGCGTGCATCATCCCTGATTACATGAGCCATCATCCGGCTAGGGAAAGGCCCCGGCGCAATCGCATTCACTGTTACATGCATCGAACCAAATTCATTGGCCAGCATTCGCGTCAGATGATGAATGGCGGCTTTGCTGGCACCGTAACTGTATGCCTGATTTGACGCTGGCCGCGTGCCGACGACCGAACCCAAATTAACAATCCGTGCGGGATCTTCTGCTGTTCCCGCACTGCGCAACAAAGGCAACAGGTATTTAGTCAGGTCCGCCACAGCCGTTACATTCAGGGCCATCACATCGTCCCACTTACTGCGCGGAAACTCCTCAAACGGCGCACCCCAAGTAGTACCGGAATTATTGACCAATATATCCAGCTGGCTTTCGTGGGCAGAAAAAGCCTCCGCCAACGCCTTAGTGCCCTCTTCGGTGCTGAGGTCTGCCTGCAAGGCAACAACCGAGCCAGGGCCGGCTGCATTAAACTCGTCGGCAACCGCCTGACAGCTTTCCAGCCTGCGTGAGGCTATGTAGACTTTGCAGCCTGCGCTTACCAGTGCTTCAGTTGCCATGGTGCCGATACCAGAGCCGCCCCCAGTTACAAGGGCGACTTTGCCGCGTACATCAAAAAGGCTGTCGATATTGATCGCCATTACTTCCTCGTTTGCCTAAACGCTGTTCGAGCGGTATTTTTTAAGCTCCGTGCGCGCAATAACCATGCGATGAACCGCATCCGGCCCATCAGCGAACCTGAGCGTGCGCATGCCCGTGTACATAGCTGCAAGTGGGAAGTCCTGACTGATACCGCGCCCACCATGCATCTGCATAGATTCGTCGATCACACCAAGCGCCATACGCGGTGCCTGCACTTTGATCTGCGAGATGTAGGGTTGTGCGGCCTGGGTACCGATAGTGTCCATCATGTACGCAGCTTTAAGGCACAACAGACGTGACATTTCGATATCGATACGCGCTTCGGCGATGATGTCATAGTTGGCACCCAGCTTGGCCAGCGGACGACCAAAGGCTTCGCGGGTTGTTGCCCGTTTGCACATAAGCTCAAGCGCGCGCTCTGCAGAACCAATAGCACGCATACAATGGTGGATGCGGCCAGGGCCCAGGCGCCCCTGAGAAACCTCAAACCCACGGCCTTCACCGATAATCAGGTTTTCTTTCGGTACACGTACATTGGTAAAGCGAATATGCATATGGCCGTGCGGTGCATCATCATGACCAAAAACCTGCATCGGGCGCAATGTCTCGATACCTGCGGTCTTTGGCTCAACAAATATCATGCTGTGCCGTCCGTGACGTGGGTCATCTTCATTGCCGGTCTTCACCATAACAACATAAATGCCGCAGCGTGGATCACCGGCGCCAGAGGCCCAGTATTTCTCGCCGTTCAGTACATAATCGTCACCGTCCAGCACGCAGCTCATTTCAAGGTTTGTTGCGTCAGACGAAGCCACATCAGGCTCGGTCATCAGAAACGCAGAGCGCATCTTGCCTTCAAGCAGTGGCTTCAGCCATTTGTCTTTATGTTCCTGGGTGCCGTAGCGTTCGATCACCTCCATATTGCCTGTATCAGGTGCGCTACAGTTAAAAGCCTCAGAGGCAATTTGTGATCGGCCCATTTCTTCTGCCAGATACGCATATTCCACCGTAGTCAAACCAAAACCGGCATCGCTGTCTGTCAGCCAAAAGTTCCAGAGCCCATCCTTCTTGGCTTGCGCCTTGAGGGTCTCGAGAATTTCGGTCATGCGATCAGTAAACTGGAAACGGTCTCCGCCGGTTCCTACCAAACTGTGATATTCGTCTTCAACCGGCACCACATGCGTATCGATGAAAGCCCGTACCTTGTCGCGTAGCTCCGTGCCGCGTTTGCTCAACCCCAAATCCATTATGCGTTCCTCTCTAACTCTGTCTGATATAATTCCTGGTAGTGCGCCTTGATCGCTTTCCGGTCGATTTTACCGGAAGCAATGAGCGGTAATTCTTCTTCAATCAGCCATACTTTGGCTGGAATTTTATATCCGGCCAATTGCTGACGGGTTTGTTCGAGAATATCATCAATGGTCAAGTCTGGATCACTTCGAACCACAACCGAACCAACGATTTCCCCTAACAGGGCACACGGCAAAGAGAAGACCATCACGTCTTCAACGCCGTCAATGCCATGCAGCACACCTTCAACTTCAAGCGAACTGATATTTTCACCACCGCGAATGATGATGTCTTTCAAACGGTCTACGATGTAAATATAGCCCTCTTCATCTTTGTATGCCACATCACCAGAATGGAACCAGCCATCAGTAAAGGCTCGCGCGGTCGCTTCCGGGTTGTTCCAATAGTGGGTGACATTCATAACCGAGCGCATGCAAACTTCGCCGCGCTCTCCCTGCGGTACCTCGTTGCCGTCTGGGTCAACTAGCTTAATTTCCATCACCGGCGGGGTTGCAACACCAACACTGGTTGGCCGTGCCACATATTCATCACCCGACAGTACCGAACCCATGGCATTCGTCTCGGTTAGGCCGTAGCCAATGCCGGGATTAGAGTGCGGCATTACTTCTTTAATAAGCTTAACATGCTCTGGTGGGCGTGCAGCGCCGCCGCCGCCCATATCGACAAGGCTCGACAGGTCGTATTTGCCAGCTTTTGCCAATTGAGCCATTTCATATGACATGGTTGGCACACCGGTAAAGGTGGTGACACCTTCGACTTCAACCAGCCTACAGGCTTCATCCGCATCCCATTTATGCATAACGATCAGTTTACGCCCAACCGTCGCCGATACCATCATGACAGGCAGCAACCCGGTTACATGGAAAAAGGGAACAGCTACTAACATAACCGGTTGATAGTCTTCGTCGTCTGGAACCCTGCCCTGCATTTTCAAACACAGAGCCAAAACAATCCAGGTGAACAGCACACTGATAACCGCCTGATGCGTTGACGGTGCGCCCTTAGGGAAACCTGTAGACCCAGACGTATACAACATCATCGCTAAATCATCGGTAGCCATTTCAACTTCCGGCCACACCATCGGCTTTTTGCCTTCAAGAGATGCCTCAAAGGAACTCATGCGGGGGTGCGCGTCGAATTTATCGCGGGCTACGATGATTTGCATACCCAGCTCATCGGCAACTGGCAAAATACAGCGTCCGCGCGGCGCATCGGTTACCGCAACTTTTGCGCCGCAGTCCTTCAGTGCCCAGCCTAGCTCTTCTGCCTTCCACCAGGCATTCATCAAAACAGCGATACCACCGGCGGCAACAATGCCCATGTAAACCATTGGCCATTCAGGGTAATTACGCATGGCGATGGCAATACGGTCGCCTTTTTTCACGCCGTAATCATCAACTAGTGCCTGCGCGAACTGCGTAGCTTTCGCAATCGTTTCACTGAATGTGAACCGTTCGTCGCCGTAGACAAGATACTCTTTGTCGCCGTGACCAAGGAACATCATGAACACGTCGCGCAACGTTTGCGGTTGGTGTGTGAACACCGGCAACATCTGGCCGTTCACTTCCTTTTCGGTAGTGGAAAATGGCATGTGAGGCGCAGTGAGCATCTCGATCATATCTACCATCGGTGTTGACGGATCAACTTTTGGCAATTCTAGGCTATCAAGCATTGTTTCTCCCCAAACAATTGATTGATGGATAAGGCATTACCAGAGCAAGCGGCAAAACGGTCAGCGTGGTAATTATAGTCGCCGAGCAGGGCCTGTAGAATGCGGGCACGCTTAATATAAAAGCCTATATCAAACTCGTCGGTCATCCCAATACCACCGTGCATTTGGATGGCTTCGTTAGTGGCAAGTTCAGCGGTTTTCGCCGCTTTCGCCTTGGCTAGACTGGCGAACCAGCGTACATCGCCGCCAGCATCGGCAACCTGCAATGCCTTCAAAATAGCAGAGCGGGTAACTTCAATTTCGCTAAACAGATGAGCAGCCCGGTGCTGAAGCCCCTGGAACGTTCCAATCACGACGCCGAACTGTTTGCGTTCTTGCAGGTAACCAACGGTTTGGTCCAGGCACTCTTGCGCAATGCCAAGCAGTTCGGCCGCAATGATGATGCGCGCATTATCAAGTGCAGGTTCTATCGCATCCAGCGCAGCGCCTTCGGCGCCAACCAATGCGTCTGCACCGACGGTGACACCTTCAAAGGTTAGCTTTGCCCAGTTGCGGCTGTCCGCCATGATGGTGCGATCAACGATCAATCCGGCCGCTCCTCTATCAACAGAAAACAGGCTTAAACCTTGCCTGTCACCCGCCTCGCCCGACGTCCGGGCTAGCACCAGAATAGTATCCGCAACGTGACCATCGCAAACAAAGGTTTTCATACCAGAAAGCGTGTGACCGCTATCTGTTTTTGTGGCTTTTAGGACTGTTTTGACAGGGTCATGGTGGGCGGCTTCATCTATCGCCAGCGTTATAATTGTCTCGCCCGTTGCGATTTGCGGCAACCACGCTTGTTTTTGCTCTTCCGAGCCCACGGCCTTTATGACCGAGGCGCCCATAACTGAACTGGCCAGAAACGGTGACGCTGTCAGGGTTTTTGCCATTGCTTCTGCTACGATACCCGCGCCCACAAGGCCAAAGTCTGTGCCGCCGTTGTCCTCGTCCACCAGCAAGCCAGCGAAGCCCATTTCCGCCATCTCAGCCCAAAGCTCGGCGGAATATCCGGTTTCGTCGGCGCTGTCGCGCAACCCGCGCAGCTGCGTAATCGGTGCTTTTTCAGCAAAAAAACCGTCAGCAGACTCTTTCAGGAGCTGTTGTTCTTCATTTAATATCAAAGCCATAACTCAGTACTCCTTACACTGGCAAATCTAGAATGCGTTTGGAAATAATGTTCAACTGCACCTCGGACGTACCACCTTCGATAGAGTTGGCTTTCGTCCGCAACCAATTGCGCGCAATATCGCCGTTGTTGGAATATTGTCCTTCCCACTCCAGGCCGTCCGATCCATTCACTTTAACAATCAGCTCATGGCGTTGTTTGTTCAGCTCGGTGCCGTAATATTTCAACATCGATGAAAAAGCACCAATATCGCCGCCCGCTTTGGCCTGATCTTTCGCCCGCTCCAGCGTAAATACGAAAGCCGCAGCGTCTATTTCATGCTCAGCGACCTGATGACGGGTCATGGACCCAAGCAATTTACCATCATCGTCAAGGCCTAACTTGTCTTTGGCCAGCATATTCAACGGCGTTGGCATGCCCATATCGCTGATACCGGTACGTTCGTGGGTCAACAGGTATTTGGCAATGGTCCAGCCTTTATCTTCTTCGCCAACCAAGTTGGCCTTGGGCACTTCAACGTCATCAAAGAAGGTTTCGCAGAAAGGCGAATTGCCGGAAATCAGTTTAATTGGTTTGGTGGAGACTCCTTTGCTTTCCATATCAAACAACACGAAGCTAACCCCGTGGTGTTTACTGCCTGAACTATCGGTGCGCACCAGACAGAAAATCCAGTCGGCTTTGTCTGCGTATGATGTCCATACCTTTTGGCCATTAACCAGATAGTGGTCGCCTTTATCTTCGGCTTTGGTTGCCAATGACGCTAGGTCAGACCCGGCATTGGGCTCAGAGTAGCCTTGGCACCAACGAATTTCGCCGCGGGCGATCTTTGGAAGATGTTCTAATTTTTGTTCGTGGCTTCCAAACTTCAGCAGCGCAGGGCCAAGCATCCAGATGCCGAAGGATGTAAGCGGCGAGCGCGCTTTTATGCGACGCATTTCGCCAGCTAAAATTTTTGCCTGCTCGGCGCTTAACCCACCACCGCCGTACTCGGTTGGCCATGTCGGCACAGTCCAACCGCGAGATGCCATGCGGTCCAGCCAGTTTTTCTGATCTTCAGATTCAAACTTGAAATTGCGCCCGCCCCAGCAAGCATTCACGTCGGTCAACAAAGGTGTTCGCATTGATGCCGGGCAGTTTTCCTCTAACCAGGCTCGGGGCTCGGATTGGAACGTTTCCAAGTCAGTCACTACTCTCTCCTACTCTCGGTTGGCTTTGCCAAAACATTGCGGTGCCAGTCCGTATATCGACTATTCAAAAATATGTTTGTTTCAACAGTGACATCGGTCTGAGTTGCCCTAAGTCAAGCTCAAGGATGATTTTTAACAATTTCCATGCACAATTGATCAAAATCAGCGACATTTGCCTTGATTTTGCGGATCATTATCTGGGTCTTGTGAATTAACGGGGCCCTTTTCGGGGTCAAAACATACGGTTTTATGAACAATCTTTCCTATCGCAGCATCTGGCAACTTGCAGGACCCAACATTGCCAGCAACATCCTCATGGTGTCGATTTCTTTCGCCCATTTATGGATCATTGCACCGTTTGGTCCAGAGGCCAGCGCTGCTGTTGTCACCGGTGGGCGCATCCATTTTCTTCTGATGTCAGCGTCTATGGCTTTGTCAGTAGCCACCACGGCAGTTGTGGCGCGGGCATGGGGCGCGGAAAACCTGCAGGAAGCGTCGGAAGCAACTACAAGCTCGCTGACGCTGGCCGTTCTTATCTCGCTGGGGTTGGGGTCAGTAACATTTCTGTTCGCTGAGCCTATAGTTGGCCTGTTTGGCCTGGACCCAACCACTAGCCAGCTGGCGGTCGACTATGTCAAACCGTCCGCAATCCTCAATATCTTTTTCGCCCTTGCGCTAACAGTGTTTACGGCCTTTCGTGCCGTCGGTGATGTGGTGCGCCCGCTCAGGTTCAGCGCTATCGCAACCATTTTTGGCACTCTTGGGTCCTACATATTGGTGCATGGCAGTTTTGGCCTGCCGGAAATGGGCATGGCCGGTATTCCCTGGGGCACGGCTGCGGGCCAGTTGTTTGTGGTTTTGTGGTTTGGCTTTAGTTGGCTAACCCGGCGCTACGTATTTTTCCCTACTACCCACGCTGTTTTTGACACCGTTCGATTAAAGCAACTGGCACGAATTGGCATGCCTGCCGCCATGGAGCAAGTGGTGCTGCAAAGCAGTTTGGTATTGTTCATGATACTGGTTGCCGGATACGGCACCGCCGCCTTCGCAGCCTACGGTATCGGCATCACCATCCTGAGCATTTGCATCGTTATCGGCATGGGTTTTGGTGCTGCCAGCGCCGCGCTTTCCGGTCAAAACCTGGGCGCACAAGACCCGGAAGCCGCACGCACAAACGGCTGGATGGCTATGAAAATGGCCATCATCTGTATGACGGCTGTTGCGCTTGTGACCTTTGCATTCAAAACACAGTTGGCTGCAATGCTGTCAGTTGACCCAGATATTCGGCGCTATACCGAGTTTTTCATCATCGTTCTAGCGATCGTTCAGCCGCTAATGGCAATCGAATTTGCGGTCGGAAGTGCATTGCGCGGCAGCGGCGAAACACGTTATCCACTTATAGTCACCTTCATCGGGGTTGTGCTGGTGCGGTTTGGTGTCGGCTTCATCGTCATCCTGTTAGAGGGTCCGGTGGAAGCTATATACGCCGTCATCATTGCCGACTATCTGGTCAAGGCAACGCTTCTCGTTCTACGGTTCCGTTCCGACAGCTGGATTAAGGACCAGGACAATCATGCACCGCTTGCTGTGCAATCGTTAGCGGGCCTCGCCCGCGCACCTGTGCGCAATTATTTCTCGAGGAAGTCGCGTAAGAATTGATAGCTTAAACCCACGATTTGTCTTTTCACTTTTCTTGGCTTGGACCTTCGGCGCTTTCACGCTAGTTTAATGATCAAACGAACCAACTGCCTATTGTTCACCAGCCGATACAGGAGACACGTCAATGAGCAACCCCGGTGTTCTCGATATTCCATCTGTCAAAGACCAAGTCAGCGAAGAAGAGTGGCAAGCACGGGTTGACCTCGCCGCTGCTTACCGCATGTGCGCCCATTTTGGCTGGGATGATTTAATCTATACTCACATATCTGCGCGGGTTCCCAACAGCGACCATCATTTCCTGATTAATCCGCTGGGGTTAATGTTTGAAGAAATGACCGCTTCCAGCCTGATCAAGGTTGATCTGAACGGCAAAGCCCAGATGGAAACGCCGTTCATTCCTAACGCCGCTGGTTTTGTTATCCATAGTGCTATTCACGCTGCGCGCGAAGACGCAGGCTGTGTATTGCATCTGCACACCGATTACGGCGTTGCGGTATCTAACCTGAAAAGCGGACTGGAACCACTTTGCCAAAGCTCGATCCCCCCTTGGTCTGAAATTGCTTACCACGACTATGAAGGGTTCGCGGTAAACGACGGCGAGCAAGAAAGATTGGTGGCGGATCTGGGCGACAAAAGCGCGATGATTTTGCGCAATCACGGCACATTAACCGCTGCCAGCACAACAGCGCAGGCATTCGAGCTCATGTTCTTTCTTGAAAAAGCCTGCAAGGTTCAAATTCTAACCCGCGCAACCGGCATGGAACTGCACGATCCCAGTCAGGAATCGATTGACAACGCATTGCGCGACCTAAGGGTTGTGGCCGGTGCCAACGGCGCTGACAGGTTTGTGTGGCCGGCTATCTTGCGCAAGATGGACCGGCTGGACCCAAGCTTCCGGACGTAACAGAAATTATGCAAACATTGGCCCAATTTACCGATGGTCTGGCCGTCGAGCGCCTTGACCGCCTGCTATTTCGCGGCAACCCGAATGACTGGCCTAATAGGCATGTGTTCGGCGGCCATGTGGTGGCACAGGCAATGGAAGCCGCGGAAAAAACCGTCGAAGACGGTTATCACCTGCATTCGTTGCACGGATATTTCCTGCGCCCTGGCATCGCAGGGCAGCCAATCATTTATGATGTGGACCCGATCAGGGATGGACGTAGCTTTGTGACCCGGCGTGTTGTTGCTCTACAAAACAGCGAGGCCATTTTCACACTGGAGGCTTCGTTCCATGTGGGAGAAAACGGGGTTTCCCACCAGATCGATATGCCGGATGTGCCAATGCCGGAAGATTTGGACGACGACGAAGTCTACTATGAGAAAATTCTGCGCGCTTTCGGCGCCGGGCAAAAGGGTCGCCCGTTTCTACCGTTTGAAACCCGCGCGATTGACCGCATGGACTTAGAGGACATGAAACCGAAAGACCCAGTGACAGGTTATTGGTTGAAGCTGAAAGAGCCCATTGGCGATGACCAAACATTGCATCGGCGTTTGCTCGCCTATATTTCGGACTTCGCATTTCTGTCATCAAACTTGCGACCGCATGCGATGATCCCGCGTGACCCACGGCTAAAAACAGTTGCCAGTCTTGACCATGCCATGTGGTTCCACCGCGATAGTTTCCGCTCAGATGAATGGATTTTCTATAAAACCGAGGGCTACTGGTCTGGCAAAGGTCGGGGGCTGGCACGTGGTGCGCTTTATGCGCGCGATGGTCGCCTGCTGGCTTCAACTGCGCAGGAAAGTTTGCTACGGCTTAAAAAAGACAGCTAACCAGGCGGGCTACCCTAAACTTTTACCGAAATCGGCACAAAAGATTCTTCCAGCTGTTTCGCGGAAAGTTTACGCTGCCAAACCACATATCGAACCTCAGCGCCACTCATGATATTTCGTCGCAGGCCCGAGCCTGATTGCACGATACCCAGTGTTTCCAGCGCCATTTTCTTTTTGTCACTATCAGGTTCCCAATCTGTAAGTGCTAGGTAGCTATCGCGAATTTGCTGAGCGGTGCGTTCGCTTACATCATAATTTCCTGATAGATTGAAATAGGTTTTCAGCTTGTTTTGTTTGGTGGGCAATTTGTTGGACACCTGCGAATAAATGAAATAGCCACCAGGCCGCACAACTTTCTGCACATGTTCGGTCCATTCCTGGTTTTCTCTGAAAGCCCGCAAGTCATCCATGCAAAAAAGGGCGTGAAAACGTTTCTTCCCGCGCATAATAGGGTCATCCAGATGCTTAACAGGGTAAAGGCGAACGGCGCTGACTTTTTTGAACATGTCCTCAAGGTGATCAAGGCACTCCTGCCGTCCTTCATAAGCATCAACAATATAGCCTCTGTTGGCCAAGGTTTTTACTAACCGCCCGCCGCCAGGACCAACCACGCCTATATGGGCGCGTTCTGGCAGGTCTTCAAACATCGCCATTGTTTCGATGACATCCAAACTGAGGGGACGTTCGCAATAATCTACATTTTGGCCGTTGAACATCAGGTCCATCGCCATGGAAAAAGCCAGACTTTCACTCATTTGAGTTCCATTCCCTCACTGGTTACGGGGGCGAGCCCCCTACAGTGTGAATTGGCGCCCCTTTCCCTGAGCGGACATCACATCATTATCCGCACACTGCCAAGCTGCGGAACAACGGTCATTTTCGCTTAAAGTCCTTAAACAAGACCTAACGATTGTGGAAAATTAGAACTAAACTTACCGTTGAGTAGATTTAAATGTTCGAACCTTCGATCAACTGGCGAGCATACCCACCCAAAAGATTAGTGCGACCAGCAAATGATGCGAACGCCGGGTTTTTGCTTTGGCCGTGATAGTAACGATAATAAATCTGTTGCAGAATTACCGCCAACCGGAACACGCCGTAGACGTGATAGTAGTCGAATTTCGACAAATCGTAACCAGTGCGCTCTGCATACAGGTCGCAAATTTCCTCGCGCGTTAACATACCCGGCTCTAGGCATGGCTGCATGCGCATCATCTTCATTTGCTCCGGGTCACTGGGCTGACTCCAGTAAGCAAGCGTATTGCCCAAATCCATCAACGGGTCACCGAGTGCGCTGATTTCCCAATCTAAAACAGCAACAATCTCGAACGGGTTTTCCTCGGCAAGGATGACGTTATCAAGGCGGTAATCACCATGCAAAATAGAGTGCCCTACTTCGCCTTCTGGCATATTATCTTCAAGCCATTTTCGCACATCTTCAAAGCTCTCCACATCGTCAGTAAGCGCTTTTTCATAACGGCGGTTCCAGCCAAGAACCTGACGTTCCACATAACCTTCTGGCTTCCCAAAATCACTGAGGCCGATGGCGTTGAAGTCAACCTTGTGGAGGTCGATAAGCTTGTCGAAAAAGGACAAACATAGTTTACGCCCCTCTGCTGCGCCAAAACCCCATTCTTTCGGTATCTCGCGCTCAAGCTTGCGCCCTACAACCTGCTCCATCACGTAAAACTCGGCCCCAAAAGGACTGTCTTCGTCGCTGACATGAAAATAGGTTTCAGGCACCGCCGGAAACACGGGTTTCAAGGCATTCATCACCTTGAATTCGCGGATCATACTGTGGCCAGACTTTGGGCGAGTCCCAAATGGTGGACGCCGAAGCACAAAGTTACGATCACTATATTGAATGGAATAGGTCAGATTGGAATTTCCGCCAGCAAACTGTCGAACTTCCGGCGTGCCCGTCACACCTTCAATGTTTTCCTTGATCAATCGATCAACAATAGCGGCGTCCAGCTCTTCGCCTTCACGCACATCGACTGTTTTGTTTAGTTCGTCAGACATAAGAACGTCCTATCAAAGTTGGATGTATTTCCACATGGGATTACGCTATGTGACCGCCGTCCATCACGAGCGTGGTGCCAGAGGTGAAAGCCGCCGCGTCTGACGCCAGATACAGCACGCCACCAACCATATCCTCAGGCTGACCAGCGCGCGGGATCGGGAAGCTATCAGTGTGCGACTTCAACAAATCATCATTGGTAGTGAAAACTGCAGTCATTTTCGTATCAACCAAACCGGGGCATATCGCGTTTACCCTGATACCGTCATGACCGTACTCACGAGCGTAGGCCTTGGTCATGTTGATCATGGCGCACTTTGTCATCGAATAAATACCCTGCAAGTGACCGGGGGTAATTCCGTTGATCGAGGCAACATTCACAATGGCACCACCGCCCTGCGGCTTCATCATTTTCACTGCCTCTGCAGACAGGTAAAACGGCCCTTTGAGATTGACATCAATGGTTTTGTCAAAGGCGGCTTCTGGTGTGTCCCCGATTAGACCATAAAAGGGGTTTGTACCGCCGCAGTTCACTAACACATCGAGGCGCCCATATTCGCTCTGTATCCATTCGAACACTGCCTGAACGTCTTCCATACGGCCTGCGTGGGCTGCCTTGGCTTTAGCCTTTCCGCCATCCGCACGAATGCTTTCCGCCACAATTTCACAAGCACCTTGATCGCGCGACGAGACAATCACATCAGCGCCGTTAGCCGCGAAGGCCCTGACAACCGCTTCGCCAATGCCGCGAGATGAGCCACTGACAAAAACTACTTTGCCGGTAAAATCCATTAACTTTGTATAATCCATTGTTTTTCCTAGCTTAAAAGCGGTTATCTATACTGGCCGGCCTGTTGTTTCCAACTGGTGACGGCGGAATTTGCGCATGCCACCAATCCAGCGGTCATAATCGTTGGCCTTATGCTTAAAGTAACCTTCAACTTCTGGGTGCGGCCTGATCATAAAGCGACCTTCCTGCATCTGGCTCAGGACCCGCCGGGCGAACTCGTCCGCTTCCATCAGACCATCACCCGCGGCAGAACTATTCTCGGCGCCTGCAGTCATTTTGGATTTAACCGCTTGCGGGCACAGTGCGGCCACATACAGGCCGTCGTCGCCGTGAGAAATAGCCAGGCTTTCGGCAAAACCAACAGCAGCGTGCTTGGTGGTTGAATAGGATATATCACCGATTTGGCTCAAGAGGCCGGCGGCGGAGGCCGTAATGACAAATCCGCAGCCGCCACGCTCTAGCATACTAGGCAGTACCGCCCGCAACGCGTGGACGTGGGCATGCACATTCACCTGCCAAATTTTTTCCCATTGGGCGTCGGTTTGCTGGATCGCCGCCCAGCTTGGCCCGTCAGAAAAGAAAATACCCGCGTTTGAGAAATACAGATCAACCGGTCCAGTACGTGCTACAATGTCGTCAACCATTGAGCTAACGGCGGCGCCGTCAGTGACATCAAGGCTGTAGGCTTTCGCCTGCTCGCCGATGCCGGCGGCAACTGCCTCGGCACCGTTTCTGTCCATGTCAGCCACGGCAATAAACTTGGCACCTTCAGCAGCGAAATGCTCTGCCATGGCTTTCCCTATACCGCTGGCACCGCCAGTGATGACAATAATTTTATTTTTTACGTCCACGGAATTCCTCCCCATGATCAGACCCTGGTAGAGTTTGGGTCAATATCGGCTTCGGCAAGGATAGCGGCAGCTTATAATCAGCCTACGCTTTCAATTGCCGACAGCACATTTTTCATCTTCTCCGGTATTGAAGTGGGGCGACGATTTGCCCTGTCCACATAAACATGAACAAAAAAGCCCTGGGCGGCAGGTTCCGTGTCACCTTTTTTGAAAAGTCCAACCTCATAGCGCACGCTGCTGTTGCCGATGTGGCTAACACTGATGCCCGCAACGACGGTGTCCGGAAACGAAAGCGGTGCGAAATACCGGCAACCGGTTTCGACCACAAGGCCGATAGTTTCACCCTTTTCAAGGCCGAGAACGCCCTGCTCAATCAAAAAGCCATTCACTGCCGTATCGAAAAAACTGTAATAATTTACATTATTCACATGGCCGTAAATATCGTTGTCCATCCACCGGGTTGGAATATCACGGTGACAAGCGTAACTGGAAAAATTCTTCTTATCAGACACTTACCATGATTCCTGATAAATTTTCAGCGCATCTGTCTCGTCCACATCAACCGGATTGTTGATCAGCAGACGCGATTGATCCATGGCGTCGGTCGCTAACATCGGCAGGTCATCCTGCGTAATTGTCATATCGCGTAAGCGTCGTTCAATACCGGTTGCTTCCGTCAGGTCTTCAAGCCACTTAATGAAAGCATCAGTGAGCTGCGTGTCGGTAGAACCGGCAAGACCTACTGTTTCGGCCAATTCGGCATACATGGGTGCCGCTGACGAGGCGTTGAAGCGCAGTACATGCGGCAACACCAGCGAATTGGAATGACCGTGCGGAATATGAAACCGGCCGCCGAGCGGATAAGCCAATGCATGTACCGCTCCGACCGGCGCATTGGCAAAGGCTTGGCCCGCCAGCATCGCACCCGTGAGCATCGCGCGGCGCGCATCCATATCGTCCGGTTTTTCACAAGCCTGAACGATATTGCTACCCAGCATAACCAGCGCTCGTTTAGCAAGCGTATCCGATATCAGGTTTTTCTTAATGCGCGAGGTGAAGGCCTCAATGGCGTGCACCATAGCATCGATGCCGGTTGCGGCCGTGACATGACGTGGCAAACCAGCTGTCAGCGTCGCGTCGATTAACGCCATATCTGCGAACAAAGCCCGGTCAGAAACACCCATTTTTGTATGCTTACCGGTTGTCACCACCGATATAGGCGTCACCTCAGAGCCGGTTCCTGCGGTTGTTGGTATCAGAACCAACGGCAACCGGCTGGAGCGCACCTTGCCCACACCGTACATATCGGCGAGCGCCTGTTCGCCTTTGGCCAGAATGGCCACAAGCTTGGCGACATCCATTGAGCTGCCGCCGCCAAATCCAACAATCAAACCGACGTTTTCGTTGATGGCCAGTTTCGTGGCAGTGAGTATTATGGTCTCAGCTGGGTCTGCCGCTACATCGTCAAAAACAATAGTTTCAAAACCGCTCTTGTTCAGTGATGAGATGGCGGCGTCTGCCAGGCCGAGGCTGGTAATACCCTTGTCAGTGACCAGCATGGTTCTGGTTTTGGCGTATCTTTCAGATAAAACGGCACCCAAGTTCGCCGCAGCGCCGTCATCCACCATAATACTGGCGACACCCTCAAAAACGAACGAACTACTCATGGCCCGCTCCATTCGAGATATCGTTCATTATTTGATCATCCTATCGACATTCTTCTTCAGCTTGTCGGTATAGGGCGGCACAACACCCAACAGGCGACTGATACTGGTTTTGGCCGGATGTTTTAGAACCGGCTTCATATGGCTAAATTCGCGAAAGCCGTCATAGCCGTGGTAAACACCCATGCCGCTGTTGCCGACGCCGCCAAAAGGCAAGCTATCGTGACCACCGTGATACACCGCATCGTTTACAGTAACGCCGCCAGATGTTGTATTGGCCAGAACAGCTTTCTCTTCCGCAGCGTCTGTGCCGAAGTAATAGAGCGCGAGCGGGCGCTCCCGCTCATTGACATAGCCAACTATTTCTTCCGTTTTTTCGTAAGTTCTTACGGGCAAAATTGGGCCGAAAATTTCCTCCTGCATCACCTTCATATCGTCGGTTGGATCCAAAATAAGCGCTGCCGGGAGCTTGTTGCCCTGATTTTGGCCAGAAAAATCCTCATCTGCTGGGTTGATGATGCGAACATCTGCGCCCTTTTCGCGTGCGTCCTCAAGATAACCCTCGAGCCGCTCGCGGTGCCTGCTTGAAATAATCGACGTATATTGATCATTAGCCAGCATGGTTGGGTACATTTGGGTGACGGTTTTTGAATAACTGTCAACGAATTGATCTCGCTTGGATTTTTTCAAATTAATGTAATCAGGCGCCAGGCATATCTGTCCCGCATTCATCAACTTCATGGTGGCGACCCGTTCGGCCACCATATCCAGATCAGCGCTCTCACCGACAATCACGGGGCTTTTGCCGCCCAGTTCCAGCGTCACAGGGGTCAGATGCTCTGCCGCTGCTCTCATGATCAGTTTGCCGACAACAGGCGCACCGGTGAACATCAAATGGTCCCACGGCTGGCGCGCAAACGACTGGCTGGTTTCCACCGCACCGTTAATCACTTTCACTTCCTCGTCGTCAAAGTTTTCTGAGAAAACCTTGGCGTAAAAAGCTGATGTTAAGGGCGTATGCTCAGATGGTTTAATGACCACTCGGTTGCCTGCCGCCAGCATTTGAGCCAGCGGTACAAACACCATTGTTAGCGGAAAGTTCCACGGCGTAATTAAACCAACCACACCTTTCGGCTGGGGTACAACTTGCGCCTTTGCACCCAACAATCCCAACGGAAACTGCAACGGCCGCCTCTCAGGTTTCATCCAACCGCCCACATGCTTTATCGCATCCTGCAGCGCCCCGGCGCTGGCACCCACATCAGCGAACAAAGTGGTATCGTTGGACCGGTTGCCGAAATCTTCTGACACAAGGCGAATAAACTCCTGCTGATTATCAAGCAAACATTTCAACGCTCGCTTCAAACGATCCTTGCGCGTGGCCAAACTTACTTCGCCCTCGGCCAAATAAGCCGCCCTCTGGCGCGCCAAAATATCGACGATGTCTTGCTCAGGCGTCTCCAGATATTGCAGTCCGTCCATGACACTCTCCCCTAATAAATATTACGCAAACAGCGCAAACACCCCCATAAACTAATGCTAAACAACCGCGGATCAAAGCATCAGGGGTAGATTTCTTCAATATCCCACCCCTGCCCCAAGTCGTTCAATTTATATATTTTGCGCTCATGAAGACGGAATTTGCGGTCTCGCCAAAACTCAAAATACTTTGGCACTAGCCGGAAACCGGACCAGACATCGGGGCGCGGAATATCGCCTGCGCCGAATTTGGTCGTATAGCGGGCAATTTCAGCTTCAAATTCAAACCGGCCTTCCATGGGACGTGATTGTTTTGATGCCCATGCGCCGATGCGGGCTGTGCGCGGCCGCGATGCGAAGTAGGCATCTGCTTCCGCATCGGTCACAATTTCCACTCGGCCTTCAACTCGTATTTGCCTACGCAGCGATTTCCAATGAAACAACAGCGCCGCGTTTGGATTTTCCTGCAGATCTGTGCCCTTACGACTTTCGAAATTAGTGTAAAAAGTAAAGCCTCGCTCGTCGCAGGCCTTGAGAAGAACCATGCGCAAGCTCGGCGCACCGTCCGCACTCACGGTCGCCAACGACATTGCCGTGGGGTCGTTTACCTCGCCGTCTTCAGCTTCTGCCAGCCATTGCTGCGCCAGCTTAAACGGGGTTTGGAACGGTGCTTCCTGCATACCTTGGGGCCTTTTTCTCTGGTCAAAACCCCATAGTGAGGGTTACTTCTTTCTGGCCAAATATTCAGTGGCCAAGGCAATCAACATTAGAAATGAATTAACACTTCCAGTATAGTTTACAATTGCACTTGCAAATCCATGCCTTATTTAAAGGGATGATTGCAGGAGCAATCTGCAACAGTATATAATGTGATAATCACGACGGACAATTGGTTTTGTCAGTAGAAGTATAGTTATGCAAAATCTTTATAATATTCTTGGTGTTAAAAAAATGGCATCGCAAGCCGATGTAAAAAAAGCGTACCGCGCTTTGGCGAAAGAGCTGCACCCTGATTTGAACAAAGATGACAAAAAAATAACAGACAAATTCAAACAAGTTTCTGCCGCTTATGCGATATTGGGCGACAAAGAACAGCGCGACAAATATGACCGCGGCGAAATCGATGAAAACGGCAATGAAAAAGCGCCGTCGTTTGGGCCTGGATTTGGCGGCGGAGGTTTCAGAGGGCGATCTGCAGCAGATTTCGATACAGAAGAGGCCGAAAGTGTCTTTTCAGAATTTTTCCGCTTCACTGGCGGCGGCAAAAGGGGCAGAAAAAACCCCTATCAAAACACAGCGCGGTCTCGTGGACTGGATATCAGTTACGAAGTCACCATTGGCTTTGAAGAATCGATTACAGGCGGCACCCGCCGGGTCACATTAAATGACAATCGCAATGTTGATATCAAAATTCCGCCTGGCATCAAAAATGGCCAGGTTATTCGCCTAAGCGGCCAGGGCGGCCCCGGACTGTCCGGCGCCCCCAAAGGCGACGCGCTGGTTGAAGTGCGTGTTGCAAAACATCCCTATTACCGACGCCAGGGCAATGATATTCATCTTGAACTTCCAATTTCGTTCGACGAAGCAGTTTTGGGCGGCGACATTCAGGTGCCCACACCGCGAGGCAAGCTTACGGTGCGCATTCCCAGAAATGCGTCCAGCGGCAAACGCTTACGCCTTAAAGGCAAAGGTGTCGAAGCCAAAAACGGAACGGGCAACATGTATGTTGCACTAAAAATAATGGGGCCCTCTACCCGGGACCCTGAGCTGGAAAAAGCCATCAAAAGCTGGGGCGGCGGCAACGGTCAGGCCCTGCGAAAAAAAGCCGGGTTAAATTGACCCAACCGCAGCAAAATGCCGTTTTGGAACACCATAAGTTCGCGTGGAAACGTGCGCTGAAACAGTTCGGCCGCAACCACGGCATGGCAGCAGCTGGGAACATGGCATTTCTGACAATGCTGTCCTTGTTTCCCTTCATTATTTTTCTGGTCGCTCTTTCGGGATTTCTCGGCCAGACCGAGCGCGGCCTTGAGGCCATAACATTTCTTTTTTCAGTTTTACCGCCAGAGGTTTCAGCAGTTATTGACGGCCCCATTAAAGGCATCATTGCAAATACTGGCCCCAGAATTTTGACTGGTTCCATATTATTTGCCGTCTGGACAGCCGCACTGGGTGTTGAAGCCGCCAGAGATGCCCTTATCAAGGCATTCGGACGCCAAAGTGCCAACGCCGCCTGGATCAGGCGGTTGGAAAGCCTTGCCATCATTATTTTTGGTGCCGTTCTGGTAATTATTGCCATGTCGATACAAGTTTTGGGCCCGCCACTGTTACTGGCGGCCGCCAGCCACATACCGGATTTTGTAACCGACGGCGTCGAGGCCATCTGGGGCTATCTCAGCCTGCTAGTCAGCCCCGCACTTATTCTGCTGGGCTTGTACGCCATGTTTCTGTCGTTGACGCCGCGCAAGGTGGAAAGGGCGTCCCGGTTGCCTGGCACTTTGTTTAGCCTGGCCGTGCTACTGGCTACTGCCAAAGGTCTTTCGGTCTATCTGAAATATGTAGACAATTACGATGTGACGTACGGCTCGCTTGCAGGCGTTGTAATTCTTCAGTTGTTTTGCTTTTTTGTCAGCATCGGTTTCGTTATCGGCGCTGAGCTCAATGCCTCCTATACTGTTTCGAACAAGCGAAACCGGCGTAGACAGGCCAAACATAAAAACCACGCGGACGCGGATATGCCAAACCCAGAATAACTGAATAAAAACAATATATAGGATGCACTACAGGACGGGCTATGGTACCAGCAAGTGTGAATAAGAACCTTTAAGAGGGGGCAAGCATGACGAAACTTATGCAGGGTAAACGCGGCCTGATCATGGGCGTGGCGAACGATAAATCGATGGCATGGGGCATTGCCAAAGCCTGTGCGGAGCAAGGGGCTGAATTGGCCTTCACCTATGTGGGTGACGCGTTAAAAAAACGGGTTGAGCCTTTGGCCGCATCACTGGGCTCGGATTTTCTGGAAGACTGCAACGTATCTGACGGTGCGTCGATTGATGCCATGTTTGAAAAATTAAACGCCAAATGGGATAGCTTGGATTTCATTGTCCATGCCATTGGATATTCTGACAAAAGCGAGCTGAAAGGTCGCTTTGTTGACACGTCGCTGGATAATTTCCTGATGACAATGAATGTTTCGGCCTACAGTTTCGTAGCAGTTGCACAGCGCGCCGAGAAGATGATGACCAACGGCGGCAGTATGTTGACGCTTAGTTATTACGGCTCACAAAAGGTTGTGCCGCGCTATAATGTGATGGGCGTTGCTAAGGCTGCGCTAGAGGCCAGCACCCGCTATATGGCGCGCGATCTGGGCGAGCAAAATATCAGGGTCAATGCCATCTCGGCCGGACCGATGAGAACACTGGCTGCTTCCGGCGTTGGCGATTTTCGCACGCTATTGAAATACAACCAGAAAAATGCACCACTTAAACGCAACATCACCCTTGAGGATGTGGCGGGCGCTGGCATTTATATGCTCTCTGATCTTTCATCAGGAGTAACTGGTGAAATTCATTATGTGGATGCGGGCTTTAACACCACCTGCATGCCAACCGACGACGAGTCGATGAAAACCTTCGTCTCAACGATCGAGTAAAGTCTGGATTTTCTATGTCTTACAATAGTTTTGGCAGACTGTTTCGCTTCACCACTTGGGGTGAGAGCCATGGCCCGGCTATTGGATGCACACTAGATGGTATACCTCCGCGACTATCGTTGGATGAAAACGATATTCAAAAATACTTGAACGAACGCAAGCCGGGACAATCAAAATACACTACCCAGCGGCAGGAGCCAGATGCTGTCAAAATTCTGTCAGGCGTATTTGAAGGCCAAACTACCGGCACGCCGATCCAGCTGATGATCGAAAATGTCGACCAACGATCAAAAGACTATGGCGACATCGCCCAGGCCTACAGGCCAGGGCACGCCGATTATACTTATAATGCCAAATACGGCATCCGGGATTACCGCGGCGGCGGACGATCCAGTGCGCGCGAAACCGCGTCAAGGGTTGCTGCGGGCGCCATTGCCCGCAAAATACTCGGCGACAGCATCACCATCAAGGCCGGCATGGTTCAAATGGGGCATCACACTGTTGATAGAGACAATCTGGATTGGGACGAAACCCGCAACAATCCATTGTTCTGTCCTGATCCGGTGGCGGCAAACACATGGGCGGCAGAACTGGATAAAATTCGCAAGGCGGGCAGTTCAATCGGTGCGGTTATTGAGGTGGTTGCAGACGGTGTGCCCGCCGGTTGGGGTGCACCCGTATACGGCAAGTTGGACGCAGACCTAGCGTCTGCGATGATGAGCATCAATGCTGCCAAAGGCGTGGAAATAGGTGTGGGCATGGGCGCAGCCGCCCTATCCGGTGAAGAAAATGCCGACCAGATGCGCCCAAGCCCAGACGGGCCAGACGGCGCTCCCGAATTTTTGTCGAACAACGCAGGCGGCATCTTGGGCGGCATATCAACCGGTCAACAAATCGTGGCACGTTTTTCGGTAAAGCCGACCAGTTCTATCCTGACCCCGCGCAAAAGTATTACCGAAGATGGCACAGCAACAGATGTGATGACAAAAGGGCGTCATGACCCCTGCGTTGGCATTCGCGCCGTGCCTATCGCCGAAGCGATGATGGCTATTGTTCTGGCTGATCATATGATGTTGCATCGCGCTCAGTGCGGTTAGGCAATTCGAGCGTTTAAACTACTGAATTTAGGGGCTTTTCGTTTTAGTCATTGCTTCTGACGGCATCATATTATTCAAATGAAACACTATGCGCCAAATGTGATATGACACCCGATGTAGCCAACGCGCACCATCCAGACTACGCATCATGTCAGGCCACGCGGTGCCCTCGTCCGTGGCTTCGTGGATAGTTTTATTACGGACAACAGTACGTTCCTCGCGCATCAGTTGCCGCAGCCGATCCATTGCGTGTTCGTCACCAATAAGACCGTCATCAGCAAAATCCGCAGCCAGCGCGTCACCTAAAAGTTTGGCCAACCTAGTCAGCCGATGGTCCGAATACAGCGCGTCAATCCGTTCGGCCTGAACACAGCGATTGTGCAGTCGATCCAGGTGATCAAGCGCGTGCATGGCGGATGTGTGCTGCTGTTTCAGCGCATGCTGTTTGTCCATAAAGGGAATCTTATCCCAGTAGTCCAGTGTCACCCCGATCGCGCGCTCTATCTCTTGCACTCTTATCTTGTTGGCCTGCCGACCTCGCCTCTGATCTATCAGCGCTGCCACAAGCTCGAAGGTTTCATTGGCAATCATCCGCGTTGCTGTAATTGCCGCATCTGTGGCGGCGGCCGAATCCTGCAAAAGCCCCTTATCGAGCGACCGTTCCAGCTCCGGGCCGCTTTTCGGCACCAAATGCTCGATAAACCGGGCGAACAAATTTGCAAAGGGCAGTACAAGCACAACACCAATGGTATTGAAGAGTGTATGAAAGCCAACCAACGCAACTTGTACATTTCCGGTTGCAGAATCTGTTAACCACACGCCGACCAAACCTGTATAGGGCACCACCAACAGGAAGGCCATCGCACCTGTCAGCAAATTGTATATAACATGGGCAAAACCTGTGCGGCGCATGGCTGTTGAGCCGCCAACCGTTGCCAATGCAGCAGTGAAGGTGGTGCCCACGTCCATGCCAATCACCATAGCAGCAGCCTGAGGGAACGAAATTGCCCCAGCGCCCAGCGCCACCATTGCTGTTGCTACGCCGGCGCTGGATGATTGGGTGACAACTGTTATCGCCACACCGATCAACAAAAGTAAGAACCGTCCAAACCATGTGTCTGGTGGGAAGTCAGCAGGCGTTACCACGCCTTCAAATGCTGCCATTCCTTCTTGCATCAGGTCAATACCGACAAACAGCAGGCTGAACCCGGCGACAGCGCCGCCAACATTTCTAAGGCGGGCACTGCCAAACATTTTAAGCAAAGCCCCAACCAGAATAAGCGGCATTGCGGCAAGACCGATATTCAATTTAAAACCCAATAAAGCGACAAGCCAGCCGGTGATAGTTGTGCCGATATTGGCGCCAAATATTATACCGAGGGCCTGAGAAAAACTGAGCAGCCCGGCACCAACAAAACCGATTGCTGTCACGGTGGTTGCACTGGAAGATTGAATCAGTGCCGTGGTTATGGCACCGGCAAATGCGCCGGATGTAGGGGTGCGAGTGTATTTGGCCAGCGTTCTGCGCATGGCACCGCCCGCCAACTGGCGCAGACCATCTGTCAGCATCAGCATGCCAAGGAGGAAAAGCCCTACGCCACCAATCGCAATCGCTACACTTGCTATCATTTCCCCAAATTAGCAAATACTCGAAAGTATGCAATTGCCCATAGTCAATACGGACCGCAGTTTATTCGGCAGCTGATTCTATTTTATGGGACAGTAACCTTACAAAGACAGCAAACAACGCACTGAGTGGCACAAGCCAGTACCAGGGCGATTCCATCGCATATAACAACAAACCGGAAAACACCGACCCAAGAACGGGAATAGGAAATAACCGCCATGGTGACCGAAAGGCACATAACAATGAAAATGTAGCGATTATGGTTGGGTCGGGCGTAAAGAATACCAGATCACTAGCGGCAAATGGATGATCGGAAGCCATCGTGGACAAAAGAGGAGCAACCAAGGCAACAGCTGCCAAAATATATGTGGGTAACCTCCGAATCCGCTGAGGCCCTTCGACGAAACCGCGTTTTGAAAAAGCAGTAACAACGAGCAACAATGCCTGTGCAGCAAAAACCGGTGCGATATAATAGGCAGCCCAGAAAATGGGCGCGAATTGATAGTAGAAAAAGGCAGCACCCACAAACAGCCAACTCAATGCAAACAACAAGACTATCATCCGACCAACAGGCCGGCGCCATTTAACGAGCAGAACGGCAATCACAACAAAAATCGATAGATGCAGAGGCCAAAGCCAGCCATGGTACAACGCAATCATCCGATAATAGGTGGTTGGCGAAAACATCAGAAAATCGACGAGTTCGTAGCTCATCCAATCCGACATCACATCACAGGGCTTCAATGTGGCGGAGCATGCGCTGTCTTAGCCGAGCAGAAGGCAATTCCCCCCTGCACGCCAGCATATTTTCATGCACATGGTCCGCCCTAGATGTCGCCGGAATTGCGCAGGTAACTGCGGGGTGTGAGACTACAGACTTTAGCAAAAAATCAGGCCAGCCCTGCAAACCTTCTGCGCGCGCCCAGTCCGGGAACGGATTTCGTTTGGCCATTCTTATCAAGCGTCCGCCACCAAAAGGTCGATTTAAAATAACGGCAATGCCTCTCTCATGAGCCAACGGCAAAAGCCTGCTCTCGGCAGCGCGTTGCCCAGCATTATATGTCAGTTGAACGAAATCAATCGGTTGCGATTTCATTATAGTTTCAACATCGCCATGACGTCGTTGATGCGATGTCGTTATGCCAACATATTTCAACTGGTTCGACTGCTTCATCTCCAACAGAGTGGACAGCTGATTTTGCCAATCGCGCAGATTATGGACCTGCAATAGAGAAAATTGAGGAAGCCCCCAAAGCGACAAATTGTCTTTTATCTGGTCCCGCCCGCGCGCCTTTCCGTTTGTCCAAACTTTGTCGGTAGCGAAAATCGTATCCGGACGCCCTAGCGCTTCCAATGCATATCCGATTGTCGCTTGCGACGAACCATACATAGGTGAACTGTCAATTAATCTGCCGCCCGCTGCAAAAAAAGCGCGAATCACTTCCGTACAGTTTTCAATCCCCTGCTGGTCGCGACCTACATTGAATGTAATCCAACTTCCCAGACCGACAACCGGTAGCTGCTCACCAGTCGAAGGTATAGGTTTGTCCAACAAAGCCTGCTGAGCCAAAGAAGAATGAGGAACGTAAGCGATCGAGGGCAACCCGGCAGCCAATAAGGTTGTGAAAGTTCGACGGCTGATCATAGTTTTTGGTCTTGTCATCTCTTTGCTCAACGATAGAAAAAAGATATATAATAACATCATGAAAAAGACAAGACAGTATGTTGGTATGGTCAGCTCACTTTGATGCTTGCCGCAAGCTGTATATCGCTTGTCTGTGCCCTCAGTCTTCCAACATACTGTGCATAACAATTCGCTTTTTAAAGCATCGAACAGAGTACTCCATACTTCGAAAACCAACGCACTTGCTGACGCAAACATGGCATTATTTAAGAGAATAATGTAGATAGAATGGAAATCTGCTGCAGACAAAACCTTAGCGAGATGTACCTATGATTAGATGGCTAAAATATGGGGCTGTTGCTTTTCTGCTGCTGGTAGCGTCTTTGGTATATATGGGTTGGGCATCCGACATCCCTCACGACGTTTTGGCAACCAAATACGCAACCGGTGCCTCGGAGTTCACCAACTTGCCATCTGGTGCTCGGGCTCATTACCGCCTGCAGGGCAACAAGGACGGCAAAACCATCGTATTGCTTCACGGGTCCAACTCCTCGCTGCATACTTGGGAGCCATGGATCGCTCGCCTTTCCGAAGACAATTTCATTGTCACCGTTGACCTACCGGGCCACGGGCTCACAGGTGCCGTGCCAGACGACGATTACACCTACGACGGCATGGTCAAGTTTCTGAGGGAATTCACTCAAAGCATTGATGTGGAACGTTTTATTCTCGGAGGCAACAGCATGGGAGGCGGCGTAACGCTAGCCTACACCCTCGCCTACCCGAACGATGTAATGGGCCTTGTTCTTGTTGATGCGGCTGGTACGCGCCTGCCCGCCTCTGCTGCGGACAAGGTTGACCACCCGTTGGCTTTTAAACTGGCTGGACGCTGGTACTCGGACTGGATACTTGAAAATGTAACCCCACGCAGCATCGTTGAAGAAGGGCTTTCCAAAAGCGTTAGCGTCAAAACAGTCGTGACAGAAGAAGCGGTTGACCGCTACTGGGAACTGGTGCGTCACTCAGGCAACCGCCGTGCGACGGGGTTGCGGTTCGCGTGGTACAGAACCGAAGGCAGCCGCGATTTGTCGGTAGAAAATATTACTCAGCCCACGCTGATTATCTGGGGCGATGAGGACAGCTTGATTCCATTGGAATCCGGGCAACTGCTTCACGAGCGTATGCCAAACAGTGATATGCGAATATTTAACGGTGTCGGGCACCTGCCCATGGAAGAAGTCCCTGACAAAACCGCGGCCATTGTTAAGGATTTCGTCGCAAACTTACCCAACAGCTAACTGCGAAGCTTAGCCCTCATAGTCACCAAAATAGGTATTGCGATCAAACGTGCAATGATTCACTGGTTGTGGGCGCCGTTCGTCCGCGGCTTTCCAGCAATCTCCGTAAACCGAGCAAAAACAAACCGATATTTTCAACGCATCATGTTGGCCAGCTAGCGCCGCGATCAAATCTGTTTTTTCGCCAACCCGGAAAGGTTGATACTGCGACGTTGCGGGTATTATCGTACCCGGAGCTAGGCCTGCTAGGCTCCAAGCATTAATATTCTCATTATCTCCGGCTATGGAATATTTCCCCTCAGACACTGATTCCACTAGCTGGTCCCAGTTATTCAACATTTCGCCATTATATGAGACGGAAAAATGCTCAATGACAGCGGGCCCAAGGCCTCGGTTGGACAGAACAACAGAGAAAAAAGGGTTTTCCTCACCATTATTCCAGTTTCGAAGAATCCAAAGTGACGGCGTGACCGACAGTCGCGCATGCTCCCGCTCCACTTCAGCCTCTTCGCGCATAATATCAGTTTGCACAACCGCAACAACAACCGCAGCAATCGCTGTCAGCGTTGCAGCCAAGGCTGCGATCAACTCAAAATTTATTTTCCGTTTGGCCATGACCCCCACCTTTCTTGCGCTAAAATCGGCTAACTACTGCGCGATTGGCGGCATTTCTGTTACCACCAATCCATCATTTTAGTCACAAAAACTTTGAAGCGTAAATAGATCAAAGGTTACGGTCAAAAACACCGACAACTTCCAAATGCGCCGACCACAGGAATTGATCGACCGGTAACAAGCTGTTCAAACGATAGCCGCCGTCCGCTAATATGCGGGCGTCACGCGCAAAAGTGTTGGGGTTGCAGGACACCGACACAATGCGCTGAACCGATGATATGGCAAGCTCAACCATTTGAGCCTGCGCCCCGGCGCGCGGCGGATCAATCACCACGGCGTCAAATCCGGTAAGCTCGGCACCAGTTAGCGGCCGCCTGAACAGATCGCGGTGTTTACTAATGATCTGCTTTAGCCGAATACCCCGCGCTACGCTATTGTTACGGCCCGTCTCCAGGCTTTGTACCGCCTCCCGCGCGCCTTCCACTGCCAGCACCTGATGGTCGTGTGCAAGCGGAAAAGTAAATGTACCTACACCGCAAAACAAGTCGGCCACACGGCCGTAACCTTTACAAGCGTCCACTACATGACCGACCATAATACGCTCGCACTCGACACTGGCCTGAATGAAGGAGCTAGGCGGCAACGGCACCCGCACGCCAGCGAATTCCATAACTGGTTCGCGCCTGATCGCAACAGGGTCCAAAAATCCGCCACTCTGCCATTGCAGACTGGCGATATCGTGGGTAAGCGCGAATTCTGCCAACAATTCACGCGCATCAAGAGTCAGTTCCGAATGCGCATCGAAAAGAATATCCAATCCATTGGCTGCGACGGTGCAATGAACCGTTGCGATTGATCTGGTTGGCAGAATGCGATCCAGTAAAAGCCTTAGCGCAGGTATCAGCTGTGTGATTTCTGGCGTGGAAACCGGGCATTCGTCCAAATCCACAATCTGGTGACTGTTCTTGGCATTGAAGCCAAAAACCACACCGGAGCCACCTTTATGTGCCTTAAAAGATGCCCTACGGCGACCGGCGACCGGAGCAAAATATGGCGCAAGAATGTTTACATCGTCAAAGCCGTGCTGCTTCAGGGCAAATCCAGCCCTATCGCAAATCCATTGTTGGTATGACTCCGCGGCCATATGCTGGAGACGACAGCCTCCGCAGCTGCCAAAATGCTTGCACGTCGGGGCATTTCGATTGGGGCTTGGTTCCTCAATTGACACCAGTTTGGCGTAAAGACCGCCACGTTTTTTCTCTTCGACGCTGACGGTAACAACCTCACCTGGCAAAGCCTGCGGCACATAAACCGGCAAGCCGTCATGCTCTCCGACGCCATCGCCACGCGCACCCAATTTGTCAACTGTTACTGTATAATTATCGTC
>JAAHTG010000347.1_pt2 | contig 28120 bp, 46 predicted proteins | sample 6116081 | NCBI WGS metagenome assembly JAAHTG01 (sample SAMN13939989, study PRJNA603662) | sponge metagenome | isolation source: marine sponge | host: Mycale hentscheli | place: New Zealand | collected 2005 | reverse complement strand
CCCCCCCCCCCCCCCCCCCCCCCCCCCCCCCCCCCCCCCCCCCTCCCCCCCGGCCCCATCGTGCTCGTAGGCGTCCGGTATTCCGTCCCCGTCGGAATCGGTGGATCCACCGTTATTAAGGTCGTTAGGGAATGGATCTTGACTATCAAGTATTCCGTCACCATCGGTGTCCGAACTATTCGGATTTGTTCCGGCAGCGTATTCTTGATAATTACTTAATCCATCACCATCTGGATCAGCATTAGCATCAGAAGCAGAAAGGGGATTTAATCCGTAAGCGTGTTCCCACCCATCCGGCAGCCCATCATTATCTGTATCTGCATTATTCATGTCTGTTCCAGCAGACTGTTCTTGTGCGTTTGTTAAACCATCATTATCCCAATCAGCACCGCCATCACTCGGATCGAGTGGGTCGGAACCGTCAGCCGCTACCACACCTGCACTTGAGGCAAGCATAAGGGCTGTTAAGACAACGAGGAGTCCTCTTCTAAATTTCATTTGAGTTTTATTCATATTATTTTTCTCTTTTTTCTTGGCATTCATAGGAAACCCGCTGTTCCCTCTAATATATATTATAGGGGTTCAATTACTTAATATTAAGCATGATGAAGTGCCTTTACGAAAGAATTACGTAAGTTTTTCATAATTTTTAGGGCTGCGTCCGGATCATTGTGGAATATTTTTAAGTATTGTTGAGCCGACATAATATTATCTTGGCTGGCTGTAGCCCACCTAATAATTTGAGTATCCGACAGATAATTAGCCCAAAAATCAAAATCTATATTATTGACTACACAAAATTCAGCAATATTTGCTTCGACATCGTGTTGTTCCTGAACGGTGAATAACATAGAACTTAAAAAAGTTTTTTGAGTTTCTTGCATGGCATTAATTTTCTGGATTGATTGCGGAGGAGTAGTTGACTCTAATATATTTATTTTTAATCCGTGACACTGAATCGTATCGGAATTAATATTTATTAGATCCATGGGCTTCCAGATATTTTTACCCATAACATAAAAAGATTCATTAGTTAATCCAGTGTTTGTATTCAAGACCTGAATGGTAGTGTAAGTGAGGCCAAGAGGGGTGTTTACGGATACCCAAGTAGGACTTTTAGTTTGGGAAATACTCATAGCACTCTGTTAATTCTACTGGTATTACCTATAAATAGTTACTTAGCATAATTATCGATGCACTCATCACAAATTAATACATCCTCAATGCCCATATCTTCATCTAAATACATATCGTGAACGTCACCCTCTATATTACAAACGCTACAAGGTGATAAATACATTTCATCATAACAAGATTCACAGAGAGAATAAGGAACTCCTTGGAAAATTTCCGTGTCCATAGTGTTACACCCAGAACAAGTTCCCATTCCTAAAAACTTTCCAGCAGTGATCTCTGCAGGAGGAATTAAATCTAATTTTTTAGCCTTGATCAAACCAGGACGATATTCGGCAGCAAATTCTTTTTCCATTTCACTGACTGGTATAACTTTGTATAATTCTAAATAACCACTGTCCAGAGCAGCATTAATTTCTTCTAAAGATTCTCTGTCTGCAGTAAAAGGATTTAAAATATAAACGATTTCTTCTGAGGATCCGTCAAATCCAGGGCGTAATTCATAATATACATAAGATAATCCAGGAAATGCTATATCTTCTATCATTATTGGATATCCTTCTTCTGTAAATTCTGGTCCGGCTACTGAACTTTCTGCTGAAAATCCAGACCACATTGTTTTATTAGAAGTAACGAAAGATAAAAAGTCAGATAATTGATCTACTTCTGTAGCGGCTACCGTAAGTTTAGATTTCCACCATTCTGGATAATCAATGTTGGCTTTGTCAGTATTAACTATTTTTTGAATGTTAGCAGAGCCTTCATCAAGTCTATGAGCATCACTAGAAACCATATAATTTTCATCTTCGGCTCGGAATTCAGATTCAGTTACTGGAAGATTATTTGTCAGATCAGATGCTACTAATCCGGAATTTTCTACAAATGCAGGAGTAAAGTCATCATTAGCCCACATAGATGGATCTGCTCGCCAGTCGTCATCATCTACAAAAAATGTAGAAGGTAAAAGATTTGGCGTATAGGCAGCATACACTGGTAGTTGAGATTGCATCTCCACGATTTCTGCAGGACTATCCATATAATCAACTATATCGAATTGCTATTTAATGCTTCACATTAAAATTATTAACAATTACATCGAAGTTCGAAGTTCGGTAAGTTGGTTTGTAATTCCGACCATGAATAATCGTAAATTGCTTTTGGATTTCCAGAATCATCTTTAGGACCCCAACGTATTCTTTGGTCGGTGTCTTTAATGACAACTTCTGCATTTTCAGTATCACATTCACAAGAACCCAAGGCTGATATCAACCAAGTTTTCTTTCTCTGGCGCAGTGACTTCTTACGGTCAACTGCTCGTTCTACTAATTTCCTGGTTCCTTTATTTTGAGAATACCATTGTTTGTTATATTTGGCCATGTAAGCCTTTTTCTTTTCTGGGTCTGCATAGGGCATATTATCACTTCAATTAAAATCTTTTAAAGTCGTTTGACTGAGAGGTAATGCCGATTTGAAAACATCACCATTTTGTTTTTGCTTTTCATCTTCATAAGGTGAAACCATTCTTCGGTATATTTCTAACTTAGAACATTCCAAAGCCCCCAATATGGTGTTATACAAAGCATAACTTTCACCCCTATCCGCTACAATTTCATTTACTAATGAAGAAACTGCAAAATTTAAATTTCCTGGCAAAGTTGTTCCAGGAGTTAAAATTGCGTTCGACAAATGAGGAATGATACCTTCGATATCCAATCTTTCATCTGCTACAAGATAAGGCATAGTGTGTATTGTGGAGGCTTACTATATGAAGGTTCCTGTATTCAAGACCGGAAAGGTTATATAGGAAGTATAATCTAACAGTATTATGAATCCTAAAGGTCAGAACATGGAAGTAATGCCTCCTACAACACGAATAACTGCAGAGGGTGAAAATGGATTAATAGCCCACTTAGAAATTGTAGGTAGTGAAGTGGATCCGAATCTTGTTAAGTCAGCCCACACTTGGATGAAAGAAAATTTTACTGGAGATATAGTCACTATTACTATTAATAATACTAAGAGTTTACCTAATGGATGGAGATTAGTAAACTCCATGAGTAAAGATTGGGAAGATTCTTGGAATGCATTAAATGATGAAGAATAAATATAATTTATTCAAGACTTACATTGCACCCATAGTAGATAAAAATGCTAGCATCCCTGGTAAAGCAACCAAAAGGATTTCCCAAGACATAGCGTTTTTCTTTTGAGTATCTTGTTCAGTTCGCTCTAATGCTTCTAAACGAGAAATTAAAGGTGGACGACCATTGCCATCTCGAACTAAAGTTAATAATTGTTTGAGATCATCTGCAGTAACTTTTTGTTGTTCTTGTAAACGAATAATAGCAGCATTAGTATGTTCATTAGCCACGATCGACTGTGTAACTAATTCTAAAAGATCTTGCACGAACTCTTGTGCAACGTCATCATCAGAAGTTCTACTCTTTCGGTTGGACATCGTTTGACGACCCCCACTTCATCAATACGGCGTGAATACGAGTTAGACAGTTATGCTGTGCAGAAGTAGCGGCTTTCAAGGAATCAGTAAGCAATACGCCCTCCGCAACATTATCCGAGAGTCTCGAACAAGTTGTTTCAAATTCCAAAGCATTCATGGTTGTTCACCTTCATTACAGAAACTATCAATTCAATTCTCTATTTATTGTAGAGATCGAAGCAATAGGAATCCGTCAATAAGAGCAATAGCCCCCAAAGCCTTTAGCGGGGTTATTCCCATAAAAAGATCCATATCACCGAAGTTACTTCGGCTAAAGAATCCTATCACTGGGATATCCTTCTGGAAGTCAAACTGGTGTAGACCAAGAAGGAACATAGTTCCGGCTAGTATTTTTGGGTTCATAGCAAAATCAATTACAGCATCTATCATTATATTCACCTTTAGGTATTCAGTAGATTTCCCGACCGACTATATAATGATTAACTTATTATGAAGTGTGCAAGATAACACTTAGTAACAAGCATACTATTAAATAGGTCATCACCATACGTCAAGATTAGCCCACAACTTAAGACTGTGGGCGAGGACCGTGACTGAATAAACCGATTAGGTGTGGTTAAGGTATGCAATAGACGAGGGAAACAGACCCTCCGATGACGGCCAAGTGGAGAGAATCGCCGGTTAAATTCCGGGTGAGCAGTAATGGCAAAGATGCAACGGAGAGCCTTGCGCCATTTGGAGTGTGTAATCCCACACTCCCGGTCCGCCTTTATATTCTTCTTAATTTATTTGTAGGTGATCGAGTGAAAAAATGGTTATTTCACGGTCATCATTTAGACAAAGACGTAGAGAACGATCTTTACGTTCAATTTATGGCTAACTTATTTTCTGCACTAACTACTGCAGTTTTAATTGGTGGATATCATGTTTTGGTTCATCTGTAAGTAAAGCCTATGGCTTCAAAACCCTCCTTACTTCCTCAGTATTTTAGAGGACGATTGGGCACTAGTCTCTGAAGTTTTAAATAGTAATTTAACTTTCGTAATAATATGACCCATGTCGTAACTTCAGCCTGTATAGACCATAAATATCAAGACTGTGTAGCAGTTTGCCCGGTGGATGCTTTTCGAGAATTAGAAAATTATTTAGTTATCGATCCCGATGAGTGCATTGATTGCACCGCTTGTGTATCGGAGTGTCCAGTAGAGGCGATCTTTGCAGATAGCGATTTGCCGGATGAACACGAAGATTGGTTGGACAGAAATGAGACAGAATCTGTTGACGCTCCGCTAGCAACTGGAGACTCTCCAGTATTAGCATAGATTTAATTCTCAACTAATTAGTTTCCACTGAGATCTACTATCTGCGGTTGATTTTCAAAAAGGAATCCGAAAAATTGAAATAAAACACTATCAGAATTACAGACTAATCCAGAATAATTATCATTTACTTCGACTGAATCATAAGTAGTCTCGGTAACATAGACTGCATAATTTCCAATATTAGAAACTACAAATAAGGTGTGCGGTATATTATCTCCTGATTCTTTAGAAACTATTTCTCCTTCATAAAATTCACATTCAGAGATAGAACTAGTTAAATTATTTCGGCGAGTTTCTCCAGAGTCTCCGGCAAACGCCAATAAAATAATAAGAACCATTATAATAGCGGGCATCCAATCAGTAAATAAAAAATCATTTTTAGACACATCATGATCTTCATGAAGTTGTCTTAACCAATCTTTTTTCACTCTAAATTTCCCTCCGGAGGTATCTCTAAAACTTTTTGAGTAATATGGGGACTTTCCTCGGATCTATAATTAGCGACAATGGCTTGAATGTCTGGAGTATAGGTAGCACGTTGTTTACCTAATCTTGTGGCTTTTCTTTTTTGAGATCTTGCCTTTTTGTATAATTTTGCTTTCTTCAAAGCGGCCACTGCTTTAGCAGGGAAGTAAGGTTCTCCCGTAACTGAAGATTTTTTACCCGATGCAGTAGACCAATCTTGTTTGGTCCAACGGGACAAATCTTTTTGTGAAGATGATCGTGCAGAACTAGCATATGGTTTTAATCCTTTAGAATTCATAGCAGATTCATAACGGCGTTTTAATTCTTGAGATTTACGAGCAGACCATTGTCCAGACTTAGTTCCAAAAACATTTTCTTCCATTAATTCTTTTTTAATTCTACGGCGGATCCGGGCTCCTTTCTTTCCATAAGTTTTTTCATAATTATCCTTTACTTTAGTTTCGGCAGAAAAGTTTTCAATAGATCTCAAGAGGGTGGTTTCACTTGAAAAGTTTTTCTCCTGCTGGTGTGATTTCAAATGTCTTTTAAATTGAGAGTTAGTATATGCTTTAACGGATTCTCCGCAAACTCCACATTGCGTATTCATTCCAAAGTCAGCCAAAGTTTTATCTCCTCTGGATTTTAAGGATACATAATGTTCTCCAGAAGTATACATACAATCTTGACAATTGTATCGAATTCCGTTGTCGGAAACTTTTCTAGTAAATTGATTGATACTACCGCAAATTGGACAGCCTACTTCTAGAAACTGATTAGTATGAATATTTTGTCTAATTTCTTTTTCTAGTTTTTGAATATCTTGATAAGAAGATTTTGCTGGGGATCCTAGCGACCAAGAATCTTTGGATAGTCTAGCATTAGGAACATATTCTAAATTCCAGGGAATTTCCGGAAGATTTTTTAAATAACTTTCCTCAGATCTTTTTCCAGTCCACCAGGGTTTTTTAATATTTCCTCGAGGATCTAAAACTAAATCATACATTCCATCATTATCTATATCTATGGGTGTGCCTCCAGATTCATCCCAAGGTTCAGCATTCAAAACAAAATTTACATTCCTTTGTAACATTCGGGTGGCTTGAGTATAATCATTTCCCCGGCCTTTAATTTTTAATACAAAGGGATAATAAGTTCCGGCAGTGGTTTCTTGTAAAAATGATAATCCGATGGTAACTTCAGTTTTGCCATCACCAGATAAAAATACTCCTTCTTCGGCTACACCATCGTATTTAATATTAGGAGGAATCACTAGATCTAGATTACTTTCCCGATCCGCTCCATAATTAATACTTATTTTTCGAGGAAATCTAAGTTCATCAAAAGATTCCATACTAGGAATATAATCCGGATCCTCCACTGCTAGTGCTAGAACTTTATTTTTTATTTTATTTTTGGATACTGGTTTACCAGTTGTTTTTGCTTTGGCCTCTTCATTCTGTATTAATTCCCAAGCACCTTCTTTGTAAATATCTAAACCTATAATTTCTTTCCAGCGAGCATAATTTAATGCTTCCTTAGTAGAAGTAAACTTAAATTCTAAATTTTCTTTTTCTGGATCCTCAGAGCCTGTAACTCCAGAAAAGTTTTCTGCTGGTTCTTCCAGAGATTCTTTATCTAAAATTCCACTCCATATCCAAAGGGCAGTCAGTCCAGTAGTGAATGCTAATCCATAACCATAAGTTTTAGGATTGCCCATTTCTCCAGCGGCCGTGGAACTGGCAACTTGATAAGCCGCAAAACTATTCCAAACGGCTAATGAAATACCTACTAATACTCTACTACTAAGCATTATTATCAGTTAAAAAATGATATGCCCTACTACTTAATAAGTAACATCAAACCATAATTTATATTTGACAGATTCCAGAAGGACAATCAGACATAGCAGCCGCCACTTCAAATTCATATTGTTTATTCAAATATTCAATGGCTTCGGATGCTTTCATAGGGGTCAAAGGTTCATTACCTCGGCTTCCAGAACGATATACAGTTGTTCCTTTTAGTTGGGGTCCATATTTTAACATCATATTACTGAAATCTTCAATTGGATACTCATTAGGTAAATTGATAGTTTTTGAAACTGCATTATCAATATGTTTCTGACAAACTACTTGCATTCTCAAATGATCTTCTACTCCAATATCCATGGCACCTAAAAAGGATTTCTCTAATAGTTCTTGATCACTACCATTGGTAGCCGACCATAATTCTTGGAACAATGGGTCAATAACAACTTCTGTCTTCAAGACCCGCTCGTTTGAGCCTTCAGAGTCAGCATAATAAGTTCGAGAATATCCGGCCGCAAATATAGGTTCAATACCAGAACTAGTTCCGGCAACTAAACTAGTAGTTCCAGTAGGAGCAATAGTTAGCACCGCACAATTTCGCATTCCGTATTCTGCAATTTTAGATCTGATGGACTTAGGAAGTGTTTCACAAAAACCAGAGGCTAAAAATTGTTCAGCATCGAAGGCGGGGAAACAACCTTTTTCGGCAGAAAGGTAAGTAGAGGTTTCATAGGAAATCTTTTTGATAAAGTTGAATAATTTGTCTACCTTCTTTCGACCTTCGGCTCGGTTATAAGGTAGTCCTAATTTTACTAAAGCATGACCTAATCCCATAACTCCTAATCCGATTCTTCGAACCTCTCTACAATTCTTTTCGATCTCTGCCAGAGGATAATTATTTACGTCTAGCACATTATCTAAAAATCTAACTCCCGTAGTGATAGTGGAGGCCAATAATTCCCAATCAAAATCTGGATTTCCGTTGCTATCATAAGCAATGTGATTGCTCAAATTAATGGCTCCTAAATCACAGCATCCATAGGCTTCTAACCAAATCTCTCCACAAGGATTAGTGGAAATCAATGGCTTATGATAATGAATGTTATTCATTTTATTGGCTAAACCAATATTTAGAATTCCAGGTTCTCCAGATTCCCAAGCATTCTGAATTAATAAATCCCATAGATCTTTGGCACGGTAAGAACTAACTTCATTACCTCTCCAAGTAATTTGGATTTCTTCATCGGCTTCGACTGCGGCAAAGAAGTCATCGTCTACTAGCACGGATATATTAGCATTCTTTAATATCTGATCTTTTTCGTGTTTGATCAGCGGTCTTAAAATAGTTCTCAGAACTTCAGAATCAGAAAGGTTTAGTTCAGAGTTTTCAGAATCTTCTGAAGATTCCGCATCTCCAGTAATAGCGGTCAACATATTACTACGTTCTGCCGGAGGTAAATATGGAAAAGCCGTAGTTAAGGCTTCATCGATTTCTTCTACAGTTTCTAGGGCAACTTTATTAAATTTCTTGTGTAGAAATTCCATGATGTCTCCGTGACTATAATCTAAACATAACATTAAAGCAGTTCGGCGACCGCCACCAGACTTGATAACTTCTCCCGTCTGATTAATAACTTCCATGAGTGATACGGCTCCGGTGGCTTCTCCACCTGTTCCTTGAATACTAGTTCCACGAGGGCGGATAGGAGAGAAATTCATTCCTACGCCTCCTCCCGTTCCAGAAATGATTAACATATCGGAAACAGTTTTACCCCAACCTTCTCTAGAATCTTCAGTAGGAACTACGAAACAATTTAGTAATTGACCTTTGGGTCGGCCAGCACCATACCAAATCCTTCCTCCAGGAATAAAATGATTGTGAACTAAAGAATGGAAAAATCTTTCTTCCCATTTGGATCGGGATCCATTTACTTCTGCGGCAGCAATATAATTAGCAACTCTTTTACAAGAGTCTGCCCAACCTTCTTCTCCTCCTAAAGAATATCTTTGCTGAAAAATAGTGTTGGCAAAATCGAGAGGTTGATAGTAGGTAGAGTTGTCTTCGGTGCTAGTTGGGTTTTCTTCGGCGGTCATAATATCACAGACTTTAGCATGGTGGTGTTCAGTTATTTAAGGCTTCGCTCTACTGCCGCTACCGGCGGTTTTTGACCCTCGCAGTGGAGGAAATATTTTAGTTAAAATTTAGTAGATCTCATAAAGACAGTAGGTTGATTACCATTGGAACGAGTAATAATTAAAAATTCTGGATCCTTAGTCATACGAGCACTTAATTCTCTTTTAGTAGGTAATTCTCGGCGACCGGAATCTAGAAGACGACTAATTAATTGACTAACTGTAATATGTTCGCCTGGTTGAACTAGTTGTTTAGCGGCTTGATAGTTGGTAGGTTTAGTTCTCATAAGTTTTTCTCTCCTATTAATTTAATCTCTACTTCATTCGTGGTGCAACCCCGCACTCGCACTTAAAGTTCTCAGCATGATTCCATTGTATCAGAACGGGCAAACTATCTCCGCCATAAATGGTGGCATTGGTTTTCTTAGCCATCGAAATTCCTGCGGCTAATTTTTCTACGCCATAGTGTGTGCGTGAATCAGCAGTGCAATTCCAATTTTCAGGAACTAAAGAAAGTTCTATCGGGGATTCTCCACTAGTCAATAGAGTGAAAGTTTCTAAACTTTTATTTACAATCACACTGAACTCCGAAAATCCTTTGGGCACTGCTTTAAGATAATCTTTTACAGATTTTAGAGGGATATCAAAATTATAATCCCATCCATTTTCTGGAATGGGCATTATAGGAACTTCTTTTAGCAAACCTAGTTTAACTAGTCTAATAGTTCTTCGCATATTATTTGCATCTATCAGAAGAACATTAGGTTGTTTAGAATCATAAACAAATTTTAAGGTATCTTTAGTAGTCAATGTTTTAGTGATATCTTTTACTCTTTCTAAAACTACTCCTAGTTTTATAGGTGCATCTCCTACAAATGTATATTCTTCAAAAAGTTCTGGAGCCAGTTGACAACGAATTAAAGTAGAAACGTCATTAGAAACCATTCCGGTTTCCAATCCTTTATCAGCAGAGAAAGTAAATATTGTTTGATCGCCCAGAGATTCCAAACCTTTTAACAAATCTTTAGCATGACCTGCAGATAGAGTAGCCGAAAAATTACCAATAACTAAGGAATCATTTTCTTCAGATTGAGGTTTCATCATATCATTCACTCCATTATAGTTTGATTATTTAGATTTTCTAATCTAAGTTTGGCTTGCTTCAAGTTATCATATTCTTTAATAGATATAGTGACGTATCCTTGAGTTCGCAGTCGAGGTGGTGCAACAGATGAAGCAACCGTGCGACCACGAGGTCGAGTTGGAATTTGATGTCGGTCTAACCAATTTTGAATAGTCATCGGAGATACTCCACAAGAACTAGCAATAGCATTCATAGTTTGTTTCTTATGCAAGTAAGCATTCTTTAGCCAAACTGCATCTTTATAATCAGGAACTGCCATAGAAATCTAATATCTAATTATGGCAACTACCTATATATACTTTGAGCAAGTAGTTATGGCTTAAAGACCTTCGAAGAATTCTGGAGACTCAGGCTCCATAGAAATGTTGATATTTACTTTAGGTGGATTTTCCTCTGGATAACCATCAGAATCTAAACTCCAAGAATTGCCAGCCGTTTTGTTAAGCAAGGCTTCAATTTGTTCGAAAAACTTTTCTATAGTTTCTGCAGAAAATTCTTCACCCTCGAACTCATCCATATTAGGGAACATATCTTCTAATACTCCTAATTCCATGAGATCTGATTTAGTATATTCTTCTTCTGTATCTATTCCAGCAATAGGGTCGACCGCATAAACCATTAGTTTTTCACCATCCCAATACCAATCATCATAATCTGTTCCGGCATTTGCGGTGTTTCTCATCCAACGAGAAATACTTTCTATATCTCCAATTTGACCCTGGTAACTTTCGGAAGAATAACCTATTTCATCATCCCAGTTCAGTCCCATTTCTTCTAAAATTCCTTCCATTACACCGGCTTTCGCAACATCATTTAATGAAAGTTCTTTCTCGTAAATTACTTCTAATACTTGATCTATATCAAATATTTGTTCTTGACAATCGCCACTGGAACTGCAACAAATAGTGGCTATTATATCTGGAGACACCACTTCTTCGATGTCCAGATCGGGGACATTAATGTTAATCTGTTTTTTATTATCAAATCCCTCATAATCGAAATCCCAATCATCAAGATATACATCACCCGAGCAACTACTTCCACCAGAAGATTCTCTTAGATATTGACGCAATAACATATCATTATATCTATCTAGATCTCTTCCGAAGTTTTCTGATTCTTTGTTTGTAAGATCTTGAATCCACTCATATTGACCTTTAGTTATGCCAATAATATAAATTCCTTTAGATAATAATCTTTCTACGCCATCTTCTGCATCGGCTATAGAATAATAAGGTCCGAAAAATTCATCAAGGCTATGAACATAATACTCAGGAGACTCTCTTATAGATTCTCGGCGAGGGAGTGAAAGTGTATCTATATCAAAATCTTCTTCTTCTTCTTCTTCAGATTCATCGGCTGCATAAGGGACATCAGAATTCAAATCATCAAAAGCATCACTATGTCCTAAACATAAATCAGAAGTTTTCATTTCCATCTGCTCTAGAACTTCAGTTCCTTCACAAACCGGACACTCATCAATTTTTTCTGATTTTTCTGCAGACCACATATCAATGTCTAAAGATTCTCCGAACTCATTAGTTTCTTCGGCCACGATCTCTGCAATAGCATCGGAAGATTCTTCTGAGAAATCACCGTCTAAATGATTCATTGCCATTTTGATTTCTGGAATTTGTTCATAGGAGGATATCTTTACGGCAGCCATAGTTAGCATACTTACTATCGAACCTACAATTGCAGGATCCATTTCATCGGAGTTGGCTTCAAGAGTATCAGCCATGCCACTACAAAGATAATCAATACAATCTGTATAATATGCTACTTCATGAGGTTTATCTTCGCCCGCTACTAAGTCGACTACTGAATCTTCTAAACGAGTCAATAATCCTTCTAGGGCAATTCCGAAAACTCCGGCTAATATGGCACTACTTTTTTCCATACCCCACGAATCTTCTTTATCTGTAGATTCCGATCCAAGAATATAATTTTTCATTCTGGCTGGGATCACTACGCTAGAATTACATCTATCACAACATCGTGCCCCTTCAGTATCGTCTACTGGCTGAGGATTATGACCGTATCCAGAAAAATTATTTCCACAAATACAACATTGATATGATCCACGCATATCAGTTATTACTTCTCTCTGCTATATAAGAATATGGGTAATTATCCTAATACTGGATTCCCATTATCATCATATCCAATGCAATCATGATTCCCATAACAACAAAATTGAATAGGAGTGCTATAACAATAAATAGTATCACAAAGTAAACAAATTTTTCTAGCACTTCGATTATCTTCACACTTCGCACAAGGTCTAGTGTCTGTATTAGGAATATCCGATAATAAACTCATACTTTTCGATTCCCCCAAGGAAATTTAACGACTGTATTTTTATTACAGTGCAAATGATGACGGCGACCAGTTCTATCAGTAGTAAATGGGGCTCCTAATTCAATAGGCATTCGACAAACTGGACAATTGTATATCATATTTATTCTTCCTCTTTACTGGGGATCTTAATTTCTTGAACTAAGAACAAATCATAACTTAGACTATGTTTACTAAGGGACACATATACGTGTCCGTCCTTTTGTTATTTAATTGTTCTGTTAATTTATTCTTCAGAGTCATCCGTTGGCCAAATTACTTCTACTTTATCGGCGGCACAATTAGTGCGAATATATCCTTGCACAGTATAAGTTAAAACTACATCTCCACAAAAACATCTATAGTTTCCTGGTTTTTCATAATATACTATGGCTTGTTCACACGCCTTACAAATAAATTGAGGAGTCATTAATTACCACCTATTGTCTTCAAGACCTTCCTCGGTGTTTTAGTTTGATGGCTGATCCAGTTGTCATCTGCGGTTAAAAATGTTTTTAGAGATTTAACTTTGGCCGGGCCTAACTTCCATAAAAACGTTTTCATAAGTTCTTGATCGGAGGATCCTGGTTGATTAGTTTCTGCTTCAAAAGAAAAAGAATTTAAGTCCATAAAGAATTCACCAAAAGAATTATAATGAGCCGCAATTTTCTTAGCCGTAGTCTTTCCAATTCCAGGAATTGTTTCTAAGAATGCATGAGATTGATTTCGAGAAGAACTAACTATAGTCGGTTTACGAACTAGATCTCCAAAATCTCCGGAATCTAAACGAGTAGCCAATGCTTTGAGATAACGCAAAGTTCCAGATTGCCCGGAAGTATATACGACCGGACAAATTTCAGCAGAAATTCTATTTAAAAATGCTTGTAGATTTTCGGCTTGCTTTTTGCTGTCAGCATTAGTTTTTCTAGAACTTCCAGAACCGTATCCAAATAAAGTTTCTTTGCGACCCTCAACTAGTAAAATTACTTGTGAGGGATGATTAACATCTTCTCGAAGAAGCATTCGAGAAAGTTGATCTTCTAATCTTTTAGACCTCCAAGAATTGTAAGCGTCCGACCAAGTTTTTCTTTCTACGAGCGCAACTCTATTATTACTTTCGTATTTGAAATCACCTTCGGGTAGTCCCTCATGGCTTCCGTTCAACTGCAAAGCAAACCAAGCGTCTTCGTGAATATCAATAGTCCAACTCATGTATTCAAGACCTCCGTTATCTCCAATCCTTCATAGAACCTTTTCGAGTTTCCTTGTTAGACGCTCCTCGAGAATTCTTAGAGCGAATCACAGTTTTGTAACTGCCGATGACGGCGACTATATCTTCATCGTGAAGGCAAGGATAGCCAGATTCATCCATTACAATGAATCCTTTTTCTGCCAGCCAATCAGAATAACATATTTCGGGCATGATACGATGTTTACCGAATCCAAAAGCATTAAAATCATAAGTTACGTGAATCCAAAGTGCATCTGGATAGAGGACTTGCCAAGAACGATGTAAAATTTCTTCTCTCATTTGAAAGTTAGAAGGAGTGCGAGTGGATTCAATTCCTAGATCTGCAGAGAATTCTGAATAAGGCACTTCTTCCATTACTTCGTCTACTATTGCTTTAAGTTGTTCATACTGTTCCATAAGTGAAAACTCTCTATTAGAGAGAAGTTCATCTTTTAGTTCCACCCAATTATCAAAATTGAATTCGTGATTAAATATATCTCTAGGGTCGTAATCATCCGCAAAGTGCATAATATATTGTATATATTACTACCTATATAAGATTTATGATTACTCTTCTGAATCGTCACTGCAATCACAATCACAATGATCTTCAGCGGATTCCTCGAAAATATTTTGAATAATTTTATTTGTGATTCCTGAATCCCAGTCGGCTATGATTGCGGAATTTTCGGAATCAGATATATTCTGAGCCTCTGACATTAAATCGGACAATTCACTATCACTCAAACTTAATGCCATCAAAGTATATAACTCGGGTAATGTTTCTTCATAAAATTCATGCATAGCCTCATGTGTGCATTCTACATCGGTTCGCATCTCTCTTAAAAGTAAAATAAGATATCCTATGCCAGAGGTAATTAAACCTAATAGAGCATAAATTCCTAGAATTTCATTGCTGAGATCCATAAGGAATTACTCCTCTTCATCTTTATAATCTGATGGCCACTTTCCAGCATCTAAACCACAAGCCAAATTATCTAAATAATCAGCATACAAGGGGTCATATTCTGGTTCGGATTCTTCATCATAAAGAACTATGCTATATTGTTTTCTCCAATTCCAACCGGCTTGTTGAAGCATACAAAGTAAATGATATACTAATCGATGGTTTCCTTCTCCCGTAGGACCAGAAAACTCTATCGCCTCTTCTAAATTTCTAATTGAAATACGCATCTCGTTCGTCATTAATCTTATTACTGAAGACTACCTATTTAAGACTTCTGAACAAGTTTTCTTATCACGGTCATGTCACGAGTTATCAAATAGTAGAAAAGTAATATTAATTAAACGATGGCCAAATCTAAGCCACGAGGAAAATCGGCTTCCTCGAAAGTTAAAACTCGTGCCGGTAATAATGTTGTTAGTTGGGCGGAGGCTAAGTTAGATGATTGGATATATACTCATGGATTCGATTATGTTTATGAACCGAAAGTTCAATTTGGAGAAGAAACTTTTACTCCGGACTGGATAATTTATGGTAAAGGTGGATGGAAATTTGAGTATCCAATAATTATAGAATACTGGGGTTTACTAAGAAAAGAAAACCAGGCCAAATGGTTGATTGATAGATTACCCAGTTATATCAAAAGAAAAAATTACAAAGAAAGTTTCTACCAGGGATCCGAAGAATATTTTTATTTAGGAGTGGATCCGAGTAGATCTGAAGATATTTGTTTTCAAATGAAAGAAATGTTAACGCTAGCAATCGAAAGGCAATTTTATGATTTCTCGGTAAGTTAGACAATGTGGTTTATAATTAGTGCTAACAAATCCTTGATCACCTACGATATCTTTTATTTTTAGATAGTCTTCTCCCCAAATCTTTTTGATTTCTTGTTTCATGAGTGACTTACAAAAGTTCCCATAAGTTTCTATACAATATTTGTAAGTATAATTATTCTCGGCTCTCCAGGCTTCTAATTTTTCAGAAATATATTTTGGATCGGCTACGAAACAGATAGTAAGATATTCATCTGGAATGTATTCAAGACCCTGGTAGGTAGTTATTAAACGGGAGGCTCGAGCGAAACCAGTATCAGGACACCCAGGAATGTTATCAGAATTATCTCCAGTAATAGATTTGAGATCGGCATAAAGACTCCAAGAGGGAAGCGAAGTGCTATAAGTTCCGGATTTACTTGACTTAGTTGTTCTTAACGATTCCATAGCAGAATCTGGAGTAATGATTTCTTTCATATTGTGAAATAGTATACTAGTGGGAACTATTGGATCCGAGGGATCCGCAGTATTTCCTAAAAAAGTTTTTGGAGTAGATGGATCTGTATACTTCCAGAGTTGCCAGAGATCGGCATCGGAAGAAATAATTAATATTTTAGGATTTGGATGTGACGCTCGGTCGGTTAAAATAGATAATACTTTTTCGGCAATTAAATCATCGGCTTCTTTGTCGGCCTCATAAAGAGAACTCCAATCAGTCATTCTAGATTTTGGAGAAAAAGAAACTAAAGATGATGGATCGTATCCGTATTCAATAAAGTTTTTTCGAAGATCTGGAATGGATCCATCTTCAGATTTAAATTCAGAACCCGCATTTCGGTGAGCCTTATAAGCCTCAAATTTATCTAATCTTTTTATTTTACCTTGAACTCCATCATAGCAAACAATTATTTTAGTATCTGGTTTACCGAACCCAGAATTATTAATTCTGAACTTTAGAAATCCAATATCTTTTTTAAGTTCTTTAGCACAAGAATGAATATATTTACTATAGTTTTCAGTAGTAGGATTATTTTTGTAGATTCCCCACCTTCGGCGTGGACTGGCTCTAGGCCGCCACCATCTAGTCTGACGACCGATAAAATATCCAGCATCAATAAGAACATATCTTTGAGGTGGAATTGATGAACTACTACTCTGCTCCCATGTCATGTATTCACGCCCCCAATTATTATAGAGACTAACGATGAACTATTTGATACTTCTGGAGAAGAAGCAGAAAAAGAATAAATTATCTAGAATTTATCTTATTGTGGATGGCCTCGATAACAAACATTCCGAATATCCAGGTGAAAATTCCTATTAGTAAAACTACTGGAACGGTGTCTACCAAGTTCCAATCATTTACTATCATTTATTCACCATCAGTATAATCCTTTACCGAGACTAATTAGAATCGCAGTTCCTGCTGAAACGAAAATAATTATTAATGTGTTTAATAAATCTTTCATATTCTTCAATAAATGATTCATTTATTTTTCCTCTGTTAGATCATTCTGTATGAAATAACCTTAAAGGAACTTTAATAACCGGATTTTAAATCTTTGACACTGCCAACTACTCCGGCTTGTCTAAGATAAATGTAAGCAACTCCGGCACCTGCAATTAAAGTTTCCGGACCCAATAAAAGGCTGGCCATGCTACCGCCCTTATTTACAATTCGATAGTAAATTCCATGAACTGTTTCTGCTACTCCCACGATTATTAATCCTAGTGCTAGAGTATAACCCGCAATGTGCAAAGGTTTTTTCTCGGTTTGATAAAATTGTTCTGGAAGGCTAGCCATACAATCTATTAATAGAGTTAACTACTACTTAAAGATTAATTAATTTATTACTTAAATTAACTAGAGTTCTGTGGAGCAACCCAATCAGTAGTAGGAAACCAACTAGGAATTTCATGTGGGTTATACCACTGAGGTCCCTTTCCAGAATTCATATACTTTTTTCCGTGTGAATAATAATGGCGATAATTTATTACTGGATTTTCAGAAACCATATATTCATCTGGCATGGCTTGAGCAAATTTAGTTAACTTTCCAATTGGCATAAATTTTTCCATGATTTTGTGCAATTCCAATAGAACAGGATAGCAAGCGTGAACTCTAGATTCGGGATGATAAGTTTGATATCTAGCCGCTAGCGTTGTTCCGTGCAACCATAGCCAATACCAATTAGAAATATTTTCTTGAGTCCAGCGAGTGCACGGATGATTAGCATAACCTCCTTTCCAAACTTTTCCAGATTGAGTTAAAGGAAGATCTGAATCTTGCGCCCCATTAAATCGAAGCGCACTTACTAACATTTGTGTGGACTCTAAACACATTTTATTGATGTGCTTTTTACACAAAGATAATGCGGCTTTCACAGGATCCTCATCGACAACAAAAATATTCATTAATTAGCCCTCCATACTTTCTATTTTGCTAATACAAAGAAAACATGATAATTTATTGGTAATCGGATGAATTGACAAATCATGCACATAATTGTTGCATGAATGACAGGGTTCACCGGCAGGAGTAGAATAATTAGATTTCATTTATTTAGCCCCTATTTACTCGAAACCATAAGGAAGTAATTCAATACCTAAACTGGCTCTCAGATCTACTTCAGAAGTTAGTAGTGATTTACGATTGTCCATTTCTCCAGAAATGATTAATCTATCTAATAGTTGTAAATGAGATATTACGGAATCCGTCATACGGCATATTTCGGCTACTAATTCATCTCCAGATAGGGTCATTAGATAATCTAATCTGGCCTCATTTATTCTAAACATTTGTTTATCTTTCATTCATCATCACCTTCTAACGTTGGACTCGGCATATCATCACTCATAACGACCACATCTCCTACTATGCAGTCATGGCCAAAACTAATAAGTTTGTTTGCGGCAGGGTTGGGTGGTAATCCCATTATTTTACCTTCTTCATTACAATACATAATATCTGCATCCATAGTCATAACAGGTTCTATCCAACCACCAACAGCCTTCTGTAGTAATTTAAGTGGAGGGTTTTGCCCCATATATTCCATTGTTCCATCTACTTTTAATAAATAAGCCATTTAATCATCTCCTCTGTCCTGTTAAAATATTTTCCATATCTTCTTCTAAAACGATAGGAGAAATCTCACTAGCAACACTCCATCGAGTATTTGATCTAAAATTATCTGAATCACTATCATCTCCATCATAAATTCTGATAGTATAGTTTTCGCTCGCTGCATAAATATGTCCTGCATCCCAACCTTCTCTGCCCGCATAGGCTCTAACTTTCAAATCCCATTCTACATTGGTATCTAGTAGTGTGGGTGATGTGTTTACATTCGGTGAACCGAATAAAGAAAATAAATGAGCATAGTCTACGTCAATAACTATTTTCTTAGCCATAGACATGAATTCTGCTTCTTCAGTAGAATGAATATTTGTTAGTTCATAGGCAACAAAAGAATCATCTATGGGATCTCCATCCAAAATTATCTCAATGTCGTCTAGCGAATCTGCGTGTAGCCATAGTCCCATAACCATATCAGGGAAAACCAAGTATATATACTTTGTCCTAGGGGTTGCTCTTGTGTATTCAAGACCTTAAGTTGGCGGTTAAATCTAGGATACAACTCCACTCTATCTCTGAAATATGTTCGGGTTTAGAATGAGGCCACGGAAGTGGATAACGAGAAACTAAAATATCTTGAAACTCTTGTGGAGTATTCCAGGCAGGAACTTTAGTATCTTCTTTAGACATATCTCTAAACATGAGATCGTATGGCAAGTATAGAATTTTTCTAGCGATACCGGTTTCTAGATCGGGCATAGTTAATTTCATTAAAAGATCTACATCTTCTACACGATTTAAAGTTTCATCAAAATTTCCTACTTGCTCCATTGCCTCTCTTCGAACAACTAATCCAGAAGGATAAACAGGTGTCGTCATAAAATAATAATGCATTAGATCTTCGTGAACATATTCTATGTCTTCATATTCTTCAAAGGGAAGTATATGCACATCATTTGCGCCAGTAATTTGAGAGACTACAATGTTTTGATAGACTGCTCGGCAGAAAAACATATCTGTGTTTGGATTCGCAAAAGCGGATCCTGTCATAATTTCTAAATATTGTGGTTCCCACCAATCATCTCCATCTAGGAAAGCGACCAAAGGTGTGTTTTCTTCTGCTATGGCTTCATTTCGGGCTGCAGAAACTCCGGGTCTTTTTTGAACTTTATAAACTATTCTAGAATCTTCAATACTGGCATCGGTTGCATATTCTTTTCTCTTAGAACTTAAGGCCACAGATGCTTCGGATTCGATAATAGTCAATCTCCATTTTCTAAATGATTGCCTCAAAACCGATTGAATTGCTCGCTTAAAAGAATCATAGGGAACATTATGAATAGGCATAATTATATGAACTCGATCCAAATGTTTCATAGAACTGTGTGGGCTATGGACGTTCATAGTTTTCATATAAAGACTAGGTATTTAATAGAAGCACTTTATGCCGGTAGCGGCGAAAATGAAATGCTGATTAAATTAATCTAATATGGTGACTTGTCTGGCCAAAAGAATACAAAAGTAGATAATAGAATTGGTATCAATAAATTAACTCCGACTGCTTCAACAGTAGTCAAAATATCATAGCGATACAGTTGCCAAGGAACAATAAACAAGAAGAAAGCGAATACATTCAAGAGGCTCCAAAGCGGATAGCGAATAATATTCCAAAGTGAATATTTAGTCTGCTCTACTTCATATTTCATATAGTCAGAAATTATTCCCATGAAGAATCACTAATTTAATTAGATTTTCCTACTCAGTCAAATCTTCGTGAGATCCAAAGTCCTTTGTTTCCCACTTGAAACTAGTAATTTCATCTGGCTTATCTTCAGTTATATCACTAATGATGATTTCGTATTTTCTACCATTTCTTTCTACAGTAGATTTTAGGGTATCTTTTAGACCGCTTTCTTGATCCTTAGACAAGTTTGACATTGCGTCAGCAGTATCCTTATCTGATAGTAAATGATTGAATATATCATTCATTTCCTTCATTATTTCAGTCATGTCTACTGACTTAAAAGGGCGGCCATATATATCGAATGGTGTGTATCTTCGTCTTACCATGTTATACTCTAGACAACTACTACCTATTTATATCTTTCCGTGTATCAACGATTCTAAGGGTGTGTTGCTAGCAAGAGGATTAAATCTATATTTCTTAGGTTTGGCATCGGAATCGACATCTATAATAATTTGTTTAGCAATATATCTTTTTATTTTTTGAGAAGTTCCTCCCACTGTAAGTGTTAAGGCGGGGTGGGCAGCATTTATGTGAAAAGCAATTTCTTCACTAGTCCACCCAGACGTATCCACTGGATTTATTAAATATTTATTTTTTAAAAATTGTAGAATCTTTATTGATTGTTTTACTCTGGTTCCTCGATAAGTTTTATGCTGACACTTTTTACTGCAAAATATCTGATTCGCCCATTGGTTAGAATATTGTAATTCAAAGGGACATCCACACGATTCACAATTGTGAAGTATAGGGGGATTTTTCTTAGTGGATTCAGATTGATGAGTTTCACAATCTGATTTCCAGCAGTAAAGTGAACAATGCTCAGTAAAAAATGGTTGACTCATTCTATGAGGTGCAATATTTATGATCTCTCTAGAACAAGTGTCTCGAGAACAAATTTTAAATTGTTCATTCAGGTGATTCATGAGATTTCCCTCTTGTATTTAATTTAATTTAATTCAATCCATCTTCTGATATTTGTTTGGCTTTATTATGAGCCTCAGTTAGTGCATCATGAATAATTTCTTTTAAATTTTTTGAGGATCCGTCTAGACTTGAGACTACTTCAAACAACGGATTCAATCCTTCCATAACTTCTATTCCAGCGGCAGTTGTTCCACCAGGAGTCGCCACCTCATCGATTATAGTTTTATAAGGATTCATCCCAAAATTATTTTCGATAGTATCAAAGGTTTCAAATTTCTCAAAATCTTCAACATTATCAATGACTATTTCAGAAACAGCAGTAAAAACTTGACTAATTACGGAAGCACTCATTGCAGGGGGCATTCCTTGTTCAACCGCCCATTCGTGTAATATTTGTTGAAAATATGCCATGAATGCAATTCCCGAACCGGCAATAATTGTGTGAGTATCAATTAGGGCTTCATTATTCTGATGTATTATACTAACATCTCCAAACTCAAAAAGTAATTCTTGAGTTGTAGTGAAGCCGTCCCAATCTTTAACTGATAATTTCGGATCTAATAAAGTTTCTGAAATGTGAGGAGGTATCATAAAAATACTATTAGCAGATCCATTAGCAATTCCAATATTTGTCATGGCACGATAAAGATTTTTATATTTATAATCTTCATATTTAATTCCGGCAACGAATGATATTACAGGCGTGTCGTGAGCATTGGCTCGAATACAAAACATAACTTCTGCCAAATCTTTTGGTCGCACTGCGATTATTAATAAATCCATTTTCTGAACAAAATGAGATCCATCGATTTTCCAACGATTTCTATTTATGCTCCAAACGTTGGGTCTGGAAATACTTAATCTTTCTTTCAGCAAAGAACCTAAATGTCCTTCTCCAATAATTCCTATTTTCATACTCAAAGACCCTCCTTACTTCCTCAATTTTAAATGCAATAATTAGTTCCCGCAAATGCAACCGAATTATTAGTAGTATTATTATTTACTAATCTCTGTTCGACCAGTCCTTGACAAGTCGGACACCAATGAGTAGTTCTCTTGTCATCAGTTTGTTCTCTGATTACTTGATGTCCACTCGGACAAGTTCTCTGAGCATAAACACTAAATTTATAAGGTGTGCTTGGAACATTTGTATTAATTCCAGTAACTCCGGCGGGATTACTAGTAATTCCATATTTAGACCTCAAAACTCCTTTGCCAGCATAGGCGTGATGGATATGCTTGATACAAGCATGATATAGATTTTCCATATCTGCATCGGTGAGTTCCGAAACTTTCGTATTTGGAGAGAGTTTAGTTTCATAAAGAATTTCTGCTTTCAAATAGTTCCCAATGCCAGCAATTACTTTTTGATTCATTAAAACTTTTGGGAGTGTCCAAGAACTTCTGGATCCTTTTCGAAGAGCCTCAGAAAACTTTTTTATTCCTGGGCTGGGCAATGCCAGCAGATCAGGACCTAGTTCTTTAGAAATCTTTTTCTCTAAACGATCTCTGCCAGAAGGTCCCTTGAAAAATTTAAAAGTTCCGAAACGTCTAGAGTCTCTATAAAATATTGAAGAGCCATCAGAAAATTTCCACTCCATACAATGATGATTTCCGGATGGAGAGAACCGCCAAGTTCCATTCATTCCAAGAGTATGAAATATTGTGAAGATCTCATTGGTCTTGGTGTCCGTAAGTTTCCAGTAAATAAATTTCCCATGACAATCAATGCTGTCAACAACTACCCTTCCATTAAGTATGGAATTCTGGAAATCACCTACATCATCACGAACTTGGGTTGCCTTCGGATTCCTTAAATCATATCGTGGGTCTAGGCCAACGATATCGATTAGAACTTTTCCTACGGTATTGGCGACTTTAGAAGAAATTCTTTCAGTAATCTTCTTGACTTCAGGTCCTTCCGGCATTTGACGATTCAACTCCAATATTGGATTGGTCCGATGACCTATTTATAGATGTCTATACATTATTCATTTCGAATGTTGTCACTGGTGACAATGTGAATTGGAGGGCCATATGGGATTTGAACCCATGACATCCCGGTTAAAAGCCGAGCGTTCTACCTGTCTAAACTAATGGCCCATTGTGATTTGGTTGCGAGAGTGGGATTTGAACCTACGAAGCACTACGAATTTGAGCGTATCAGCCACTCCACTTTTCTTGGTTGTCCGTATAGACTTCCTTCAACTTCTCAATAGCCATTGATTCAGCATCCGTTCCAATACAAACGCTAAAGAATTGCACGGCATCCATTAGTCTATCATAGTCCTTGCGAAAGACCTTCATTTGCTCAATAACTCTCGCCATTGTTTCTTCCATGTTTATTACTTCCTATTGAAAGGGAGGATACTTATCCTATTTATACTTTGTGTATTCAAGACCTCTAAGGATTCAGAGTGATGGGGTCGCTGATTGCGGGAGAAGGTTCTTCGTCTGGCTTTGGCTTTCTTCCACTAAGATAAATTTTTAGAGCATTAGTCATGAATCCTCCAATGGCACCAAGCATAATAGCCCAAGAAATTAAATTCATGTTTAATAACATTAAACTGGGTTCAGTTTGATCCATAAGGTAGTCAGTATTGTATTCTCCTACAAATCCACTGAATGCTATGAGGGCATATCTAGGTATTATATCTAATGTTTCATCTACTCTTGGCCAGTGCGACATATTAATTCATCTCCATATTTTGCATTTCAGTCAGATCTCCTACTTCCGTAACCATGACTTCTAAATTATTAATAAAGTAATCTTGAGATCCTCCGCTAATACTGGAATCTCTGCCTAGGGCACGAATAACAAAATCTAATTGAACAGTAGTATTTTCTTCTACTAGTAAAGGCATAGTCATAGACATATTATAAGTCATTATGTTGGCGTTTTCACCCACCCACTCTTCACTCCAAACAACAACGGACTCATCTGTATCATTGTCAGATGTTTTCGTGATTGTAAAATTCAAAAATCCTTCTGGGTTAAAAGGAACTGGTGCTAATCTCATTTCTAAAGCAATATGAAAGTTAACGAAAGCAGAATTATTTATCTCTAACATAGTGTTATTTTGATAAGTCGTGCCCATGACCGTCATCCATTCATGACTATCATTCCAACTCATTTGATAAGATTCGTATAAGTCAGAAGAATCATCGGTGTTGCTCTCGGATCCTGAATCTCCAATGCATCCTGAGAAAGAAGAAATTATAAATATTAATAGGATAGCCAAAACAACTGTATATTTCAGAGAATATCTCATAGATTTTTTGAGATCTTGGATTCGGTCGGCATCTATCATATGTATCGCTCCTCAGCCATTAATTTAATAAGTTTATTAAGTTTAATTATACCAATCATGGATTCTTTTGCTACCAATCATAATAGCAGAAGCCCAAAGTCCTACGAAAATACCTAAGTTTTCATCTTGAGTATAAGTGTATATGGAACCGAGTATAGTGATTAAACTAAGTCCGAAACCAATTTTATCTATATTTTCACTAATATTTAGTAATTGTTTAATGTGTATGGGGATTATTGTCATTTTATTCACTCCATTAATTTGGGATAGTTAATACGGTGTATCTTTTGTATCTTTGACCGGAGGTATCGGTTCTCCAAACTCTATCAAAAGTCCATCCTTGAGCCTCTAAATCGCTAATTCGGCGAGGTAGGGCACGAATCTTGTAGATTGCAGCGGCTTCCACACCAGTAATTGAGGTAGTTTGGGAAAAATGATTTCTTAGCATATCTAACTGCGACATAATGAAGACAGGTTACTGCCACATATATAAATCTTCTGGTTTACTTATTCAGGCCATTGTAATAATAACCATTATTAGGGTCATATTGGGGGTTGGCCTCAAGAGGCGGTTCAAGATAGTGACGATCCAGCCATTCTTTGAGTTCTTTATCCACTTGTAGGTCATTTAGAATTTCTTTTATTTCTGGATGTAGTTGCGGAGGTGTCTCTTCAAGATTCAGATTCCAATTCATCATTTTATTTAATTCATCCATTCGATCTACGCCACCAATTCTAGGCATAACGGGGGTGTGGATAATTTTGAACAACTCCTTTTGAGCGGTAAACATTTTTTGTAATTCAGCCGTAGGAATTATTCCCTTAAGTCTCTTAGGATTATGGATCCCAAACATTTCCTCCGAGATATCATAAATGTTAGTTGAATCTGCTGCTACTCTTTTCGCATTCCACTCCAATACTTGGATAAGATATCTAAAGTAGAGTCTTTCGAAAAGTAATAATGAGTAAAGATAATTTTTATAGTATATGCCTGGACCATCCATTTCATACATAGGGAAGAAAAAGGGCGGATTATAATCGTAGTCCACATTAATATATTTACTCATAAGATAATTCTCAGTAGTAGAAACTAAATGTTCATCCATTAGTGAAATTTCTTCAGCATTTGGGGTCTTAGATTTAGCGAACTTAATATCATCCTCTGGAACTTCGGGAATAATTAAAGTAGATAAAAATCCTCCGTTTCCTAGGATCCCTAATTTAGAAAACAAAGTCATATCATCAATAATTCTTTGCATCATTAACATCTCGGAAAACATCAACGAGGCAGTCTGAAACGCTTCTGATAAATCTTTACTATCCTTTATGAATCTTTTATTACTTGGAATCTCAGACAATGATAACCAACGATTAGAAATCTCATTGGCCTTTGTTATCTTGGGATCTAAATAACCTCTTTTATGATAATAACTTGGATCCGCTGTGCGAGCCAATTCATTACGCATTATAAGTGAAGCCAATCTGAGACTCCAACGAGGAGCATTTCCAAGATCTAAAGCGTGACCCATACTCATTTCATTGAAATAATCGGCAATTCCAAATACTTGGTTTGCATGAGTCTTGTCAACAAACTGAGCATAAGGAATTAATGTTTTAACCATGCTTTCAGTTCCTGGTTTAGAATTTAATCCGTTCCTTAAGTATTTTTCTGGCCGAGACTTATCAAATACCTCATTCCTAATTGAATTTTTAATTTTTATGATAGATGGACTTCTGGCTCTGTAAAACTCTTGATCAAGATCTTTAAAAATAGGAGTTAGACTCCAGGAATTATTTATTATTTCTAATTTAGCGAGTTCAAGATCGGAGGGTCCGTCAAAATAAAGTTCAAGAGAATCTTTTTCTGAATCTTCTAGGTCTTCAAGTTCTTCCTCCTCAGAGATCTCTACTGCTTTCAAATCTAAAAAAGATTGACTAGGAATAATTTTCTCAACTTCCTTTATATTAAGGAGGTGTCCGGCGGGCATCAATGAGGTAGTTTCATCAATATTATCTATTATAAACTGAGAATGTTTGTGAATATTATTTCCTAGACTCCATGATTTAGCCGGATCGGGAGATAATACTATGTTTAAGCAAGTCGTTATTCCTCCTGGAACTGACTTGGAAAATTCTGACATATTGGTTATTCTCTTAAACTACTATATCATATTATCTGTGAAAATTTTCTATTATGAAACTGCAAAGCGGCTAGTAAAGTAGATGGTGGGTGCATAGCATCGTCATGTTCTAACCAAATATTGTCGCAAATAGTTTTTCTATAAATTCCTTGCTCTTGAACTTCTTTAGCATAGTTCCAACCTTTAATTATAACTTCTGATTTATTATCTCCTTGAGTGTCGGCTACAGTCCAAACAACGATAGCATTTTTATTGACATACTTTTTAAGTTGGCGTGGAGGAATACATCTCTTGAACTTGTCCCACTGATGATATCGCAAACCTTTTACTTCAATAGGTAAACAAAGTTTATTGGATAATTCTAATCCGACATCTCCTGGATGATTAGCACTACGCTTAATATCTTCATAATATCTAATTACTCTGGAGTCATTTAGATTTTTAACTTCTTCTTCTAGATAAAGTGCCGTTACTAATTCTCCTTTAACACCTACTACATTAGATCCAACTTTATTATGGGAATACATTCCTGAACCTTTGGAACCGTGCCCATCATATAATTCTACTATGGCTCGTGCGTGACTCCAACACCATTGAATTTGATCATCAGATAACTTAATTACGACATCCATTAATTAGAAATTATTGTTTTAACCTATATAACCCTTCTTGTGAGTAAGTTGATTACGCTTTAGAAGATTTTATTTTATCGTGAATTGAATCAGCCATTAAGTTTGCACCCATAGAAATTAATAGTCCTCCGAAGATCGCAAAACTAATTCTCATCAAAGATTCTTTTTGATTTTTAGAGGATCCAGTGGACTTCATTAAATGATGAATATGATAGATGGCTAATAGTCCACCCATACAAACAAATGAAAACCCAGCCAAAGCAACTTGCCTATCAGAAGATGCTACCATAATAACACTTATTGCTCACTGTTATTTAAAGATAGTGATTTGATGGCGGCAGGGCGAACACACATCCAACAGAAGATAGGAAAGGAGGATAATATATGATCGGAGTATGTGTTGTCGAACCGCCAATGTTGCCCTTGTTGCCTCGACAATACCATGTTGCGGTTTTCAGATACTTAAACCTTAGTGTTATTTTAACACTTATGTGCATAATCTACTGTATCAAAGACC
>JAAHTG010000676.1_pt1 | contig 28137 bp, 41 predicted proteins | sample 6116081 | NCBI WGS metagenome assembly JAAHTG01 (sample SAMN13939989, study PRJNA603662) | sponge metagenome | isolation source: marine sponge | host: Mycale hentscheli | place: New Zealand | collected 2005 | reverse complement strand
AGGTTTTGTTACTTAATCTTAATATACCTTTGTTTTTTTATCCTGATCTACTTATCTGTCTTTCAAAATTAATTGCCAACCTTAAAACCGTCAGCAGTCGATTAATTAGGCGTGATCATCCAGAAGTATCAGACAAATATTTTTATGGGAAATCTCACTTTTGGACTGGTGCTTATTTTGTAGCTAGTTGCGGTGGTATAACTGTCAATCAATTAAAAAAGTATGTTGAAGGACAAAAGCCTGTTGATTAAGCTGATGTCTTTCAGACTTTTGTCACTTAAGATAGTTAAACTTATAACCTACTCCTCTAATGGTAAAAATATAAAGGGGATTACTAGGATCTGATTCTATTTTGCGACGAATTTGTCCTATATGTACATCTACTACTCGATTATCTCCCATGGGATTATTTTGCCAAACGTTAGTAACTAAGTCTTCTCTTCGCCAAACCTTAACTGGATGACTAGCCAGAAAATAAAGTAAATCAAACTCTAAACTAGTGAGGGTAATAACTTTTTGTTTGACTTTGACCTCTCTGCATTCTGGGTTGATACATAAATCACCAAGTTCAATGATATTCATATCTGATGAATCAACGACCCTTCTTCTACGTAAAATGGCTTGGAGTCTAAATTCCAATTCTTCTAGGTCGAAAGGCTTGGTTAAATAATCATCTGCCCCAGTAGAAAAACCTCTTTTTTTATCTTCTACATCGGTACGACTGGTTAGCATTAAAACAAAAACATCTTGATTAGTTTGCATTTCTTGACACAAATTATAACCAAGAGCATCAGGTAAATTAACATCAAGAATAACTAAATCAGGACGAAATTGTTTAAACTTTTCTCTTGCCGTTTTGCCATCATAAGTGCATTCGACTTGATATTGTTTTTGTTGCAGAAATCTACCGATCAAGTTGGCAATATTAACATCATCATCAACAACAAGAATTTTAGCTAATGCTATTTCCATATTAGTTATTCCGCAAATCTAGACTAATGTTTTTTTACTAAATAATATCTTTTCAAGAAACCGTAAATTATAAAATCAACCAAAGAATTTTAACACAAAAATAAATTCTTATTTCATGAATTTATTCTGTTTTAATCTACTTTATCAGTATAAACTCTTAAGTTAATCAAAGCAAATATGACAGTTATTAACGAACCGCTGCAAAGCAATACTTTATGATCGAATTTGCTTGAAAAAATAAATAAGTTAGTTTTTTCTATGAGGCTAATTTACGATGATTTTAAAACAAAATTTTGTTAACTAGTTGCTGGTGCTTTTTTCTCAGAAAATTTAGCTCGATTACGAGACTTACTAGTTTCGATTTCTTCTACTGGCACAAACTCAATTCGATTTAATAAAGTAGTGACGAAAGCAAATAAAAGGAAAGGAATAGATAAAACTAAAACAATTGCAACAGTAGCCAAAGCATAAACTTGACGAGTACTACTCCATAAAGCCAAAGTACTAGCGAGACTGATAAAAATTACGATTAGCCATATAATAATTTGACCATAAATATCTCCGAATTTTAAGGTACAAATCATACGATATTTCTGTTGATTATCCATAACTGTAAAATATATTTTCCTTAAGGTTATCTTGAACTTATAAGTCTGTTTTAACTTAAATTTAAACTTACTGAAAAAATTTGCAAAAATAATTTACAATTTCAATCTTCAAAATTTTAGCTATGATTCATGATAGGACTCACCATAAGGAAAGATTTACCCATGAATAATGAATCAATTGTTACTAATCGAGATTACACTCTCATCATTGATAAAAGTGGTAGTTTAACTACTGATGATGGAGTTGGTAAAACTAGATGGGAATTAGCACAAGAATCGACGATCGCTTTAGCCCAACATTGTGACCAAATAGATCCAGATGGTATTACCGTTTATTTATACTCAGGACGTTTTAGACGTTATGATAATGTGACTGCGGACAAAATTCAACAAATATATGCCCAAAATGAACCAATGGGCAAATCAGACCTAAAAAGTGTCTTACAAGATGCTCTTAATAATTACTTTGAGCGTAAAGCTCAAGGAATTGCAAAAGCTAACGGAGAAACGATGTTAGTAATAACTGATGATATACCCGACGAACCTAAAGAAATTATCCGTTTAATCATTGATGCCAGCAAAAAAATAGATCGAGACGAAGAGTTAGGTATTTCTTTTGTTCAAATCGGTAAAGATAAAAAAGCTAGAGAATATTTTAAAGCTTTAGATGACTTACTCGAAGAAGCTGGAGCTAAGTTTGATATTGTTGATACTGTGACGATGGATGACCTAACAAATATGAGTTTACAACAAGTTTTATTGAATGCTTTAATCGATTAAATTTGTCTCTATTATCAATTACTCTGATATCTTTAATTACTAACTGTGAAACTGTAACCATCAATCAAATATACTTATGAGAGTATAATGATTCAGGAGTGTTAAAAACAAACATTAGTCTAAACTAGATTAATCTAACTATAAACCTTGGTTCTACTAGACTAAATATAAAATTTAATTCAGAGTATTTATTATGAGTGAAACAACAGACAACAAAACACCAACAACTAAATCTGCACAGACATCGGCTTTAAAAGTAGCAACTAAATCAGAACTACTACCGGGTAATCGTCCCGTTGAACCTAATCACTTACAAATCGTTCATACTTATACTTCTGTAGGTAGTATACGCCCTGTAATCAAAAGTGATTTACATATTAAAAGTATGATGACTTTATCTGGCGATCGTCCTATTTCAACTTGTACTTTAGATATTAGTAAAGAAATTATAATTATGGGTAATCGTCCTGTAGCTTCTAATCAAATTGATAACCCTTTATTATTAATGGGTTTTCTTGATTAATCATGTCATCAATGATCAATTTTTAAATTATTTGTTGATCTGGATTTAAAAATTGAATTATTTGTGTGATTGTAATAGGTCTTAAATTTTATATATCAGGGGTATAAACCCCTATTTTGACGGTAATATCTTAAAATTCTCGAACAGAAGGTTTACCGTCAATAATTTCTCCCACCAGAATTATATCGGCTACATTGACAAATAACCCATTTTCCAACACACCAGGAATATTATTGATTGTAGACTCTAATTCTTCGGGATTGTCAATTTGGTCATATTTAACGTCTATCACTAAGTTACCTTGATCCGTAACTACTGGACCAGCTTTTTTAATACCCATTCTTAATTCAGGTTTACCTCCTAAAGCTTTTAATTTTCGCATTACAGGAGTTACTGCCATGGGTATCACCTCCACAGGTAATAAAAAAGTAGAACCTAATTTGTCTACCAACTTACCGCCATCTACCACTACAATGAATTTTGCCGCTAAGCTATCTACTACTTTTTCACGAGTGTGTGCCGCTCCACCTCCCTTGATCATGTTTTTTTGAGGATCAACTTCATCAGCACCATCGATCGCAATATCAATATGATCGATCGCATCAAGAGTAGTTAAAGGAATGCCATATTTTTTTGCCAATACTTCTGCTTGAAAAGAAGTGGGTACACCCACAATATCGGTTAATTCACCACTGGCTAATCTCTCACCAATATATTGGATTGCATAAGCCGTCGTTGAACCTGTTCCTAAACCGACAATAGAGTTAGATTCTACTTTAGAAGCGGCAGCTTTACCAACTTCTTGTTTCATTATAATTACGGGATCGGTACTCATATCAAGATTCTATTATTAATAATCAATTACTCATTATCTTTGATTAATGCTCATTAATCAATTCGGTAAGATTAAATCTAGAATTGAGTATTTTAATAACACTCAAGATCAATTAAAAATTAATTTTATTTCATCAGAAGAATAATTTCACAGATGTTAATTTTCTCCGTTTACGATTAGAAACTATCCCAGAGAATGGATCGAAATATTCCATCAAAAAATAAACCCCAAAGCAATAATAGCAGGGGTTAATAACCATATATGAAGAATCTGAACAAGCTAACTTATTTTTGTTCTTCTTCCGTTGTATTTTTGTTACCACTAAGCATTCCGTATTTACGTAAGAAGCGATCGACTCGACCTTCTGTATCAATAATTTTTTGAGTCCCAGTATAAAAGGGATGATTTCCAGACCAAACCTCTACATGTATTTCAGGTTGGGTCGAACCAACACGCATAACCTCTTCGCCATTACAAATCACTTTAGCATCAGGATACCACTCTGGATGAATACCTTCCTTGGGCATATTACTTCTCCTTAAAATATAAATAAAAAATGTTGAACATCTGGACTAACGTTTTGAGAATTGAGGTGCTTTACGAGCCTTACGTAAACCATATTTCTTACGCTCTTTAGCACGAGGATCTCTAGTTAAATAACCTTCAGCCTTCAAAGGTTGACGATTTTCAGGATCCAACTCACATAAAGCTCTAGCAACTCCCAATTTAATCGCATCTGACTGACCTGTCAAACCACCCCCATGAGCCCTAACAATAATATTGTATTCATTCTCCAAACCTAAAGTTTCCAAAGGAGATCTAAGAGCTTGGATATAACTTTGAATTTGTTGAAAATATTCAACACCATTTTTCTGATTAACTGTAATATCTCCACTGCCAGGTACAAGACGAACCCTTGCAACAGAAGATTTACGACGACCTGTACCTGTATAAACAACTTGATTAGACATTATTAATTACCTCCTGGGATCGTTACAATATTTAAAACTTCAGGTTTTTGTGCTTCATGGGGATGACTCGAACCACTATAAACCTTTAAATTAGTGAATAAGTTTCTACCTAAAGTGTTTTTAGGTAACATACCTTTAACCGCTTTTTCTAAAATTCTCTCAGGAATACGTTTTTGCAAATTAGCGAAAGTTTCCGTTTTCATACCACCTGGACGACCAGAATGACGACGGTATAGTTTTTGTTCACTTTTTTTGCCCGTAACTACGACTTTATCTGCATTGATAACAATCACATAATCGCCCGTATCCATATGAGGAGTATAAATAGGTTTATTTTTACCTCTTAAAACATTGGCAATTTCCGTGGCTAAACGACCTAGACGTTGGTCTTGGGCATCTACGACGTACCACTTTTTTTCTATATCTTCTAATTTAGGAACTAGTGTTTTATTCATTTTTGTTTAGGTGATTTTTAATTAAAAGTAAAAATAGGTTGGGAATTGAACCAAACTGATTCAGGAATGGGAAATTCTGGATAACCTACTCTTAATAAACACAAACCTTTTGCGGGAGCAGAATACTTGACTAAGTCTCGACGACGATCGATCAAAATATCCTGAAATTCTGACACAGATTTTTTACCTGTACCCACCTCCACCAACATTCCTACCAATAACCTCACCATGCCATACAAAAAACCACTAGCTTGTATTTCAATATGAAGTAATTCTTGATATTGCCTACAAACCACTTCTTGCATCTCTAAAAATGAATGAGAACGCTGGGAACCTGTTCGTCGAAAAGCACTAAAATTATGAACTCCTAACAGAGAATTTAAAGCTTCTTGAATCAACGATCGATCTAAAGGCTGATGATAATAATGCCAGCTAAAAGGTTGTAAAAATAGGTTGGGAATTTTGCCAGTATATATAGTATAACGATAACGTCTCCATAGAGCAGAAAAGCAAGCATGCCAATCATTTCCTACTTGAGCAGAAGCTCGAATTAACACATCATCAGGTAAATGACTATTCAGCACTTTTGCCCAATGATCAGGAGGAATCGGCGAACAAATTTCAAAATGAGCAATTTGAGCTGCCGCATGAACTCCACTATCTGTTCTTCCTGCACCATGAATAACAATTTTCTTTTCCACAATTGAAGAAATTGCATTTTCAATTTCGGCTTGGACAGTTCGATGATTCGGCTGTCTTTGCCAACCACAGAAGTTAGCACCGATATATTGAATTACCAACACAATTCTGGTAATTTCTAAAGAAGTATTACTCATTAAATAGGAGACTAAAACAATTAAACTAATTGAAGAATAGCCATTTCTGAATTATCGCCACGACGGTTTTTAGTCCGTAACAAACGGGTATAACCACCATTACGAGTAGCATAACGCTCCTGAGCCTTAGCAAAAATATCATTGACTAAATTTTTGTCATAGATATATCCTAAAGCTTTTCTTCTCGCACTCACAGAACCATCTTTGGCTAGAGTAATCATTTTATCAGTCGTACTACGAACTGCTTTCGCTCTCGCTTTAGTTGTGATAATTTCCCCTTCTCTTAATAATTGAGTTGTTAAAGCTCTAAGAAGGGCTTTACGTTGATCTGCTGGTAATCCCAGTCGAGCCACTTTACAACGATGACGCATTAATTTCCTCCTTGATAAATTTAAGTTTGGATTATCTTATGTAATCATAATGAAGTTGCCAACTATATAGTTGTATAACTTTTTTTCTAAATATAAAAATTATCTCAGTAACTAATCTCACAAATAAATATGGTAATTACAACAAAAAATTTTTGATTAAGCAATATGAGAATTAATAATTAATTTATTTCCTCAATATTTTTGAGTACTATATTCGTTTAAATTTAAATTCTATCTGTCTTTTACTCGAAAAATCTATGTGTGTCTATTATCAAATTATAGTGAGGATATTTCTTACTCATTAAATTATCAATAATCTAAGGAGTTGAAACGGCTTCTGCACTTTGAATTAAATCCCCTGATGGAGGATCTTTCATCTTGCCTTCACCTAAAGTAATCCCTAGCCTTTCTTGTAATGCTTCAATTACTTCTTCCGCAGATTTCTGACCGAAATTCTTAATTTCTAGTAAATCATCTTGGGAATATTCTAGTAAATCAGCAACAGTATTGATTTGGGCTCTTTTTAGACAATTGTAGGCACGTACAGATAAATTCAGTTCTTCGATGGGAATTTGACTGGTAGGATCTTCTGGTTCTTCTGGTTCTTCTGGTTGACCTGTAATAGTCGTCGCATCTGTTAAAGGCAAATATAAATCGACTAAAATTTGCGCCGCAGAAGAAAGAGCTTCTTCTGGTTTAATGCTACCATTCGTCCAAATATCCAATACTAGGCGATCTGCATCTGCGGCATCTCCTTCATAACGGATTTCTTCCACTGCAAAATTAACTTTTGATACTGGCATAAACACAGAATCAATTTGTAAAAAATCAAGAGAACTACTTTCATCTTTACCTTTTTTCACAGCTCGATAGCCTTTACCTTTTTCGACTCTGAACTCCATCTCTAATTTGGCACCTTTACTTAAGGTACAAATATACTGACTAGGTTCGACTACTTCTATTTCTGAAGGAAGATCAAATTGTGCAGCAGTTACACTACAAGGTCCAGTTGCCACTAAACGACCAATTTGTGGTGTGTCACTATGACTTTTGAACACAACTCCTTTCATGTTGAGCATAATTTCCAGCACATCTTCTCTAACCCCCTCAACAACAGCAAATTCATGATTGACACCAGAAATTCTTACGGCAGTTACGGCGGCTCCTTCTAAGTTAGACAAAAGAATTCTTCGCAAGGAATTGCCCATCGTTATACCTTGTCCTCTTTCCAAAGGTTCAAGGACAAACTTACCATATTGACCTTGGTTTTTTTGAGTCTTATTTACTAAGCAGTCTATTTTAAACACAGGCACATTGGTTATTCTCTTATTTCATCAAGTCAGGTTTTGGATACAATAGTTTCAAGACAAATTACTCAAACTGGAGTTATTTTTGATTGCTCAAAAAAAATTTGAGTATGTTATTATCTATTCGATTGGGTTGGTTGTTTTTAAACTCTACGTCTTTTTGGTGGACGACAGCCATTATGGGGAATTGGTGTGATATCACGAATTAAGATGATTTCTAAGCCTGCCCCTTGTAACGCTCTGATAGCAGTTTCTCTACCAGCACCAGGACCGCTAACCATCACTTCGACTTGTTTCATACCATTATCCATTGCTGTACGAGCAGCACTATCAGCAGCGGTTTGAGCTGCAAAAGGAGTCCCTTTTTTCGCTCCTTTAAAGCCACTAGAGCCTGCGGTTGCCCAGGAGATTACATTACCAGTTGTATCAGTAATTGTTACAATTGTATTATTGAAAGTTGATTTAATGTAAGCAACGCCACTGGGAATATTCTTTTTCTGTTTTTTCGCTCCCCCCCTTTTACTTGGTTTTGCCATTACCAATTTACCTCTTTCATTTAAGTTTGTTTTATTTTGATGTTTTGTTGTGATTAATGTAAGTATTACATTAATTAACTCTGGTTTTTGATTTAGCTAAATAGCTATTGACATAATGTCAGAGCATTTATTTATTTCTTAGGAGCTTTTTTCTTACCTGCGATCGCAATTTTACGACCTCTTCTGGTTCTGGCATTGGTTTTGGTTCTTTGTCCTCTTACGGGTAAACCCTGACGATGACGACGACCTCTATAAGTACCAATATCACCAAGACGTTTGATATTCATCGCTTCTAAACGACGTAAATCACCTTCTATTTGGTAATTTTCAATTTCGTTCCTTAGTTTAGCTACATCTTCGTCATTTAAGTCTCTTACACGGGTATCGGGGTTAACACCTGTAGTTTCAAGAATTTTTTGTGAAGTACGCAAGCCAATACCATATAGGTAAGTTAGTCCAATTTCTACTCGTTTATCACGGGGTAAATCAATACCGGATATCCTTGCCATTTTTTGTTTCCTTTGTTTATCTCGCTTGAATTAGCAAAAAAAATTTGTCTACTAGTGAATAAATTTTTACTGTAAATTTATCCTTGACGTTGTTTATGTTTAGGGTTGGAGCATATTACCATTACCCTACCTCTTCTACGAATCACACGACATTTGTCGCACATTTTTTTGACTGATGCTCTTACTTTCATAGTACTAGTTTGCACTGCAAGCTTTTAATTATAACAATATTTTATACTTGTGTCAAACACAAGTAGATGCTTTAACTTAAGAGATTGTGAATATTATTGATCAAAAAAATTGATATTTTCTAATCATCGTTGATAAATCAACTTTATTTATTTTTTACCCTTAAGTCTGTAAGTGATCCTTCCCTTCGTTAAATCATAAGGAGTTAATTCTACTTTGACTCGATCGCCTGGTAATATTTTGATATAATTACGACGAATCTTGCCTGCGATATGAGCTAAAACATTAAACCCATTATCCAAATCAACTCTAAACATAGCATTAGGGAGAGATTCGGTTACAGTACCTTCCATTTCAATCAAATCTTTTTTCGACATAGTATAGTAATAATCCTTTTTTAGTTGAGGTTATTTATTTAATCCTGGTTAATCTCATCAAAAACACTTTTATTTCCAAAAAGTCAAAGATTTTAGGATTTGACTATGGCTTTAATTTCTTGACTTACTTCGAGTGGTTTACGGTTACCATTAATATTTCTGAGTAACTTAACTTGTTCGTAATAATCGATCAAAGGAGCTGTTTGTTGACGATAGACAACTAATCTATTTTTAATAGTAAGTTCACTGTCATCTTCTCTTCCCCTTGATAAAAGACGTTTAGTCACAATTTCGTCAGTTACATCCAAGTTAATGACTCCATCGCAGTTTTGATTAAGTTTATCTAAAAGACTACTTAAAAAATCTGCTTGAGCGACATTTCGAGGAAAACCATCGAGAATCCAACCTTTTTGAGCATCACTTTGAGTTAATCTTTCTTCGATTAAATCTAAAATGAGTTCGTCAGGTACTAAATTACCATTATCCACATAATTTTTGGCTTTTATGCCTAAAGGTGTTTGTTTCGCAATTGCTGAACGAAGAATATCCCCAGTAGAAATATGAGGAATATTCACAAATTCTGCTAATACCTGACCTTGAGTCCCTTTACCTGCACCTGGAGGGCCTAAAAAAATAAGCTTAGTCATTTTTAGTTAATAGTTAATAGTTAATAGTTAATAGTTAATAGTTAATAATTTAATACTCAGAAAAATATTATTGTTCGAGCTATAAATTATTTACGCTATAAACCATTCACTGTTTATTGTTTGACCATTCCTTCATAACGTTGAGATATGACATAGGTTTGAACTTGCTTTGCAGTATCAATGGCAACACCCACTAAAATTAATAAAGAGGTGGCACCAAATCCTTGAAAAGTAGTCACGCCTGTTGCACTTTCCACAAAGGTAGGTACTATTGCTACAAAGGTCAGAAAAACTGCACCTAAAAGAGTTAAGCGATTTAAAACACCTTCTAAATAAGCAATTGTTGATTTACCTGGACGAATACCAGGAATACTTGTACCCATTTTTTTCAAATTTTGAGCTATATCTTCTGGATTAGAAATCAAAGAAGCATAAAAATAACTGAAGAAAAGAATTGTGAGGGAGTAGGCAATCACATACCAAACAGTTCCAGGACGCAAAGCCAAACCAACTTGATTTAAAACACCACTCAAAGGGGTATTCTGTGCCAAACCAGATAAGGAAGAAGGTAGTACTAAAACCGCTGAAGCAAAAATGATGGGCATGACTCCACCTTGATTAAGTCTCAAAGGAATATAACTAGTTCTTTCCCTGTACATTTTTTTGCCAACTTGACGACGAGCGGAAATAATCGGGATACGACGAGTACCTTCTTGTACAAAGACGATTCCCACAATCATAACCAAAAATACCAAAAGTAAAATCAGAACTTGGGCGATCGCTTGTCTACCACCAGTTTGAGCATAATCGATCGTATTACCCAAAGTTTGTGGTAATACAGCAACAATATTGACGAAAATCAATAAGGACGCTCCGTTACCTAAACCACTTTCAGTAATTAACTCTGAGATCCACATGACAAACATAGAACCAGCAGTAATAGCCAATACAGTTTCGATCACAAACCAAGGACTATCATTTAAGGCATAAGGTCTTAATAAACCAACAGTAATACCTGTGGCTTGAACAATAGCCCAACCTAAAGCAACATAGCGGGTAATTTGACCTATTTTACGCCGCCCCATTTCACCTTCATTTTTTTGTAACTCCTCTAATTTAGGAACAGCAGAAGTCAACAACTGTATGATGATAGAGGCATTAATAAAAGGTAAAATTCCTAAGGCCAAAATACCCACTGCGGCTAAACCACCACCAGTAAAGATATTTAAAAAACCAGCAATGGCACTATTTTGAAAAGCCGCCTCAAAAGCAACGCGATCGATTCCAGGTACAGGAATATAAATACCTAATCGAACTAAAATTAATAATCCGAGAGTAACCAACAAACGACGACGCAATCCTGCGGCTTTTGCCATTTGTAAAAAAGTTTCCTGAGCGGTTGGAGTTTTTTCTCTACTAACAACCATAATCTAAATTAATAAGTATTAATGATGAACAAAAATTAAAGCAATTTATTGATTAAAGAAATAATTCTTAACCATTCCTATCTGGACATTAATTAGTCATTATTGCCCTGCTCATTTGGATTTTCAGGTTGACAAATGCTACCACCAGCAGCTTCAATTTTAGTTTGAGCTGATTTGCTCCAGGCTGCCGCTTTAATATTCAAGGGAACGGAGATATCTCCATTACCTAAAATTTTCAGAGGACCATCATTTGCAGTTACGATACCGATTTCCATAAGAGAATCCATAGTCACTTCGGAGTTAGGCTCTAAAGTAGCTAATTTTTCAACATTAATGACAGTGAAAACCTTACGATTAATAACAGTGAAATGCTTAAGTTTGGGAACTCGACGATAAAGGGGCATTTGACCACCTTCAAAACCAGGTTTGGTACCAGTACCAGAACGAGATTTTTGACCTCTCATACCAAAACCGCCACTAGCACCCTGTCCAGCAGAAATACCTCTACCGATACGACGACGACGTTTTTTAGATTTAGGATTAGGTCCTAATTGATGAAGTTTCATAGTAGTAATGGAATTATGGTTAGCTTAGGAAAAAATTTGTTGTAAGGGAATATCTCTTTCTTTAGCAACGTTAGAAAAACTACGAATGTGTTCTAAGGCATCGATCGCAGCTCTAGCATTGTTTAAGGGATTATTTGACCCCTGCTGTTTCGCTAAGATATTTTTAATCCCTGCTAATTCTAAGACTGTACGTACGGCACCACCAGCAATTACACCTGTACCAGGAGCAGCAGGACGCATAAAGACTTTCGCACCACCGGCAATACCAGTACTAATATGAGTAATAGAAGCCGACTTATTCAGTCTCACAGATATTAAATGTTTTTTTCCGTCAGAGACTGCTTTACGAACAGCATTGATAACATCTCCAGCTTTACCAACGCCAACGCCAACTTGTCCTTTTTCATTGCCCACAACAACAATTGCTCGGAAGCTAAGTTTTTTACCCCCTTTAACAACCTTGCTGACGCGACGGATTTGAACAACACGTTCTTGCCACGCATTATCTTTTTTTTCTCTACGTTTTCTTTGTTTGCCTTTGCGTTCTTGTTCTTTTGCCATATTACCTCTAGAAGTTAAGACCTTTTTCACGAGCGGCATCAGCTAAAGCTTTCACTCTGCCGTGGTAAAGATTTCCACCACGATCAAATACAACTTTTTCAATGCCTTTTTCTAATGCCCTTTGAGCTACTAATTTGCCTACTTCCGCCGAAGCTTCACGATTAGATGTATTATCTAATTGCCCTTTTAACTCTTTATCAAGGGTTGATGCCGCAACCAGAGTATGTTGAGCTACATCATCTATAATCTGGGCGTAAATATGTAAATTGGAACGAAAAACTGCTAAACGAGGACGTTGAGCTGTTCCTTCTACTTTTTTACGAATCCGTAAATGACGACGTTTAACGAGATTTTTACGATTAATAGTCATAGTTATTTCTTACCTGATTTACCTACTTTACGTCTTACATATTCACCTAAGTAGCGAATACCTTTTCCTTTATAGACTTCAGGTGGACGAACGGCACGAATTTTAGCGGCAATATTACCCACCAGTTCTTTATCAATACCGGTCACAACTACTTCTGTATTACTGTTGACAGCTACATTAATACCTTCAGGCATTTGCATTTCCACTGGTTTGCTGTAGCCAACATTAAGAGTTAGTTTTGAGCCTTGTGCTTGAGCCCGGTAACCAACCCCTTGAATTTGTAATTTTTTCTCGAAGCCTTGGCTTACACCTTCAATCATATTAGCCACTAGAGTACGACATAAACCGTGTCTTTCTCTAGCTTTACGAGACTCATTGTCACGAATAACTTTTAATTCTTCACCCTCTTGAGAAATAGTAATAAGGCCAGGTAATTCTCTAAATAAAGTACCTTTAGGACCTTTCACATTGACAGCTTGTCCATCAATGCTTATTTCTACTTTGGAGGGTATCGCGATAGGACGTTTTCCGATACGAGACATGATTTAGTTTGTAAATTATTGGTTATGAATTTAATTAATAATTGATAATTAATAATTAATAATTGTTTCTTTTTACATTTTGACTGAATTTGAAACTCTAGCTTTCTTTGACAGAAAATTTTAGTTGATCAATGCAGTTTATATAAGAATTGATTATTTATTATTCATTACTCATTATTCACTGTTACCAGACGTAGCAAAGAATTTCTCCACCAACACCTTTTTTTCTGGCTTGTCTATCAGTCATTATTCCTTGAGAAGTAGAAATAATTGCTACTCCGATACCACCTAATACTCTAGGTAGGTCTTTTTTCTTACTATAGACTCTCAATCCGGGAGTACTAACTCTCCGAATTTTTTGAATAATTGGTTGACGATTTTTTCCTTTATATTTTAAGGAAACAATGATTTTCTTGGTGACTCCTTCGCCTGCTTCTTCGTAGCCATGAATAAAGCCTTCTTCTTGCAATACATCAGCTATACTACGAGTCATTCGAGTACTAGGTATATTGACTGTGAGATGACGAACGGCACAAGCGTTGCGAATACGAGTCAGCATATCTGAGATAGTGTCGTGTGCTGGCATTCTTTTTCTGTTCCTTAGTTACCTTAGTTTATTTATTACGAAAGGGCATTCCCATTTCTTTTAATAACGCCCGTCCTTCTTCGTCGGTGTTAGAGGTGGTGATAATAGATATATCAAAACCACGGATTTGATCGATACTATCGTATTCGATTTCAGGGAATATAAGTTGTTCACGTATTCCTAAACTGTAGTTCCCTCTACCATCAAAACTTTTAGGACTAACACCACGAAAGTCACGAATTCGGGGTAAAGCAAGGCTGATTAGACGATCTAAGAAAGCATACATTTTTTCTCCACGAAGGGTAACCATTGCACCAACGGGCATTCCTTCACGAATTTTAAATCCTGCGATCGCTTTTTTAGAACGAGTCACAACAGGTTTTTGACCAGAAATAATAGCTAGTTCACTCAGAGAGGACTCCAGTGCTTTAGCGTTCTGTGATGCTTCCCCTAAACCTCTATTGATCACAATTTTAGTTACTTTGGGAACTTGATGAATGTTCTTATAACTAAATTGTTCTTTTAGTTTAGGAATGATAGTTTCTTGATAATAGGTTTTTAATCTTGACATTACGGTAGTAATTAATGGTAATCAAACAAACCGTTAGCTATTTCAGGTTATCAAATAATCATTGGACTAGTAAATCATTCGAAATTAATCGATTATTTCACCAGTTTTTTTCAATTTTCTAACTTTTTTGCCATCTTCGGTGATGACATAGCTAATACGACTGGCAACTTTTTCTTTTTCGGAATAAACCATGACGTTAGAACTGTGAACAGGTGCTTCAAAAGTAGTAATCTGTCCTGTTTCACCTTCTTGACGAGGTTTTACATGCTTGGTTGTAATGTTGACGCCTTTAACAATAATTTTACTATCACGAGGATTAGTACTTAATACTTCGCCAACTTTACCCTTATCCTTTCCCGAAATTACTTGCACGGTGTCACCTTTTTTTACGTGCATTTTTAGTCTGGCGACTTTTTTGGGTGCTTTTTTTAATGATCTCATGTTTTAAATTACCTCAGGTGCCAGAGAAATAATTTTAGTGAAGTTTCTATCCCTTAGCTCACGAGCTATTGGACCAAATACACGAGTTCCTCTGGGGTTGTTATCTTTATTGATGATTACAGCTGCGTTATCATCAAAACGAATACTCATGCCACTTTCACGACGAAGAGCTTGTTTTGTACGAACGATGACGGCTCTGACGATGTCAGATTTTTTGACTGCCATGTTAGGATTCGCGTCTTTAACTACGGCAATGATTACATCACCTATACCACCGTAGGTACAGTTACCAGTGGATAAAACTCGTAAACACATAATCTTACGAGCACCACTATTATCAGCTACAGTAAGATAACTTTCTTGTTGAATCATAGTCGTTAATTAGTTAAATTATGATGGAAATGAGAAACGATCATCGACCTTAAATAGCTTTACGACTGATTACTTCGGCTATTTCCCAACGTTTGGTTTTGCTGAGAGGACGAGTTTCTTTAATTCTCACGCGATCGCCTTCTATACATTGATTTTCGGCATCGTGAGCTTTATATTTTTTCGTTTTAACAACGATTTTGCCATATTTAGGATGAGGTGCTCGGTTTTCAATTGCAACAACTGCGGTTTTATCCATTTTGTTGCTTACCACAACACCGACTCTTTCTTTTACTGCCATTAATTTTTACTCCTGATTATTGACTATTCGTAAAAATTGCCTAACTATTTTTAGCTCGTTCAGTTTGGACTGTTAATAACTGAGCAATCCAACGCTTAGTATGTCGAAACTCATGAGGTTTGTCTAAACGTCCAGTAGTTTGTTCAAGCCTATATTGAAAGAGTTGTTGTTTAGCCGAAACTATTTCTGCGGCTAACTCTTCATCTTTAAGCTCTCTTGCTTCTGATATTTTTCTGAAAGCCATTTTTAGTATTCCTCCGCACGAGTAATGAATTTGGTCTTGATGGGAAGCTTCTGAGCCGCTAGACGCATTGCTTCTTTGGCAGTGTCTTCTGGAATACCTGCTATTTCAAACATTATTCTTCCAGGTTTTACCACTGCTACCCAATATTCAGGATTACCTTTACCAGAACCCATACGAGTTTCAGCAGGACGCATAGTGACGGGTTTATCTGGAAAAACACGAATCCAGAGTTTTCCGCCTCTACGGACATAACGAGTAATAGCTCGTCTTGCCGCTTCAATTTGACGGGATGTTATCCAACAAGGTTCAACAGCCTGAAGGGCAAAATCACCGAAGTTGATGGAGTTACCACGGTTGGCATTTCCTCTCATTCTGCCTCGATGCTGTTTGCGGAATTTCGTTCTTCTTGGACTTAACATAATAGTTAATAGTTAATAATTAATAATTGCTCTACAATTAGAAATTCGATTTGAGCTATGAAAAAATCATTCTCAATTCTCAATTTTCAATTCTCAATTACTCCGAGCGATCTTCAAACCTCTGACGACGAGGTTTTTTTCTTGCTGGTTTAGCACGATTTTCGGTAACCGATAACGGCTCTTCACCCGGAATTATTTCCCCTTGGAAAATCCAGACTTTAATCCCTAAAATTCCATAAATGGTTTGAGCGGTTTTATAGCTGTAATCGATATTAGCTCTTAAGGTATGAAGAGGTACACGACCTTCTCTAATCCATTCTGTACGAGCAATTTCTGCACCGTTAAGACGACCACTGACTTGAATTTTTATGCCTAAAACTTCGGCTTTTTGAGCTCTTTGAATAGCTTGTCTCACAACGCGACGGAAAGAAACACGTCTTTCTAGTTGAGAAGCAATAAATTCAGCCATGAGAGCCGCATTCGCATCAACGTTTGCGACTTCTATAACATTGACTCTAAATTGGCGTTGGTTTTGTAATAGTGCTTGTAAATCACTACGTATTTTATCTATTCCCGAACCACCTTTTCCAACAACAACACCAGGTCTTGCTGTATGAATAGATAGATCAATCTGATCAGCTTTTCTGGCAATTTTAACATCGGCAATACTAGCGTTAGCTAAGTTTTTGTCAATGTATTGACGAATTTTATGATCTTCTTGAAGAATTTGAGGATAGTTTTTTTTATCAGCAAACCAGCAGGATAAATGTTCCTTGGTATAGCCGAGACGAAAACCGATTGGATGTACTTTTTGTCCCATGTTTTTTCTGATTCGAAGGTTAACTATGCCATTGGAGCTACTGCCACGGTGATATGACAAGTACGCTTACGAATTTGATAAGCACGACCTTGAGCTCTTGGTTGATAACGTTTTAAGGTTGGACCACCATCGGCAAAGGCTTGAGAGACCACTAAATCGCTAGGATCTAAGCCTTGATTGTGTTCTGCATTCGCTACAGCGGAGCGAAGTACTTTGACAATCGGCTCACAGGCACGATAGGGCATAAATTCGAGAATTATGAGTGCTTCTCTATAGCTACGCCCTCTGATTTGATTTAACACTCGTCTTACTTTGAATGGTGACATTCTGATATAACGAGCGATCGCTTTTACTTCTTGAGAGGAATCAACCTCTGTTTTTTGCTTTTGTTTTGACATGATACTGATTGCAATAATGAGTGATGGGAAGACTCTCTAACACAAAATATTAAATTTGAAGTTTAACTACAAATGAACATTTTAAGTAGATTCGATATTGTTATCTTCTGCCAGCCTTTTTATCACCTTTGGAATGACCTCTAAAGGTACGAGTAGGAGCAAATTCTCCTAGCTTGTGTCCTACCATTTGATCTGTGATAAAGATAGGAACGTGTTGACGACCATTATGAACAGCAATAGTGTGACCGATCATATCGGGGATAATAGTGGAAGCTCTAGACCAGGTTTTGATTACTGATTTATCTCCTGTGTGATTCATTTTTTCAATTTTGGAGAATAGGCTATCCGCTATAAATGGTCCTTTTTTTAATGAACGACTCATGTGTTTTGCTTACCAATTTTGTGGTTAAGATATCGTCGATATTCAATAAATAAATTTATCGGCCTTTATTGGCGTTACGACGACGAACAATGTATTTGTTACTAAGTTTTTTCTTCTTACGAGTTTTCTTACCTAAGGCAGGTTGACCCCAAGGAGAAACAGGCCCAGAACGACCGATAGGAGCTCGTCCTTCACCACCACCATGAGGGTGATCGCAAGGGTTCATCGCACTACCTCTAACATGAGGTCTAATGCCTAAATGACGAGTTTTACCCGCTTTACCTAGTTTTAGGTTTCTTGCTTCGATGTTACCAACTCTACCAATAGTCGCCATACATTCTTTACGAACCATGCGTACTTCTTTTGAGGGTAAGCGAAGGGTGACATAATTGCCTTCCTTTGCCATCACTTGAGCAAAACCACCTGCGGCACGGACGATTTGACCACCTTTTCCTCTAACTAGTTCAACGTTATGAACTTCTGTTCCCAAGGGAATTTTCGATAGAGGTAATGCATTTCCAATTTCAAAGGGAGCTTCTTCACTGGAAATAATGGTCGTACCAACTTGAATTCCTGCAGGAGCTAGAATATATCTTCTCTCGCCGTCTTCGTATTGTACTAAAGCAATACGAGCGTTACGATTAGGATCATATTCGATCGCTATAATTTCTGCATTAATATCTCGTTTGTCTCTTTTAAAATCGATGATACGATATAATTTTTTGTGACCACCACCACGATGACGACTAGTAATGACACCTCGGTTATTACGACCTTTTTTACGGTGTACATATTTTGTCAACGACTTTTCTGGAGTACTCTTAGTAATTTCCGCAAAGTCAGATGATACTGCTTGTCTTCTACCTGGGGTATATGGTCTGTATGTACGAACACCCATAATTAAATTTAATAATTAGTTGGCGATTAAGAATTTTCTTAACCTAATGAATAATCTTGATTGCTGATTACAAATCAGGGAAGAATGTACTTTGCAAGGAATTACCCTCTGCTAAAGTGACGATCGCTTTTTTATACTGAGATTTATAACCAATATACTGACCAACACGACGTTTTTTACGAGGTTGATTCATAGTATTAACTTGGACTATTTTTACCTCAGGAAATAAGCTTTCGATAGCGGCTCTAATTTCTGGTTTAGTTGCCGTTTTGACTACTTCAAAAACATACTTATTATCTTCCATCATATAAGTTGCTTTTTCAGAAACTATAGGACGGAGAATAAGGTCGGCAAGTTCTCCAGTAGATTTTCTTACTTTAGTTGTTTTTCCGTATCTACTATTCGCCACAGTAAACCTCCTGTATTTTGCTAATTGCTTCAGAGGTAGCTACAATTTTATCAGCATTCAAAATGTCATAAATGTTGAGACAATTATGTTTAATCATTTTGACATTTGGCAAATTACGGACAGATAAGTGAAGATTTTTAGAAATATTATCAGCTATAATTAAGAGTACTTTTGCTCCTGTTTCGATTTCCAAACGAGTGAAAGCTGCTACTACTTCTTGAGTTTTAGGAGTAGATAATTGCTCGGCAAAATTTTCCACAACGATAAGGTCTTCGCAACGATTGATAAAAGCCGTTCTTAAAGCTAATCTTCTTTCCTTACGATTCATTTTGATGCTGAAATCTCTGGGCTTAGGCCCGAAAATAACACCACCACCACGCCACAAAGGAGAGCGAATGGAACCTGCTCTAGCTCTACCTGTACCTTTTTGCCGCCAAGGTTTACGACCACCACCACGAACTTCTGCACGGGTTTTAGAAGAAACTGTTCCTTGACGCTGATTATGTAGCTGACGAACTAAGGCTCGATGAACAATATGTTCGGCATTATCTTCTTTAGCGATTTTCATCTCTAAAGTTGTTTCGCCTACTTGTTCTCCTTGCCAATTTTTGACTACACAATTAACCATAATGTTTAAAGTTAAGTTTTATTGTTTTCCTTAAATTAGTTAAATTACTGTTGCCCTACGATAGTTGCGGGGGTAACGCTAACTAAATTACCCGGCTTACCAGGAATAGAACCTTTAACAATTAATAAATTACGTTCTGCATCAATTTTGACAACTTGAAGTTTACGAACTTTAATTTGTGTGTTGCCATATTGACCAGCCATTTTTTTACCAGGATAGACACGACCTGGAGTCGTTCCTGGACCAGTTGAACCTGGTAAACGGTGGTTTTTAGAACCGTGGGTCATATTACCTCTTCGGAAATTATGACGCTTTTGATAACCAGAGAAACCTCTTCCTATGGTTTTACCGCCTACGTCAACAAGATCTCCTTCAGAAAAGATATCCGCACCAATATTTTGTCCAATCTCATATTGACTGACATCTTCTAAGCGATATTCTTTAAGATGTCGCACTAGAGGAAGTCCTTTGGTGGATAAATGTCCATGTTCGGGACTTGTTAAGTATTTATTAACTTCTTTAGGAGTTTTTGTTTTCAAGGTACGTTTGCGATCGGGTAATTCGCTGTAACCTATCTGCAAGGCTGTATAACCATCGGTTTCTTTGGTTTTTATTTGAGTAACGGGGCATGGTCCTAGTTGAATAACAGTTACAGGTATTGCGGCACCTGTTTCTGTATTGAAGATAGTTGTCATGCCCAGTTTGGTACCGAGTAAACCTAAGCTCACGGGATTTATCCCTCTATATTGCTAAACTACAGATCTTTTTTTCAAACACAAGTCATCTTGTTCTGAAAATATTCGTCAGCACCATAAAATAATGGGTCACTAAATTTTTATTTAATAACCATCACTTTAGTTATTTTTGATGCGAAGACTTTAACAATTAATTACTAGCTTCAACTATTTAGTTGAATCAGTAAAAGCCTTTTAGTTCCCAACAGACTTAAGATGTCAATTGTTTTTTACCATCTCAGTTTCTTTGAGGGGCTCATTATTTTTTGTATTTTTAGTCACAAACAACCATTATAGACGAACAACTTCAAATAACGCAATAGTCTAGTTAAAATTTTCTAGATTTAGAGGGGATTATCTATCTATATAACATAGTAAGCTTGCTTCTAAAGCTAATTTTAATTTAATTATTAACAAAAATTCTGGAATGTTGAAGATTGCTCATACAAATTAGAAAATTTTGTTTGAATTATTATGATAAAAAGCGATCGCTTTTTATCGGAGAAGCAAGGCATTTAGCTAACAGAAAAGGTAACATTAGAGAACAGAGCATCATTAATTAAGTGAAAAATTATGGCATCATCTTCAATTGCAGTCAGAGAATTACCCTTGTTTCCTCTTCCCGAACTAGTTTTATTTCCTGGAAGACCATTACCATTACATATTTTTGAGTTTCGTTATCGCATGATGATGAACACCATTTTAGAGTACGATCGCCGTTTTGGAGTATTAATGATTAACCCAGCTAATGGAGAAATTGCCAATGTTGGTTGTTGTGCTGAAATCGTTCACTTTCAACGTTTACCTGATGATCGCATGAAAATTTTAACTCTTGGACAACAAAGATTTAGAGTTTTAGAATATATTAGAGAAAAACCTTATAGAGTCGGTTTAGTAGAATGGTTTGAAGATAAAACGCCAAATCAAGACTTACATAGTAAGTCCGAAGAAGTGAGCATTTTGTTAAAAGATGTCGTTCAATTATCGGCTAAATTGACAGATCAACAAATAGAATTACCTGAAAATTTACCAACTCTTCCTACGGAATTGTCATATTGGGTAGCTAGTAATCTGTATGGAGTAGCTTCTGAACAACAAGTATTATTGGAAATGCAAGATACTTTTGAAAGGTTAGAAAGAGAAGCTGATATTTTAAGTACGACTAGAAGTAATTTAGCAGCTCGTACAGCTCTCAAAGATGTTTTTGAATAAAAATCTAATATAGCAATTCGGGTATCTATGGGGTACAAATAGCTCAGATTAAAGCCTCCTAAATCCACCACCCAGCCTGTGGGCATCTACCCTTATCAAGGAGAGAAAAGGGAACTTGCAAGTCCAAACAGTACCTCATATCTATGAGAAATACTATAAATTATTATGAGATTTCAATCTTATTGAGCATAAAAACTTACGGATAGTTGTTTTAACCTTTTGCTAAAATCTTATTTTTGTCGCCAATCAGATAATCAACAGCCGCTTGATATTGTTGGTCTTTTTCACCTGTAATTTCAAAATAACTGATAGGTTCTTGGATTACATTTAAGTCTGGTGCAATACCTTTTTTATTAATATCATGATGAGCAGGTGTTTCATATTTAGCTACAGTGATGGCTATTCCTGCACCATCGGGTAATTCAAACAAAGATTGAATTAAACCTTTGCCGAAGCTTTTTTCTCCTATCAACTTTGCTCTGTGGTTATCTTGTAATGCACCTGCTAGAATTTCACTAGCACTAGCAGAACCACCATTGATGAGAACGACTAAAGGAGCATCTGTAATAGCGTTACCATCAGCGTCATAACTACCATATATTCCCTGACGATTAACAGTATATACTACGGTACTAGGAGCAAGCCATAAACGAGCTATTTCTATGCCTGCTTGTAATAATCCTCCGGGATTGTTTCGTAAGTCTAAAATATACCCTTTCGCTCCTTCTTTTTGTAATTTGACGATCGCATTAGCTAAATCTTGAGTTGCACTACCACTAAACTGATTCAATCTCAAATAACCAATATGATAATTTGGATTAGACTCGTCTAATTTAGAAATAACAGAAGTTAATGCTAATCGATCACGTTGTAAATTATATTTTTTAATATTAGAATCGCCTTGAGATTTAATTTCAATTTGAACAGTTGTACCCACTTCTCCTCGAATCTTATTAGCTGCTTCATCTAAAGTTAAAGTTTCGGCATCAATACCATCAATACTTACAACTTGATCTCTAGGTTTAATTCCTGCTAACTCAGCAGGTGAATTCGGTAAAGGAGTCACAACTTCTAATTGATGAGTGTCAGGATTAATACTAATTTGTAAACCAATACCAGATAATTCCCCTGAAGTGGTAATTTGTAAATCTTGATATTTGCGTGGTGGCAATAAGCGAGTATAAGGGTCATCTAAAGTCCCTAACATTTCACTAATGGCTTGATAAGTTTCTTCTTGATTCTGTAAAGATTTTTTTAAAAATGTTGTTCTGACTGACCACCAATTTTGATTGTTAAAAGAATCATCTAAATAAGCTTCATTTACTAAACGCCAAGATTGCATCAATAATTTTTCTCCTTCTGTATAAGCATAAACAGGAGAAGAATTGACAAAACAAGAACAAATAACGAAGAAAACCACTAGTAAAACTAGTTGAATTTTTTTGAACATAATCTATAAATCAGCAATATTTTGACAGTTTTAAGTAATAGGAAATAAATAGAAATTTATGGTACAGTAAGCAAAATAATTAGGTTTTGGGCAAAAGTTAGCTATCAGGTATTAGGTGTTAAGTTTTCTCATAATAGAAAATAAATATTGATAACTAAATTTAGATCAAAATGCTAGTTTTGGGAACTATTCACTTATTTTTTAATATTATTTATCAACAGTAAGAATCTCTACTCCATCACGAGTAACTGTAATCGTATGCTCAAATTGAGCAGATAATTTACGATCTTTGGTTAATGCAGTCCAACCATCATCTAGCAATTCTGACTCCCATGTACCAATATTGATCATTGGTTCAATGGTGAACACCATTCCTGGGCGTAATTTTTTACCTGTACCTTTTTTACCATAATGAGGAACTTGAGGTGGTGCATGGAAAATTCTGCCGATACCATGACCAACAAAATTTCTAACTACCGAATAACCATGACCTTCAGCATATTCTTGAATCGCCGCCCCAATATCTCCAATTCTTCCTCCAGGGCGTACCACATTAATTCCTCTATACATACATTCTTCTGTCACTTCTACTAATTTCTTCGCTTCAGGAGAAGGATTTCCCACAAGGAAAGTTTTGGACGTGTCACCATGATACCCATCTAAAGTCGGAGTCACATCAATATTGATAATGTCTCCATCTCGTAAAATTTGTTTTTTATTAGGAATACCATGACAAATCACCTCATTCACACTTGTACAAATAGAGCGAGGAAAGCCGTGATAACCTAAAGGTGCACTTTTTGCACCATGAGCTTGAGTCCATTTTTCAGCTTCTTGATCTAATTCATGAGTACTGATACCAGGTTGAACCATTGTTCCTAAATGCTCTAGCAATTGTGCTGCCAATTTACCTGCTTGACGCATTTTGTCTATTTCTCTACTTGACAAAAGTGTAATAGTTTCGTTGCCCATATTAATTTAGGTAATCTCTTAGATGTAATCAAATTATTGTAAGTTTTACTTATTGTCATCCATTGTAAATCTTATTGACCTCTGATTGTCGATCGAACAATATCATTTACATATTAAAAATATTAGAAATCAAAATAATTAAGAATAAGAAAACAAGATTTTCAAACATAATTATTTATAGTTTTTTAACATTAATTTAAAAATATTTCTATAAAAATATAAGCGCTTTAAATTATTAACTGATGTTACGTACAAAATGCTCTAGTTAAGTGAATTAATAATTAATAATGAAAGATTCAATCATAAATAGGATTTGAGGGAAAAATTGAAATATTTTTATCGTTGATCATTTTCAGCTCATTTTTTATATAATTGGTGATAAGCGTAATTAAAGTTAATAATGCACAGACCGTAATTCTAGTGTTCTCCTAATCTAATAGCGATAATGATTCTTCTCTTAATTCATTAACGCCTAAACTAGGATTTAATTAATTTTTTAAACTCAGTAATTTCCTTACTCAAATTCTTTTCTTTTTCCTTCAAAGACTGTAAATTAGCTTGTATTTTGGTCTTTTGCTTTTCAGTTTCTAAAATGTAATCATTATAAGCTTCTTGTACTCTTTCCAAACCAATATCAATTCTATTGGCTTCATATTCAAGAGCGAGATTAATATCTTGAATTACTTTTTCAATTAAATTTTTACTTAAAGATTGATAATAACTACTTACCTCTTTTTTTAGCTTTTCTCCTGCCTCTTCCAATTTGACATTATTCTCTTGATTGTAAGCATTAGTAAGCATAAAAATAATCATAAATACCACTAATCCTAATAACAAAGGAACTGCTTTAAATACTTTTGATAATTCTCCAAATATTTGATTTTTACTAGTTTTTTGTCCTAAAATAGCAAAAAGCATCGTTGCCATCATCATGACTTGCATCATATTTGCCCTGAGAGTTTTCATAATATAACCTCCCATGGAAATTTGTTTAATACGAACTTCGCTATCAATTGGCATAAAAGAAACCATAAAATTACTTTTTACATCTAATTCGCTAGGAGTTAAAAAAGGTGAACTACTAAATAATTCGGGGATAATATTAACATGTTCATAACTTCTTTTTAGTAACTGGTTTAAACCACCATCGTTATAGAAATTATTGATTTCTTCCCATTCTTTTAAAGCCCATTCCTCGATCGTCAAAGTTGAAAATTTAATTAAAACTTCATTGATATTTTTATTTTCATCTCGTTTATTTGAAGCTAATTTGACATAAGATTGACCTTGTTTTTTAAATACCGTTGGTTCTAAATCTTCAACAAAATCTTGAATTTTACTGATAACACTACGCTTACTAAAATTATCTAAAATTGCTGATTTTGCTTGGGCTAAATCAGATTTAATTTGTTTGAAAAACTTATCTTTTTCGTCTTTAACATTTATTAATGCACTTTTAGTTATATCTTTCCAATTTTGAGATGTTATTTCTGTTAATTTATCTTGAAACTTCTTAATTTTTAATTTTAACTCTTCATCTTCTTCTATCAAAATATCTTGTAAAGGAGTAATTAATGGAGTTAATTTTACACTTAATCTTTTTGCTAAAATATTTTCGGGTTGGCGTTTAATAACATTAGCTAATCCTTTGACAAATTTATCTTGTAATTTTTGCTCTATTGTTGATAAATCTTGATTATAATCCTCTTCATAATAAGGTTTTAAAATAACAGGGAAAAATTCTAATTTATATGTAATTTTTAAAGATTCTCAACTTTTTTCCCATGAACCAATTAATTGTTGTTGATGATCTCCTTCATCACTAATATCAACAATTAGAAATTGTTTAGACATAAAAGATATATCTAAATTACTTAAAAAGGATTTATCTTCTCGATTCATTTTTTGTTTATCTGTCACCACCATTAATAATAAATCGCAGTCAATTACCTCATCATATATATTAGTTGAAACTTCTTCTGGAACAATTAATTCTTGCTTAAATTGGAAACTAGCGATTTTTGCTTTTAATTCAGAATTACCAATGGTAATATGATCATCAGATTTTAAAATGTGACTCTCTTTTATTTGTTCTCCATTAATGAAGGTGCCATTACTACTATTTAAGTCGTTTATCTCCCATTCATATTCATCTTGATTTTTTCTTTGAATAGGCTTAATTTCTAAATGTTCCCATGACACTCCTTGATAAAGTTGACTATCTAGAGAAATATGGTTTTCTTCTGATCTACCAATTACATAAGTTTCATTTGTTTCTAAAGGATATTTTTCAATTATTTCTGTGGAATCAGCAATTAATCTTTCTAAAATTAAAGTGGTTTGTAACTCATTTTTTTTGGGGGTTTTAATCTGTGGAATAGGATCATATTTGATATTATAAGCTTGAGTAAATTCGGGATTTGCACTAATAAAATCAAATGTAGCTTGATTCAGAATTTCATTATCACCGACAATTTGTAAAGTTAGTTTTTTCTTACTTAATATTTTTTCTAAATGTTTAATATCCTCCATTAATTGATTTAATTCGGGATATGCACCTGATTTTCTAAAAAGAAAACTTTTAATACTATCAATATTTTGTTGTAATTTATCTGCTTTTGGTGCCATCTTTATCTTCCTCAAATTCTCACAAATTCAAATAATAAAATAACTATATATTTTGAATTTATTTTAGTAATAATATTATTTTAATCAACTATTTTTATCTTTAAATTTATTCGTTTATTTGTCTCTATTTTATCTACAAAATTGACGATCGAATTACCAGTAATACCCCAACTTAATTGACTCATCTGTTCAAACTGATGTTCGGGAATATCCCCACCATTTTGAAAAACATAAGGATTACCAAATAAAGGATCTTTTCCTAAACCATTAATACCAATTAATTCTCCATGAGAATTAATAATTGAACCTCCACTCATACCGTTATGAACAGTATTGGTATAGCCTATTTGATAACCTCCCATCAAAGGAGTTGATCAAATTTTTTTCAAGCCACCCAAAGTATATTCGATGTTCTCCGATTGTTGTAAATTTTCTTGAAAAGGGAAACCACTAGCGAAAATTATTTCATTATCGGGGATGGATACATTTATTTTAATATTCACAACATCGTATTTTTGATTAGTTCTAAATGTTAATAAAGCTAAATCATCAACTATCAAATCTTGATTATTTTGTTCAATAACTTTGGTAGGATAAACTTTACCTTCATAGGTTTTGAGTTTGTATTTAACATTTACATCACTAACTACATGATTATTGGTAATCACAAAATAATCGTCATTTTCTTTACTAATTATAACGCCAGAACCTCCCCTAGTATTATTTTCATCATCTGTAAAAATTTTTACCGTTACCAATTTTGCTATTTCTTTGAGTTGATTGCTGGTTAGTTCTTGATTTTGATTGTCAATCAAATTGGATTGGAAATTTTCACCTGCGTCTCTAACCTGTGTTTGCAACTTTTCATATTGCTGTAATCTGGTTTTATCCAATCCCAACATTATGAAGAATAACAACGGAATAATTAGTAACAATTTAGGAAGTATTTTGACCATCGATAACATGAGTCAGTTTATAAACTATTAGTTAATAATCACTATAAATTATTTTTTATATTAATCATTATTATTGTGTTTCATTATTTGTTTTATAGGTATAATTTTGGATAAGTATGCACAAAATAATTAATAAATTTATCTAGTAGTTTGGATCTAAACCCCGTTTAAGTGGACAACTATAGTTTTTCTTTTTGTCAAACTCTCCCCTGTTGTTGCATAAGGGAATTGTGTGAGAATAAAGTACCAGTCAAAAAATCTAAAGCTGAGAATAACTGATAGTCGGGAGCATCCCACTTTGGAACTAAGTACAAATACTCAAGGATGGAGAATTGTT